>Ga0247813_10001433_pt1 | contig 18176 bp, 15 predicted proteins | sample UWRJL169409C1_FD_180719 | JGI IMG/M metagenome (GOLD analysis project Ga0247813, IMG submission 180719) | Plant litter microbial communities from Arlington Agricultural Research Station in Wisconsin, United States - UWRJ-L169-409C-1 | ecosystem: Environmental > Terrestrial > Plant litter >... | reverse complement strand
GGTGGCCCGCGAGGCTCTCCTCGAGATCACCCCCGACGAATCGATCGGCGACCCCGCAGGAGTCATCGATGTCTCCGAGGGTGTCGTCTCGGTGCAGTTCGAGTCCGCGCTCTCCGGTTACCCGGGCTGGCGCTGGACGGTCAGCCTCTCGACCCTCGACGAGGGCGCCCCGAGCGTGCTCGAGACCGAGCTCATCCCCGCAGAGGGGGCACTTCTCGCACCTGACTGGGTGCCGTGGAGCGACCGTCTCGCCGACTACAAAGCAGCACAGGAGGCCTCGGCTTCAGAGGCTTCCGAAGAATCTGACGACGTGGATGGCGCGGACTCAGACGATGACGACGATGACGACCTCGGAAGCGACGTGCTCCACGGCGGCGACCTTGACGGTGTCGACATCGATCTCGCAGAGTCTGACGACTCTGATGACTCTGATGACTCTGACGATTCCGATGAAGACGACGAAGACGACGAAGACGAAGACGACGATCCCGATGAGGACGACGACACCGACGACGACGATTCGGACGACGAAGACGACGACCTCGATGACGATGGCGACGACGATTCTGATGATGACGACTCTGACGACGACGACCTCGACGAGGGTCTGCGCGAGGTCTGATTTCTGAGCCGGTGGTCGAGCTTGTCGAGACCAGGCCGAGCGAAGCCGAGGCGTGCCTGGTTTCGATACGGCCGCGGGCGGCCTACTCAACCAGCGAGGAAGCTTCCCCCTCAGACGTTCCGGTTAAACAGGCCGCTTTCGGGTGGCCTGTTTAACCGGAGTCTGCGTTAAAGAACAGTGATCTGCGCTCGATCTGGTTTCGATACGGCCGCGGGCGGCCTACTCAACCATCGGTGGTCGAGCGAAGTCGAGACCAGGCCGAGCGAAGCCGAGGCCCGGCTGGGTTTCGATACGGCCGTGGGCGGCCTACTCAACCACCGGTGGTCGAGCGAAGTCGAGGCCCGGTTGGGTTTCGATACGGCCGTGGGCGGCCTACTCAACCGCCGGTGGTCGAGCGAAGTCGAGACCAGGCCGAGCGAAGCCGAGGCCAGGCTGGGTTTCGATACGGCCGCGGGCGGCCTACTCAACCACCGAGCGGGGTTAGAGCGCCCCGACTACGTAGTCGATCGAAGCGATGAGCGCGCGCACGTCGTCGGGCTCGATCGCGGTGAAGGTTGCGACGCGCAGCTGGTTGCGTCCGAGTTTGCGGTACGGGTCGGTGTCGACGATTCCGTTGGCGCGCAACGTCTTGGCGACAGCCGTCGCATCCACGTCGTCTGAGAAATCGATTGTCACGACCACCTGCGAGCGGTGCTCGGGGTTCTCAACGAACGGGGTGGCGAAGGTCGTTGTTGCGGCCCAGTCGTAGAGCAGGTTCGACGACTCGCGCGTGCGGGCGTCGGCCCAGGCGAGTCCGCCGTTGCCGTGAATCCAGTCGAGCTGGTTCTCGAGCAGCAGAAGCGTCGAGATCGCCGGGGTGTTGAGCGTCTGGTTGAGGCGCGAGTTGTCGACAGCGTTCTTGAGCGACAGGAACTCGGGAATGTAGCGACCCGACGCGGCGATCTCTTCGACGCGCGCGATGGCGGCGGGGGAGAATAGGGCGAACCAGAGTCCGCCGTCTGATGCGAAGTTCTTCTGCGGCGCGAAGTAGTAGACGTCGGCCTGCGAGGCGTCGAAGTTGATTCCACCGGCGGCGGATGTCGCGTCGATCACCGTGAGAGCGTCGACGTCGACACGGCGAACCGGTGCCATCACACCCGTCGACGTCTCGTTCTGCGGCCAGGCGTAGATGTCGACGCCGTCGATGATCTCGACCTCGGCGCGCGAACCGGCCGGGGCGTTGATGACGTGCGGCGCGGTGAGGAACGGGGCCTTCGCGGCGCCGGCGAACTTCGATCCGAACTCGCCGAAGGTCAGAAACTCACCGCGGTCGCGGATGAGGCCGAATGCCGCGGCATCCCAGAAAGCTGTCGAGCCACCGTTGCCCAGGATGACCTCGTAACCCTCGGGAATGTCGAAGAGCGAACCGAGAGAGGTGCGCACGCGGCCGACGAGGTCTTTGATCGGAGCCTGGCGGTGCGAGGTGCCGAACAGCGCGGCGCCGGCACCCGCGAGATACGCGAGCTGCTCTGGACGAACCTTGGACGGGCCGCAGCCAAAACGTCCGTCAACGGGAAGGAGGTCAGTGGGGATGGTAATGGTCGCCATTGGCCAATTCTATTGTTCACCCGAGTCGCGGACGCGCCGTCGGCAAGCACGGGGGTCGAACAACTAGTCTTGTGTCAGTAACGCGCCAGCTGGAGGGCCTCTTATGACCGATCTCGTTGACACCACCGAGATGTACCTTCGAACAATTCTTGACCTCGAAGAAGAGCACATTGTGCCCCTGCGCGCCCGAATCTCCGAGCGCCTCGGCCACTCTGGCCCCACCGTCAGCCAGACCATTGGCCGCATGGAACGCGACGGACTTGTAGTGGTCGAAGGCGACCGCCACCTCGAACTCACCGAAGCCGGTCGCAGCAAGGCAGTTCACGTTCTTCGTAAGCACCGCCTCGCAGAGCGCCTGCTCGCCGACGTCATCGGACTCGACTGGGCCTACGTGCACGACGAGGCCTGCCGCTGGGAGCACGTGATGAGCGAACAGGTCGAGCGCCGCGTGCTCGAGCTTCTCGATCACCCCACGGAGTCGCCCTACGGCAATCCGATCCCCGGTCTTGCGGAGCTCGGTTCGCCCGCGGCCCCCGCGTTTATGGACGGCGTTGTGAACCTCGTCGAGGCAGTGTCGGGCAAGACGGAACCGATCAGTGGCGTCATCCGTCGCCTCGGAGAGCCCGTGCAGTTCGAGCCCGAGCTTCTGCAGCAGTTGCGCTCCGCGGGTGCGATGCCCGGGGCAACCGCAAGGATCTCGGCCGCCGGCAGCTACGTGTTCGTCGAGGTCGATGGGTTCGGTGAAGGGCTCGAGCTTCCGAACGAGGTCGCGGTTCACATCTACGTCGGTCTCTGAGCCGTCGGCACGACCGGCGCGCCACGTTCTTGCGGCGCTACCCAAGTGGGTTACCCTATAGCTCTTGGTAACACTGAGTACTGGGAGAGCCCAATGCAAGGCAAGCGAAGCATCCAAACCGTGGATGCTCGCGCGCGCTTTCGCATACGGCACAGCGGACAATCGTGCGTAGTCATACGCACGAGTAATCACTAGGCACTGTCTTTTCGACAGTGCCTTTTTGTTTACCCGCTCGCTTTGAGTAGTCGCGTCACCGAGAACCCGCAGTTCGAATGCCTGCAAGCCGTGCAGGCGCTTTCGTAAGGACCCTCATGCGCACTCTCGTTTTAAACGCCGGATACGAGCCCCTGGCCGTTGTGTCATTCAAGCGAGCACTCGTGCTCGTGATGAATCAGAAAGCGACGGTCATCCTCTCGGATGCCGATCACCCCGTGTACGGGCAGTCGGGGGAGTGGGAGCGCCCGAGCGTGATCATTCTGCGCCGCTACGTGCGCCTGCCGAGCGGGCGAAGCATCCCCGTCTCGCGCCGCGGTGTACTGCGCCGCGACAACAGCCGTTGCGGATACTGCGGCAACTCAGCGTCGACGATCGACCACATCATGCCTCGCTCGCGCGGTGGCAAGGATTCGTGGGAGAACCTCGTCGCCTGCTGCCTCAAGTGCAACAACATCAAGGGTGACCGCACGCCGAGCGAGATGAACTGGACGCTGCGCATGCAGCCGCGTCCGCCCCACGGCGGGTCATGGATGGTGCGTGGCGTCGAGCGCGCACTGCCCGATTGGGAGGAATACCTCGCGCCCGCTGCGTGATTATTTATCGACGTTCGGTGACTAGTTATCAAGTTGTGATAATTGCATTCGCTCGCATAAACTTCTCTAGTTGATCCCCTAGATCACGAGTCCTACCCGCCTTGGCCCCGGAAGGTTTGCTGTTGAGTTCTGCGCGCGAAACGACTTCCGGTGACGGGCTCTCTGAGCTCTTCGGCGGGGCAACGGCTCAAGGCGCAGCTCCAATCAGCGGTGTGGATGTCGCGGCTCCGCGCACCCGCCGCGAAGCACGACTGGCTGCCGCCGGTGCTCCTGCCGCCGCTGCTCCCGCTGCCGCAGTGACTGTCGCCGTCGCACCGATCGCCACCGCACATCTCACGCGGCGGGAAGCCCGGGCCGCCCAGGCTGCGGCTTCCGCACCCGCAATCCCCACACCTCAGGTCCCGCGACCTGAGGTTTTTTCGTCTGAGCCTGTTGTCGCAGAGCCGGTAGTCGAGGCTCCGGCGGCGCGCGCAACTGCGAAAAGTGGTGCCGCACAAGTTCGTCGGTCGTTGAGGCAGAAGTCCGTAGCATCCAAGCCTCGTTCGACGGTTGTGAAGAAGAAGTCGTCGGCCAAGAAGAAGGTCTCGTCGTTCGCGACGATTCTCGCTGTTGCCGGATTCTTCGCGTCGGCCTGTATCCCGGCTTTCGCTTTCGCCGATTCGGATTCCGATCTGCTCGCGGCGCCGTCGAACCCGAACGCGAAGGTCGCCGAGGCGAGCCTCTCGGTCTCGAGCGATGTTGTGCTCGACGCAACGGAGCGCGACGTGTTCAGCGCGACCGCCGCGACCGACCTTGCCGGCCAGCGCGACAACGCGATCAAGATCGCCAACTACGAGGCGTACATGAAGTCGGGAGCGCTCGAGAAGGGCGACGACTACCCCTGGTTCTCCGAGCTCTCGAACAACCAGGGCGGTGGCCTCTCGCCGCTCAACTACTACTACCGCGAGTGCGTCGACTTCGTGGCTTGGCGTCTCAATGTTGATGCCGGCTCGACGAAGGCTCCGTTCAAGTGGGACTGGCACAACCTCACCCCCAACGGCGGAAACGCGTACCAGTGGAAGTCGGCCTGGGAGGGCCACGGCTGGAAGACAAGCACGGTTCCGGTCAAGGGTTCGGTCGCCTGGTTCGGGTATCACGTCGGCTACGTCAAGTCGGTCAATGACGACGGAACGGTGACGATCGAGGAGTACAACCACTCGAGCGATCACCTGTACGGCCAGCGCACGATTCCGGCGACGGACGTCATCAGCTACCTCTACCCGCCCAAGTAGGGCCGCTAGTCGCTGGTTGAGTAGGCCGTCTGCGGCCGTATCGAAACCCGGCTCGGGGTCTCGATACACTCGCTGGCGCTCGCACTCGACCAACGTCGTTTCGCTGGTTGAGTAGGCCGTTCACGGCCGTATCGAAACCCGCTCCCTAGGTCTCGATACACTCGCTGGCTCTCGCACTCGACCAACGACATCTCGCTGGTTGAGTAGGCCGCCCGCGGCCGTATCGAAACCTGACTCTAGGTCTCGATACACTCGCTGGCGCTCGCACTCGACCAACGACGTTTCGCTGGTTGAGTAGGCCGTTCACGGCCGTATCGAAACCTGCCTCGGGGTCTCGATACACTCGCTGGCGCTCGCACTCGACCAACGACATGTCGCTGGTTGAGTAGGCCGTTCACGGCCGTATCGAAACCTGCCTCTGGGTCTCGATACACTCGCTGGCGCTCGCACTCGACCAACGACATGTCGATACGCTCGCACTCGACCAATGACTGCTTACGGCACGTAGAGCGGATCAGTCACCACGATCTCGCCGCGTGCGATCTGCTCGCTAGCGTGCGCAACCTCGGGGGAGCGTGCGCCGGCGCAACTCGGGTCGAGCTCGACGGCGTGCTCCGCAACTCCGAAGCTCCAGACGCCGCCCGTGTCACCGGCCAGTACAGCTGCGAGTGACTCGCGCAGCGCAACGTCGGTGTGCGTGATCGTGTCGCACGCGACATCCAATCGCTCGCCGCTTGTGATTGTTACGTCGGAGTCGCCGGCTCCCTCGGTGAATCGGCGCACCTGCGCGTCGACGTACGGGTCGCCGGTCGGAGCGACGATGGTCACCGGGCCGGACGTGGCGGCGCCCACTCCGGCGAGGTAGAGGCCCTCCCACGTGCGAAAGCTTGCGGCAGTGAGGTTGCTCGTCGGCTCGGGGGCTTCGCTGCCCACGAGCAGAAACTGCTGCGAAAGATTGGATGCCGCGGCCGGATCGAAATCGGAGAGCACGCCGTCGCCGAGTCCGATGATGACTGCGGGCTGCTCGGCGATGGCGACCGCGAGGTGCGCGGCGACGTCGCTCTCGCTCGTGCTCTCGAGTACCTCGAGTTTTGCGCCCAGGTCTGCCGCCACTGCTTGTGCGTCGTCGACCGAGGCAGCAAGCGCGGTGCCCTCGACGACCGGCTCTGCCGTGATGACTACAAGCTGCGCCGGCTGCGTGGCGGGCTCGGGCGCGGCGGTTGTGCACCCCGCGAGCAGAAGCAGCACTGTGAGGGAGAAGACGAGTTTCATGATGTTCCTGGACTAACGGTTCAAGGGTGTGCAGCGCGGTCGCCCGCGCTGCACACCCCGATTAGATCGCGACTACTTCGCGACCTTCTTGCTTGCCGCCGAGGTGACCGACTTCGTCGTGTACCCGTCGAGCGTTGCGGTGACCTTCACCTTGATGGTCTTGCCCTTGAGCGACGACGACAGCTTGAGCGTCTTCGTCGTCGTCTTGAGCGCCTTGCCGCTCGCGTACCAGGTGTACGTGACTGCAGCACCGGTGGCCCAGGTGCCGTGGCTCGCGGTGAGGGTCTTGCCGACCTTCGCGGTGCCGCTGACCTTGACGGTCGAGCTCGTGATGACGCCCTTGGCGACGGCGACCGACTCGCTCGAGGTCTTCGACTGTGCGTCGAAGCCCTCGCGTGTTCCGGCTACCGTGACGCTGATCTTCTTGCCAACGAGCGCGGGGGTGAGCTCGAGAGCCGTTCCCGTCTCGCCGTCGATCGCTTCACCGTTGGCGTTCCACTGGATGCCGAGAGCAGCAGCGGGCGTCCACTTGCCGGAGTTGACGAACACGGTCTCGCCGACGCGGGCGGTGCCCACAACAACGGGTGTCGATGTCGCGTCGAAGCCTGCCTTGACGACCGTGACCGTGCGGGTCGCGGTTGCAGTGTTGCCCTGTGCGTCAGCGACCGTGTAGACGAGCGCGTACTCGCCGAGCGTCGACGTGTCGACGGTTCCCTCGACCTCGATCGAGGCGGTGAGGTTGCCATCAACGTTGTCGGTTGCCGAAACGCCCTCGAGTGCGTCGAACTCCGAACCGTAGGTGATCTCGCCGTCGGCGGGAACAACGAGCTCAGGCTTGACTGCGTCGGCCTTCTCGAGTGTCACGTCGTCAACGATCGTCAGCAGGTCGCTGCGGTAGGTGCGCACGCGGATGCTGTCGTCGGTCACGTCGATGTTGGAGAAGTTGCGAATCTTCTCCTGGTTGGTGACCGCTGCGAACGAGAATGCCTGGTTCTGAATGTTGTAGTACTTCGAGCCGGAAGCCGAGTTCGCGGTGACGTAGAGCACGTCGCCGCTCTTCGCCTTGACCGTCGACTTGACCTCAGTCGACTCCGAAACGACGCCATCGTTGATGAGGTAGCTACGGGTGTAGACGTGGTCGTGGCCCATAAGCACGAGGTCGATTCCGAGGTCGCTCAGGATGGTCGGCAGCACACCGCGGCGCGCGATGATGTCGGAGTCGGTTGCGTGGCTCGCGACGGAGTAGATGGAGTGGTGGAATCCCACAACCTTCCACTTGGCCTTCGCGCCCTGCTCTGCGACGACCTTCTCAAGGAACGCCTTGTGGCTTGCGGTGTTCTGGCTGTTCGAGTTCAGGGTGATGAACAGAACGTCTTTGTAGAAGTACCAGTAGTCGCCGCCCGACGAGCTTCCGCTTGTCGCGGGGCCAGCGGTCGGGTCCCAGTTGGGCGTGTTGTAGTGCTGCTCGTAGGCCTTTGATCCGACGTCGTGGTTTCCGTTGATCGGTGCGATCGGAAACTTCGTCAGCTGCGAGGGAGCGAGAAATGCGTTGTACTCGGTCTCGTTTCCGGCGTTCTCGACCTGGTCACCGGCCGAGAAGATGAACTCGGTGTTCGGAAACTTGGTCTCGGCGGAGTCGAGCGTGCTCTCCCAGCCGGCCTGGTCGTTCGCGACGTTGCCCGATGCGCCGATCTGCGGGTCACCGACGAGCAGGAACGAGTAGTCGCCGTCGAACTTCTGCGTGGCGAACTCGTAGGTCGTCGACCAGCCGCGTGCTTCGCTTCCGACGCGGTAGGCGTAGGTGGTGTCTTCGACGAGACCCGTCACCGACGCCTTACGTGCCGAGAGGCCCGACTGGTTCGAGGTTTCGCTCGTGGCCGCGAAGGTGGGCGCGTTCGATGGGAACGCGCCATCCACCAGCTGGCTCTTCTTGGCGAGCTGCGCGACCTCGGGCACTGCTGAGTCGGTTGCCCACGCGAGGTTGCGGGTGGTTTCATCGGTTCCGACGATCATAACGAGGTCGGTGATGGATGCCGCCACCGGAGCATCGGGCGTCGGAACCGTCTTGAGGCTCGGCATGTCGAAGTACGAGTCGGAGCTTGCGGCGCGGTCCTGGTGAACGGCGATCGCGACGGTGTTGACTCCCGCGTGCAGAACGCTCTTGTCGACGTTCAGTGTCGCGGTCTTGGGATCGCCACCGTTGGATCCCGCGTACTGCAGGTTGCTCGTGGTCACAGCGCCGTCATCGACGCCGAGCACCTTTGTGCCGTTGACGAAGACGCGGAGGGCGTCGTCGTGAATGACGGTTCCGGTGAGGCCGTCGATGCCGTCGAGCTGGTCTTCGGTCAGAGTGACATCGGCGCGGAAAAAGAAGGTGGGGGTGTCGGGGAATGCAGCACCGTCGATGAACTGCTTGAGCAGGGTGTTCGCGGTGAGCGGGCCGATGCCTGTTTTGTTGAGACCCTTCGAGCCGAAGCTGCCCTTGGCTGTGGGCCATGCGTCGTCGTTGAACTCGGTGGTGGTCCACGCGTTCATGTCCTGGCCGGCGGCCGGGTCGGTGTTGTCGTCGAGGTAGCTCCACGTTGTGTCACCGGTGCTGATGAGCGTGATGGCTTCGTCTGCTGCGAATGCGGGGCTCGTGATTACTGCGCCACCGACGATGACGGCTGCGCCGGTCGTGATGGCAATTGTCCGCGTGACGTGCTTGCTAGCGGACCTCTGGCGGGTGCCGGAGATGGTCATGGTGTCCTTTCATGGGGAAGGGCGCACGAATGCGCCCCGGTCGCCGTCCATCTCAGCCGCTCGCTTTGGCCGGTCGGTGGCGTGTAACCCAACCGGGGGTGAACGCGGGGTACACAGATTGGTCGTCTACCCGGTTCGGGGTACAAACGCTACGGGTGCTTGTGTGTGAGGGCCGCACTCGAGCCGCTAACGTTTCACGCGCGGTCGCCACTAAACTCGTCAGGCCAGCCTCTGTAGCTCAATGGAAGAGCAGTTCCGTCCTAAGGAAACGGTTGGGGGTTCGAGTCCCTCCAGGGGCACTGTCATTACCGACACCTCGTTTCCCGGACAGGACCGACGGAACCTTCGCTAGATCACCGTTTGCTGGGAGCCGGGCCCCCGCCATCGAGGTTCGGCGCAGCCCCGACGAGGATCGAACGATGAGCGACTTCAAGAAGCACGACAAGGTCACCTGGAACATCTCTCAAGGCCCCACGCACGGCACGGTGCAGGAAAAGCGGGTAAAGGATTTCGAGTTCGACGGGCAGCATTTCACCGCCTCGACCGAGGAACCCGCGTACATCGTGAAGTCGGAAAAGACGGGCGCCAAGGCCGCTCACAAAAGCTCCGCACTCACGCGACGGTAGAGAGTGCGCAAGGCCCGAACAGGGGCATTCTCGTCGACGGCCAGGCGCGCCTCATGACGCGTTCGAGAGCCACGATCTCAGCGCACTGCGCACGACTTCGCTGCGGCTCACGTTTTCCGCTTCCGCACGCTCGGTCAACGCGGCATCCAACTCGGGATCTAGGCGGATGGCCGATACTTGCGCGACGCCGGAACCGATTCGCGGCCGGCCGCGGCGCTTGAGTGCAGCGACGTCGTAGCCTCGTTCGGCTTCGTCTGCCCAAGCGGCGATCTGCTCTTCACGTACGGGGTCGCGGGCGGGGAGCTTCTCAGTCATAGTGTTGGCTCCTCTCACGGAAGCAGGTCAAAGTACGAGCGGCGAGCTTTCATCGCGTGGATAACCAACTCGCTGCCTTGGTCGAACACAAGAACGACAACCTCGAGAAGCAGCCCGGATTGGGTGAACCCGAGTCGAAGTTCTCGTGCTGGATGCTCATCGCCAAGCGAGTAGGCGACGAGATAGGCCGAGGCGACGGCGAGAATGTCGTCTCTGGTTATCCCGTGCTTCAGCGCTGACGAGTGAATATCCACGCGAATATCGTTATACGAATATCGCATCTCCCGCGAGAACTATCAACACCTCTATCTCGACGTCAGCTGCAGCGCCGCCCACACGTTCGCGCGCTCCGCGAAGCTGCTGAGGTCGACGTCGAGCAGGCGTTCGATGAGCGCCAGCCGCGTTCGCACCGTGTGCCGGTGCACTCCGAGCGCGACGGCAGCGGCTTCGTTGGATCCGTCGCTGCGCAGCCAGGTGTCGAGGGTCGCAAGAAGCGCGGTGCCGTGCGACGCGTCGTGCTGCTCGACCGGCGCGAGTAGGTCGCGGGCGAGGGCGATCGCCGCTGGAGTGGCAAGCGTGGGCACGAGGTCGCGCGGCAGCTCGGCGAAGTCGGTGACCGAGGAGCCGGTGTGAGCGAGGGCGGCGCGGGCTTCGTCGAGCGCGCGGGGGAGGTCGTCGGCGGTCTCGCACGTAGAGGCTCCCGCTCGCGAGCCCAACGTCTCGAAAGCAGAGCGCACCGCGGCGGCATCCGTGAGCGTTGCGATGACGAGAGTGCCGCCGTGGAAGACGCGCGAAGGGTCGCCGCCTAGAAGCCTGAGATCGGCGGGCAGAGGCTCGTCGGCAAGCAGCACGATCCATGGCAATGCAGGGAATGCGCCCCACGCCGCCTCGGCCACGTCGCGCGCCGTCGAAGCCGAGCCGGTCTGGAGCAAGCCAGCGACAGTCGCGCGCAACCGTTGGTCCGCCCGCCGCGCGACACTGCTCTGCTCGAGCGCGAGCCCCGCGGTCGCCACAACGGATGTGACGACACTGCGCGCCTCGCGATCGAGCGTCGCGCCGGCGATGGCGAGAACGCCCGAGCGACCGTGCACGCCGATCGTGTGCAGAATGACCGGCACCCCGTCGACCCTGATGTTGCCGCCGATCGTGCCTCCGCGTCGCACGAGCGAGTCGACCTCGGCGTCGATCGCCGCCGTGTCGGGCGGGTTCGCCGCCCGGGCAGCGTGCGTCAGCGTGCGCGTTCCGTTGGCGTCGTAGAGGGCGACCCAGGCGCCGAGCTGGCGCGCGAGCTCGACGATCGTTGCCTCGAGCCCGTCGGGGCGGAGGGCTGCGCGCGCGAGGGCGCGTTGCGCGGTGAGCGCCCAGTCCTGGCGGGCATACGACTGGGCCGCGACCGCCTGGGCGTTGGCCCGAGCGACTGCGATGAACGGGATGCGGTACGGAACCTCGAACAGGGGCAAACCGAAAGCCGCGCACGCGAGAGCGAGCTCGGCGGGGATTCCGTCGCGCACGACCTCGGTGCCAAAGCCGAGGGCAAGCACCGAGTGCGATGCCAAGCGCGACACGTAGTCGTCAAACGAAAAGGCGTTGTCGACGAACTGCGTTCCCGTTGTCAGGAGAACGACACCGTCAGAGAGGAAGGGCGTCGGGTCGGCGAGGTCTGAGCTGTGCACCCAGTTGACCGCGACATCCATCGCCGTATCTGAAGCGGGCACGCGCGGGTCGACGCGCAGCTCAAGGTAATCGGTGCGTAGCAGGGCGCCGAGTGTGGCGCGGGGGAGCGGCGAAGCAGACACACGAACACCTATACAACGTGACCAAAGCGGGCACCGCAATTGTACGACGTGGACAGTGTGTCGACGGGGCCAAAGGTCTAGATTCGAGCCATGTCTGACGTACTCACCGCAACCGTTCCCCTCGGCGGACCAACGCTTCCCCAGGAGCGCCGCATTGTCACCTCGATCCCGGGCCCGCGCTCGCAGGAGCTGCTCGCCCGCAAGGCTGCAGCAGTCGCTGGCGGAGTCGGCCACACGGTTCCGATCGAGGCAGTCGCAGCCGGCGGCGGAGTCGTCGTTGACGCAGACGGCAACTCGTTCATCGACCTCGGCTCGGGCATCGCCGTCACGAGCGTCGGCAACGCGCACCCCGCGGTCGTCGCCGCTGTGCAGGCGCAGGTCGCCCAGTTCACCCACACGTGCTTCATGATCTCGCCCTACGAGTCGTATGTCGCCGTCGCCGAGACGCTCAATCACCTCACCCCCGGCGACTTCGAGAAGCGCAGCGCACTCTTCAACTCGGGCGCAGAGGCTGTCGAGAACGCGATCAAGATCGCCCGCAAGTTCACCGGCAAGCCCGCAGTCGTCGCCTTCGAGCACGGCTACCACGGACGCACGAACCTCACGATGGCGCTCACCGCGAAGAACATGCCGTACAAGAGCGGCTTCGGTCCCTTCGCCTCCGAGATCTACCGCGCGCCACTGTCGTACCCCTTCCGTGACGGGCTGAACGGCGCGGATGCCGCCGCACGCTCCATCTCGATCATCGAGAAGCAGGTTGGGGCCGAGAACCTCGCCGCCGTCATCATCGAGCCCATCCCGGGCGAGGGTGGATTCATCGTTCCCGCCGAGGGATTCCTCGCCGCCATCGCCGAGTGGTGCACCGCGAACAACGTCGTCTTCATCGCCGACGAGGTGCAGTCTGGCTTCGCCCGCACCGGCGCCATGTTCGCGAGCGAGCACTTCGGCATCGTGCCCGACCTCGTCACAACGGCCAAGGGTCTCGCGGGCGGCCTCCCGCTTGCTGCCGTCACTGGACGAGCCGACATCATGGATGCCGCGCACGCAGGTGGCCTCGGCGGAACGTACGGCGGCAACCCTGTCGCCTGTGCTGCCGCAATCGCCGCGCTCGACGCCTTCGAGAACGACGGTCTCATCGAGCGTGCCCAGGAGGTCGGCGAGATCCTGCTCGGTCGCCTCAACGCACTGCAGGCGTCTGACTCGCGCATCGGTGACGTTCGCGGCTTCGGCGCGATGGTCGCCGCCGAGTTCGTCGACCCCGCCACCGGGGCACCGGATGCCGCCCTCGCTGCAGCCGTCGCAAAGGCGTCGATTGCGGCCGGCGTGATCGTGCTCACGTGTGGCACCTACGGCAACGTGATCCGCTTCTTGCCTCCGCTCTCGATCGACGACAACCTGCTCAACGAGGGTCTCGACGTTGTCGCCGAGGCACTGGCAGGGGTTGCAGCATGACCGCCGCATCCGAAGCTGCGCTGTTAGAAGGCCTGCCCCAGGGTCTTTTCATCAATGGCGAGTGGGTGCCAGCCACGGCCGGCGCGACCTTCGCCGTGCGCGACCCTGCCACCGGCGCAGTGCTGGCCCAGGTTGCAGACGCGAGCCCCGAAGACGGAATCCGTGCGCTCGACGCGGCGGTTGCCGCCCAGGCCGACTGGGCTGCAACGGCGCCACGCGTTCGCAGCGACATCCTGCGTAAAGCGTTTGATCTGGTGCGAGAGCGCACCGACGAGCTCGCCCTGCTGATGACGCTCGAGATGGGCAAGCCACTTGCAGAGGCCCGCGGAGAGGTCGCCTACGGCGGCGAGTTTCTGCGCTGGTTCAGCGAAGAGGCAGTGCGCATCTCGGGTCGCTACGGTGGAAACCCCGAGGGGACCGGTCGGATGGTCGTGTCGCAGCGACCCGTCGGGCCGTCGTACTTCATCACTCCGTGGAACTTTCCGCTCGCGATGGCGACCCGCAAGATCGCGCCGGCTCTCGCCGCGGGCTGCACTGTCGTTGTGAAGCCTGCCGAGCTGACGCCGCTCACAACCCTGCGGTTTGTGCAGATACTGCACGAGGCCGGTGTGCCCGCCGGAGTCGTCAACGTCATCACGACTACGCACTCTGCCGACGTCTCGGCGCCGATCATCTCTGACGCGCGACTGCGCAAGCTGTCGTTCACCGGGTCGACCGAGGTGGGCCGCACGCTCATCGCGCAGTCTGCCGAGCGCGTTCTGCGCGTCTCGATGGAACTCGGCGGCAACGCGCCGTTCGTTGTGTTTGAGGATGCCGACCTCGACAAGGCGGTTGATGGCGCGATGCTCGCCAAGTTCCGCAACATCGGTGAGGCGTGCACGGCTGCGAACCGGTTCATCGTGCACGAGGCCGTTGCCGAGGAGTTCACCAAACGGGTCACCGAGCGGGTTGCAGCGATGAAGGTCGGTCGCGGTACAGAAGATGGTGTGCAGATCGGGCCGTTGATCGACGAAAAGGCCGTCGCCAAAGCTCACGAGCTTGTGACCGATGCCGTGTCTCGCGGCGCGCAGGTCACGACCGGTGGATCGGCCGTCGACGGCGAGGGCACGTTCTACTTGCCAACAGTTCTGTCCGGGGTCACAGCGGGAAGCGACATCCTGAGCCAGGAAATTTTCGGCCCGGTGCTGGCGATCGCGACCTTCGCCGACGAAGACGAGGCCGTGCGCCTCGCCAACGACACGGAATTCGGTCTCGTCTCTTACGTGTTTACGAGCGACCTCGCACGTGGGCACAGGATGATTGATCGAATGGAAACCGGAATGATGGGACTCAACGTTGGTGTCGTCTCAAACGCGGCGGCACCGTTCGGCGGAGTCAAGCAGTCCGGGCTCGGCCGTGAAGGCGGAGCCGAGGGCATCCACGAGTTCTTGTCTGTGAAATACACCCTCATTCCCAACGACTGATCGGAGCGCACCATGACATATGCAGTCACCAACCCCGCGACGGGCGAGACCCTCGCGACCTACCCCGACGCAACGGATGCCGAGGTCGAGACAGCCATTGCCGCCGCCGCGTCTGCAGCCCGTGGCTACGGTCGCACGTCGACACCCGCAGAGCGCGCCGAGAGTCTGCGCACGGTGGCGCGCCTGCACCGTGAGCGCCGCGACGAGCTCGCCGCGATCATCGTGCGCGAGATGGGCAAGCCGCTCGAGGCCGCGCTCGGCGAGGTCGACTTCGCCGCAGACATCACCGAGTACTACGCCGACCACATCGACAAGATCACCGGCGACAGCCCGGTGCCCATCGATGGTGAGGGCACTGCGGTCATTCGCCGCAGCCCGATTGGCGCGCTGCTCGGCATTATGCCGTGGAACTTTCCTTACTACCAGGTCGCTCGTTTCGCTGCCCCGAACATCGCGATCGGCAACACGATCGTGCTCAAGCACGCGCCGCAGTGCCCGGAGTCGGCCGCCGCAATCGAGACCATCTACCGCGACGCAGGTTTCCCTGAGGGCGTCTACGTCAACGTGCACCTCACGAACGACCAGTCGGCGGGAGTCATTGCCGACCCGCGCATCCAGGGTGTTTCGGTGACGGGTTCGGAGCGCGCCGGTTCGGCCGTCGCCGAGATCGCCGGCCGCCACCTCAAGAAGGTCGCGCTCGAGCTCGGTGGCTCAGACCCATTCATTCTGCTCTCGACCGACGACCTCGACGCGACAGTGCAGGCCGCCGTCGACGCTCGTCTCGACAACACCGGCCAGTCGTGCAACGCTGCGAAGCGCTTCATTGTCGCCGATGGGCTGTACGACGACTTCCTGTCGAAGTTCACTGCCGCGCTCGCCGGAGCGAAGGTCGGCGACCCCTTCGACGAGTCGACGGTTCTCGGACCGCTGTCGTCGCTCGCCGCCGCCGATCGCCTGCACGAGCAGGTTGAACGCGCTGTCGCGCAGGGCGCAACACTCGAGGTTGGCGGCACTCGCGACGGAGCCTTCTTCGATGGCACGGTTCTCACCGGTGTAACCAGCGAGATGGATGCCTACCGCGAAGAGTTCTTCGGCCCTGTCGGAGTCGTCTACCGCGTCTCGAGCGAAGAAGAAGCCATCGAGATCGCCAACGACACCCCGTTCGGCCTCGGCTCGTACGTCTTTACGACCGACACCGATCAGGCAGAGCGCGTCGCAAACGCGATCGACGCTGGCATGGTCTACGTCAACATCGTGCTTGCCGACGAGCCCGGCCTGCCCTTCGGTGGCGTTAAGCGCAGCGGCACCTCACGTGAGATGGGGCTGCTCGCTGCCGACGAGTTTGTGAACAAGAAGCTCATCCGCATCGCGGGCTAAGCGAGAGGGGGAGAGCCGGTCGCCCGACTCTCCCCCTCAACTTCTACAAGGCGATGTTCTCGTATCGCTTGAAGGCCTCGAAGCTTGTGCGCACCGAGTCGAGTTCTGTGCCCGAGGCGAAGTCCTGCTCGAGAAGCATGTACTTCAGGTTCGGCAGCTTGTTTGCCGCATCGATGATGTCTTGAATCGGCAGGATGCCGGTGCCGACCTCTGCAAACTCCGCGGGCTCCTCGAGCTCAAGGAAGAGCGGCATGTCGATCGACGCATCGGCGGCGAGCGGGCCGTCGAACAAGTTGAGCGGTCGTGCAGCGCCGTCGGGGAAGTCTTTCTGGTGGCTCATCACAAAGCGCTCTGGGTAGGTCTCGAACAGGTCGATGGGGTTTGCTCCACCGCGGTACGCCCAGTAGGTGTCGAGCTCGAACTTCACGAGCTCTGGGTCGGTGTATTCCATCAGCAGCTCGTAGACGGTCTTGTCGCCGAAGCGCTGGAACTCCTGAAAATGGTTGTGGTAGAAGAACTCCATGTCGCGCTCTGCAGCAACGCGACCGACCTGGTTGAAGAATTCTGCGCGACGCTTGACGTACTCGAGGTCGTTGTACGGGTAGAACTCGATGTCGCAGCCGACGCGGGTGTTGCCGATCTTCTGCTGAAACTCGAGAATCGCGGGCAGGCGGTCGAGGCCGAGCGGGTTAATCTGGCAACCGATGATCTCGATGCCGCGGTCGCGCATGATCTCGGCGAGGAAGTCGGCCGAGATGCCGAAACCAATGCCGTCTTCTGTGAGGGCGCGGTGGTTGGCGCCTTCAAGCCGAGTGAGGCCGAGGTCGGCGAGAGCGTTGAGCGTGCCCTCGGGGTCAGCGGCGAGCGAGTTGCGCACCGAGTAGAGCTGGATACCGATCTGAATGGCCATGCTGTGCTGTCTCCTAAGAGTTTCTGGTGGGTGCCGGGGTGATCCAGCGGTCGATAACTGAGTCGAGGTAGTCGTTGAACGCGCCGACGAGGTCGAGCTCGCGGTCGAGAAGCCACTGCAGCTGAAGGCCGTCCATCATCGCGCTGAGGCGCTGAGCCTCGACGCGCGCGGCAGCGGCGCTGAGTGGGGCGATCTCACCGTCGTTCGCGGCGCGCACAATCTCTTCCTGCAGGCGGTCGGCGATGTGCGAGTAGCGGTCGACGAAGTACGCGTGTGCGGGGTGGTCGGCAGCCGTGGCCTCGGAGCCGAGGGTGAGAAAGAACTCCACCCACGTCGGGTTGTCGCGGCTGTAGGCCATGCGCGGGCGCAGCATCTCGACGTAGGCGAGCCCCGTGTGGTCGCCCTCGGTCACCTGCTGCGAGTCCCAGTGGTCGAGAACTGCGGTCAGCAGGCCGTCTTTGCTGCCGAAGTGGTTGATGATCTGCGACGCGGGTGCCCCGATCGACTCAGCGATCATGCGCAGCGAGCCGCCACGAAAGCCGTGCTCGCCGAAGACCTTTATTGCATTCTCGACGAGCAGTCGTCGGGTCTCGATGCCGGTGCGGTACGGCCCGCGTGCGCCGGTCATGCCTTCTGCAGATCCCGTGCGACGGCGGCGGCGGCGCGAACTGCGCTCGTCATGCCGATGAGCGTCGAGTTGCAGACGAGAGCGGTCGGGATGACGCCGTTGCCGGCGACGAACAGGTTGTCGTAGCCCCAGACGCGGCCGTCGGTGTCGCAGACGCTTGTGCCGTCGTCAGCGGTTCCCATGCGCACGGTGCCCGTGTAGTGCAGCGATCCACCGGCGCCGAGCGCGGCAGATTCCGTCGCGGGGTCGAAGTCGCCCATCCGACCGGCCGCCTCTGCCTGGTCGATGCGCGCAAGTTCGAGGTTGGCGTTGTCGGTGTCTGTGTAGCTGAAGTGCACGGTCATTCGAGGCATGCCCGTGGCATCCACCTCTGTGTCAGAAAATTCGAGGCGGTTGTCGCGCTGAATCTCGGTGCGCACGTAGTACTCGATGCCGACCGCGTAGTCGGTGGGCACACGAGCCTCGTCGACAATGCTTTTCGTCATGATGTGCACCTGGTAGGGCTGCGAG
>Ga0247813_10001432_pt1 | contig 18180 bp, 14 predicted proteins | sample UWRJL169409C1_FD_180719 | JGI IMG/M metagenome (GOLD analysis project Ga0247813, IMG submission 180719) | Plant litter microbial communities from Arlington Agricultural Research Station in Wisconsin, United States - UWRJ-L169-409C-1 | ecosystem: Environmental > Terrestrial > Plant litter >... | reverse complement strand
ATTCGTGCTGCCGGGGCTGGTGATGATCGGCTGGTGGCAGGGCTTCCCGTTCTTCACCACCGCCGCGATCACGATGTTCGGCGGAATCCTCGGCGTGCTGTTCTCGGTGCCGCTGCGACGCGCGCTGGTGGTCGATACCGTCCTCCCCTACCCAGAGGGACGCGCCGCCGCCGAAGTGCTGAAAGTCGGCGCGGGTAGTCGTGAGGGCGGAGCGGAGAGCGCGGCCGGCCTGCGGATCATCGTCGTCAACGCGGTCGTCTCGGCCGGGTTCGCGATCCTGACGCAGACCAAGCTTGTCGCCGCCGAAGCTGCGACCTGGTTTCGCGTTGGCGCAGGCGCGACCGGCATCTCGGGCGGGCTGTCGTTCGCGCTGCTCGGTGCTGGGCATCTGGTCGGCATCTCGGTCGGCATGGCGATGTTCGCGGGCGTGGTGATCGGCTGGTGGATCCTGCTGCCGATCCTGACCGCACAGATCGGCCTGGGCACCGGCACGGCGGAGGCGCTCGCCAACACCGTGTTCCGCTCCGACGTGCGCTTCTTCGGTGCGGGCGTGATCGGCGTCGCAGCGATCTGGACGCTGCTGAAGATCGCCGGCCCGGTGGTCGGTGGCGTGCGCTCGGCACTGGCGGCGTCGGCGGCCAAGCGCGGCGGTGCCGTGCTGGCACTGGAAGAGCGCGACATCCCGATCGGAATCGTCGGCGCGGCCTCGCTGGCGATGCTGGTGCCGATCGGTATCCTGTTGTGGACCGTTTTGGCGGGCGGGCCGCTCGCGGCATCGTCGATCGGGCTGATCGCCGGCGCGTTGCTGTTCATCCTCGTCATCGGCCTCGTGATCGCGGCGGTGTGCGGCTACATGGCCGGGCTGATCGGCGCGTCGAACTCGCCGGTGTCCGGCATCGGCATCCTGTCGATCCTGGCGGCCTCGGTGATGCTGGTCGCGTGGTTCGGCCGCGCGGTCGAGCCCGGCACGACCCAGGCGCTGGTCGCCTATGCGCTGATCGTCACCGGCATCGTCTTCGGTGTCGCGACGATCTCCAACGACAATCTGCAGGATCTGAAAACCGGCCAGCTGGTCGGGGCGACGCCGTGGAAACAGCAGGTGGCGTTGCTGATCGGCGTCGTGTTCGGGTCGCTGGTGGTGCCGCCGGTGCTCAACCTGCTCGGCAGCACGCTCGGCTTCGCAGGCGCGCCGGGTGCGGGGCCGAACGCGCTGGCGGCACCGCAGGCGGCGCTGATCTCGGCGCTGGCGAAGGGCGTGCTGGGCGGCAATCTCAACTGGGCGATGATCGGCTATGGCGCACTGACCGGCGCGGTCGTGATCCTCGTCGACGAGATGCTGGGACGCGCCGGCAAGCTGCGCCTGCCGCCGCTCGGCGTCGGGCTCGGCGTCTATCTGCCGATGGCGGTGACGCTGCCGGTGTCGATCGGCGCGGTGGTCGGCTATGCCTATGATCGCTGGGCAGAGCGCAGCACCGACCCCGAACGTGCGCTGCGGATGGGCGTACTCACCGCGACCGGCATGATCGTCGGCGAAAGCCTGTGGGGCGTCGGATTCGCCGGCATCGTCTACATGACCAACGCCGAGACGCCGCTGGCGCTCGTTGGCGAGAACTTCGCAACGACCGCGCTGATCGGCGGAACCCTGCTGTTCGCAGCGCTGACGGGACTGCTCTACCGCCGGACGATGGCGGCAGGGCGGTAGGCGTTCGCTTCGACTATCCTCCCCTGCCAGGGGGAGGTGGCACGCGTAGCGTGACGGAGGGGGAGGATACGGGTGCTTCGTTGGATAGGGCGTCGCTTACCGCCCCCTCCGACGCCTTCGGCGCCCCCCCTGGCGGGGGAGGATTTCGTAGCTGGCCGCTCGGGTCTTGCCCGGGACGACGGCGTTACTTTTCCATCGCGTCGAGCATGTCGCGGATTTTCACGAACGCGAAGCCGATCGAGCTGTCGGCGATCCCATAGGGCATGAAGATCGTGTCGCCGTGGCGCAGTGCGCCGCAGCTGTAGACGACGTTGGGGACGTACCCCTCGCGGTCCTGGTCCTTCGCCGCCAGGATCGGCTGGTGCGTGCGACCAATGACCTTCGACGGATCGTTCTTGTCGAGCAGCACCGCGCCGATCGAATATTTGCGCATCGCGCCGACACCGTGCGTCAGCAGCAGCCAGCCCTCGTCGAGCTCAATCGGTGGGCCGCAATTGCCGATCTGCACCAGCTCCCACGGATAGACGGGCGTGAGGATCTTCTCGCCGTCGTCCCAGTCGGTCAGCGTGTCGGATTTGAGCAGGAACAGGTTCTCGCCGTCCTGCCGGCCGATCATCATGTACTGGCCGTTCACCTTGCGCGGGAACAGCGCCATGCCCTTGTTGCGCGCCGCGCGGCCGGTCATCGGCACCAGATCGAACGCGCGGAAATCGCGCGTGCGCATCAGCTCGGACTGGATCACCGATCCGTTATAGGCGGTGTAGGTGCCGATCCATTCCAGCGTGCCGTCCTCGTGATGGAACTGGACGATGCGCAGATCCTCCAGGCCCTTCGACTGCGCCTGGGTGATCGGGAAGATCACCGTGCCGCTCAGCGTGCTGTCGCGGTGGCGATAGACGGTGACCGGGCCGACCGGCATTTCGTCCTCGCCGCTGCCGACCGCATCGGTCGCGGTCGCGAACGGCGGCTCGGACGCCAGCTTCATCTGATTCTGGTCGGTGATGATGCCTTCGCGGAATGCGACGGACGAGATGTGGCCCTCGCCGACCGCACGCATCGACATCAGGATACGGAGCGACCCCGGCGGCATACCCGATTGATCGAAATGCGGCACTGCGCTCGGGTTCATGAGCGCGGCGGCGGCATAGCTGTATTCGTGGCAGAAATACGCGCCGATCAGCTGGCGCTTCTCGTCGCCGATCTCGCTGCCATCGAGCCCGAGCATGTCCTCGATCTCGTCGTAGCGCGTCATGAACACGCGCCGCGTCTGCCAGTGCCGTGCCTCGAAATCCTTGAGCACGACTTCCAGCTGGGTGCGCGCCTCGGCGGGCGACATCTCCAGCACCTCGCCGACGAGCCGCTCGGTGCGGCTCGGCGCGCCGCCATTGGCCGCCCAGGCGATGTGGAACGGCCGGACGACGACACGCGACGGATCCGCGTGCAGCCTCAGCTGGTGGTTGAACAGGTCCATCGCTTCGTCCCCGGGTCGGCCCAAACAGGATGCCGCACGTAACTATGCGACGACGCGGGTGGCTCCTGCCATGCTTTGCGCTGCCTTTGAAACCCCTGAAATCGCGCAATTGGCGAGTTGCAGGGCCAAAATCGACTCGGCGCCCTGGTTTCGGTTGAGCCCGGTCGGCATCAATCCGTCGAAACAGCCGCCGTCCGCGACGCTCGCCAGCGGCAGGTCGAGGTCGTTCGCGCCAAGGAACCAGCCATAGGCACGCTGAGCCTCGTCCGCCCAGCGCTGGTCGCCGGTCGCATCGAACGCCGCGGCGCATGCATCGACGGTCGCCTGCGCCTCCAGCGGCTGCTGGTCGAACTGCAACGGCTCGGCATAGGGGCGGCCGAAGCTCTCGCTGCCGACCGCGCGGAAGCGGCCCTGCGGCGATGTCTGCTTGGCGACGATCCAGTCGAGCGTCGCGAGCCCGCAATCGATCAGGTCCTGGCGCCCAAGTGCCTGGCCCGCGCAGATCAGCGCCTGCGGCAACCGCGCATTGTCATAGGCGAGGACGATCTCGAACCATTGCCATTCAGGGCGACGCGCCTCTGCGAGCAGCGCAAGATGGATGTCGGGGAATTTTCGCAGGATCTCGAGCGACAGGCGGTGGCCGGGCTTCGCTTCCAGCATCGCCGCAGCGCCGAGCATCGCGAACGCCTGCGCGCGCAGGCTGCCGAGTTCGAGCGCCAAGCTGGCGGTCGAATCGAACATCGCGGTCGCCCAGTCGCGGTGCTTGCTCATCTGCCCATCGCGTGCGGTAATCCCGAGCGCCCACAGCGTGCGGCCGTTCGAATCCTCCGAACCGACATCCTCACACCAGCTGCGGTCGAAGCGCATGAAGTTGCGGAAGCGGCGCGCGTCCGGGTTCCACGCGTACTGGACGAACGAGGCGTAGATCGTCGCCCATTTGTCGCGCGTGACGTCGTCGAGGTCGGGCATCGCGCTCATCAGCATCAGCGCGCGCGCGTTGTCGTCGATGCAATAGCCGTGGCGACGATCGGGGATCGAATAGATCGAATGCTGCAGCATGCCGGTCGAATCGCTCATCCGCTCGACCGCGGCGAGGTCGGGCTTCAGCGGTTTAAGCGGCGGCTGCGGCTTGGCTAGGCGAAAAGGGCGGGCGGCGACGACCGCGCGGATCTCGGCGAGCGTCGCTTCTGCAAGGCGTGGCCAGACCATCGTGCGGCCGCGGGCATAGGCGCGCTCCGACAGGCGGGTACGATCGCGATCGCTCGACAGCAGCCCATCGATCTCGCGCGCGAACGCGGCGACATCGCCGAACGGCACGAGCACACCGTGACCGTCGGCGAGGATCTCGGTCGCATGGACGTAGGGCGTCGATATGACCGGCCGGCCGACGCCGATCGCATAGCTGAGCGTGCCCGACGTGATCTGCGCCGGATTGGTGTATGGCGTCAGATATATATCGGCGGCCTGCAGATAGTCGATCAGTTCACCATGTTCGAGAAACGCGTCGACGAACGTCACGTTGTCGGCAACGCCGCGCTCGACCGCGAGCGCCTTCAGCTTTTCGCGGTACTTCTCGCCCTCGTGCGCGACGAGATTGGGATGCGTCGCGCCGAGCACGACGTACAGCATGTCCGGGTGCTTCGCGATCACCGAGGGCAGCGCCTCGATGACCGTCTCGATCCCCTTGTTGGGCGCGAGCAGGCCGAAGGTCAGTACGACCTTGCGCCCCTCCCAGCCGAACTTCACCTTGTTCACCGCGGTGTCGAGCAGGTCGCGGTCGGGCACGCCATGCGGGATCATGACGATCTGGCGCGGATTGGCACCGTACACGCGCTGCAGGATGTCCCGCCCACGCTCGGCCATAACGATCACCCGCGACGCGCGGCGCAACAGGCCTTCGAGCACGCGACGTTCGTCGGCGCTCGGCTTTTCGAGCACCGTGTGCAGCGTGACGATAACCGGCAGCGTGGTACGATCGAGCAGCGCCAGGATATGCTCACCGGCAGGCCCGCCATAGATGCCGTATTCGTGCTGGACCCAGATCGCCTGCGCACCGCTGGCCTCGATCGCGCGTGCGGTATCGATAAAGGCGGACAACTCGCCCTGCGGGATCGTGCCCGTCACTTCCGGCGGATAGGCGTAGCGGCCGGGATGGTCGTCCATCGCATAGACGTCGACGGCGATCTCGGGAAAGCTGGCCCGCAGCGCGGTGAACACGTCGGTCGTGAAGGTCGCAATGCCGCAAAGTCTCGGCAGGAAATTGCCGATCAGCGCCAGTCGCGCGATATTCCCTCCGTCCGCCGGTTTCACCATCTACTATCCCTTGGTTGAACACGTGGATCGGGCAAACCTGAACCACGTATGTCTTGAACGACTAGGGTAGCACAAAGTTTCACAACGTGTTGCACTGCAGCACAATATATTGCGGTGACGTACGTTAAGATGGTCAGCCGCGACCGCGATACGGACTGACGCCCTGGTCGGGCAGCCACAGGTCGGCCGGCGGCGCGGCGGACTGCCAGAACACGTCGATCGGGATGCCGCCACGCGGGTACCAATAACCGCCGATGCGCAGCCATACTGGCTTCATCTCGTCGAACAGCCGCTGGCCGATGCCGACCGTGCAGTCCTCGTGGAACGCGGCATGGTTGCGGAAGCTGCCAAGGAACAGCTTCAGCGACTTCGATTCGACGATCGTCTCGCCGGGGACATAGTCGATCACCAGATGCGCGAAATCGGGTTGGCCGGTCACGGGACAGAGCGACGTGAATTCGGGCACCGCGAACCGCACCAGATAGCTCTGCCCGCGCCGCGGGTTCGGAACATAATCGAGCAAGGCCTCTTCTGGAGAGGCGGGGAGGGTGCTGGTTTGACCAAGATGCGTGGGTGTCATGTGTGGGGATGTAAGGGTGCGGGGGCTTGGCGGAAAGAGCCTCGGGTGACGAAGGGCGCAACGGCATGACCACCCTAGCCGTCGTCCTAGGCGACCAGCTCACGCTCGACATCGCCGCCCTCTGCGACGCCGACCCGGCGACGACGGTCGTCCTCATGATGGAGGTCACCGACGAGACCACCTACGTCCGCCACCACAAGCGCAAGATCGCCTACATCCTCTCGGCCATGCGCCATCATGCCGAGGCGCTGCGAAAAGCCGGCTGGACGGTCGACTACATCGCGCTCGACGATCCCGACGCCACCGACAGCTTCACCGGCGAGGTCGCCCGCGCGATGGGCCGCCACGACCCCGACCGGATCGTCATCACCGAAGCCGGCGAATGGCGCGTGATGGCGATGCTCGAAAGCTGGGAGACGCTGTTCGGCATCCCCGTCGAAATCCGCACCGACACCCGCTTCCTCGCCAGCCACGCCGAGTTCGCCGCCTGGGCGGAGGGCCGCAAGGCGCTGACGATGGAATGGTTCTACCGCGAGATGCGCGCGAAGACCGGCCTGCTGATGACCGACGGCAAGCCCGAGGGCGGCCGCTGGAATTTCGACAAGGAGAACCGCAAACCCGCCAAGGCCGACCTGCTGATGCCGCGCCCGCTGGTGTTCGCGCCCGACGCGATCACCCAGGACGTGCTCGCGCTGGTCGCGGCGCGCTTCGCCGATCACCCCGGCAGCCTCGATGATTTCGACTATGCCGTCACCGCGGACGACGCCGAACGCCAGGCCGCGCATTTCTTCCAGCACGCGCTCTCGGGGTTCGGCGATTTCGAGGACGCGATGCTCAGCGGCGAGCGCTATCTCTGGCACTCGATCCTGTCGCCCTACATCAATTCGGGACTGCTCGATCCGCTCGACCTGTGCCGCCGTGCGGAGGCGGCATATCGCGCCGGCCGCGCACCGCTCAACGCGGTCGAGGGCTATATCCGCCAGATCATCGGCTGGCGCGAATATATGCGCGGCATCTACTGGTGCGAGGGGCCGGATTACGTCGACCGCAACTTCCTAGAACACAGCCGCGAGCTGCCCGGCTGGTACTGGACCGGCGAGACCGACATGCACTGCATGGCGCAGGCGATCGGCCAGACGCTGGAGACCGCGCACGCGCACCATATCCAGCGGTTGATGGTGACGGGCAATTTCGCGCTGCTGATCGGCGCCGACCCTGCGAAAGTCCACCTCTGGTACCTTGAAGTCTATGTCGACGCGTATGAATGGGTCGAACTGCCCAACACGCTGGGGATGAGCCAGTTCGGCGATGGCGGCCTGCTGGGGTCGAAGCCGTACATTTCGTCGGGCGCCTACATCAACCGGATGTCCGATTATTGCGGGCGATGCCGCTACGACGTGAAGCAGCGGATCGGCCCGGACGCCTGCCCGTTCAACGCGCTCTATTGGGATTTCCTCGCGCGGCACGAGGACAAGCTCGGACGCAACCCGCGGATGGCGATGCCCTATCGAACCTGGGCGAAGCAGAGCGAAGCGGACCGCGATGCGACGCGCGCACAGGCCGCGGCCTTCCTCGGCTCCCTCGACGCGAGCGGCCCTGCTGGCTACTGACCCTCCCGAAGAGGAGATCGGCATGGACGCGTTGGTGACCACGCAGTGGCTGGCGGACGAACTCGGCGCGGCCGATCTCAGGGTCGTCGACGCGACCTATGTCGACGCCGCGAGCGGACGCGATCCGGTGGCCGAATATGCTGCTGGCCGCATTCCCGGCGCGGTCTTCCTGAACCTCGCGCAGTTGCGCGATACGGGTGCGGACCTTCCCAATACGTTGCCGGATGCGGAGACCGTCGCGGATCGCCTCAGCGCGCTCGGCATCGGGAACACCGACCGCATCATACTGTATGACGATGCGCCGTGGCACACCGCGGCACGTGCGTGGTTCCTGCTGCGGATGTTCGGCGCGCGCAACGTGGCGATCCTCGATGGCGGCATCGCACAGTGGCGTGCAGAGGGTCGCGAAACTGTGTCGGGCGACGAAACGCCGGCTGCCGCCGCGTTCGATGCACAGCCTGATCCGCGACGGGTCCGCGACCTTGCTGACATGAAGGCCAATCTCGACACCGCCGCGGAACAGGTGCTCGATGCGCGCTCGGCCGCACGGTTCACCGGCGATGAGGCTGATCCCCGCGCCGGTGTCGCGCCGGGGCACATTCCCGGCTCCAGCAACCTCCCCTACGGGCAGATGTTCGACGCCGACGGCCAGTGGAAGCGCGGCAACGCGCTGAAGGTCACTTTCGCCGATGCCGGCATCGACCTGACGAAGCCGATCGTCACGACTTGCGGATCGGGCATCACCGCGGCGGTGGTCGCGTTCGGCGCGCACCTGCTGGGGAATGATGCGGCGCTCTACGACGGCAGCTGGTCCGAATGGGGCGCCGACCCCGCCACACCTAAGGAGACGGGCCAGTGAGCGGCACCGACCGGCCGATAAAGGACGCGACCAAGCTCGTCCTCGGCGGACGCCGGCCCGAATGGACGCACAGCGCGGAAGGGGGCGGGATCGTCAACCCGCCGGTCTGGCGCGCCTCGACGATCCTCTACGACTCGGTCCAGCATCTGCGCGAGGCAGCCGGTCGCGACACGCACCACCGCCTGTTCTACGGGCGCAAGGGCACGCCGACGCAGTGGAGCCTCGCCGACGCGCTGACCAGCCTCGAGCCGGGCGCAGAGGGGACGTTCCTCTACGGCTCGGGCGTCGCCGCGATCGCGGCTGCGCTGCTGTCAGTCTTGTCGCCGGGCGACGAGTTGTTGCTGCCCGACAGCGCCTATGATCCGACACGCGGAATGGCGATGGGGCTGCTCAAGCGGTTCGGCATCGCCACGCGCTTCTACGACCCGCTGGCGGGGGCGGGAATCGCCGAGATGATCGGCGACACGACGCGCGCGATCCTGATGGAAAGCCCGGGCTCGCTCAGTTTCGAAGTACAAGACGTGCCGGCGATCGTCGCCGCCGCAAAGGCGCGCGGCGTCGTCACCCTGCTCGACAACACCTGGGCGACCCCGCTGTTCTTCCCGGCGATCGAGCGCGGCGTCGACATGACGATTCTCGCCTGCACCAAATACGTCGTCGGCCATTCGGACGTCATGCTCGGATCGGTCACCGCCGGACCGGGTCACTTCAAGGCCTTGCGCGATACGAGCTTCCAGCTGGGTCAGATCGCCAGTCCCGACGATTGCTGGCTCGCCGCCCGCGGCCTCAGGACGATGGGCGTTCGCCTCGCACAGCATCAGTCGAGCGCGCTGGCGATCGCCCACTGGCTGAAGGGGCGGCCGGAGGTCGCTCAGGTGCTGCACCCGGCGCTGCTCGATTGCCCCGGCCACGACATCTTCGTGCGCGACTTCAAGGGATCCAGCGGGCTGTTCTCGTTCGTACTCGCCGGCGGCGACGATGCCGCGCGCGCCGCCCTGATCGACACGCTCGAACTGTTCGGCATCGGCTATAGCTGGGGCGGGTTCGAAAGCCTCGCGCTGCCGGTCGATCCGCAACGCCACCGCAGCGTCACGAACCGCGCCGCGGCAGGGCCGATGGTGCGGCTGCAGATCGGGCTGGAGGATCCGGACGACCTGATCGCCGACCTGGAACGCGGGCTCGCCGCCTTCGCCTCACGACGGGGCTAACCGGACGACTGTTGCGCACGCGCAACATAGTGACATCCAATCCCCGAACGGGCGCAAGATTATGCTTGTGCGCTGCAGCAGCGACTGCCATCCCGATGTCACCGTCGAAAGGATCGCGCTCGGGCTGAAAGCTCAGAAGACGCGGCATTCGCGGATGCAGGGCGGACATCGACTTCCGGTATCGAAAGGGAAACGATGCGCTTCTCCACTCTACTTCTCGGCGGCATCGCGCTTGCCGCTGCCACGCCCGCGTTCGCGCAGGACGCGGAAACCGCACCGCCGTCGCCGATCACGATCAGCGGCAGCGTCACTGCAATCACCGACTATCGCCTGCGTGGCGTGTCGCAGACCGACAAGCATGCCGCGATCCAGGGCGCGCTGACGATCGCGCACGAAAGCGGCGTGTATATCGGCACGTTCGGGTCGAACCTGGCCGGCTGGGGCACGTTCGGCGGCGCCAATGTCGAGCTCGACGCGATCGCCGGCTACAAGCACACGTTCGGCACCGCGACGGTCGACGTCGGCGGCACCTGGTACACCTATCCGGGCGGTTTCTCGGAGAGCGACGTGGTCGAACTGTTCGGCCGCGTGTCGGGCACCCACGGCCCGGCGACGCTGACCGGCGGCGTCTATTACGCACCGAAGCAGACCTCGCTCGGCAACTTCTCGAACACGTCGTACAGCCGCGGGCAGAAGCAGGACAATCTGTACCTGACCGGCGACAGTGCGATCGCTATCCCCGGCCTGCCGGTGACCGCGAAGGGGCATATCGGCTATTCGCACGGCAATCCGGGCCTCGGCCCCAACGGCACCAGCCTGGCGCCGACCGGCGAATATTGGGACTGGCTGCTCGGCTTCGACGTCGCCGCGTACAAGAACCTGACCTTCAACGTGTCGTATATCGATACCGATATCGGCAAGAAGGAAAGCTTCTACATTGCGCCGAACTTCCGCAGCACCAAGGACGGCAGCCTGATCTCCAGCGCTACCGTGCTGTTCTCGCTGTCGGCCGCGTTCTGAGGTTTCTCAGCCCTACGTCATCCCGGGCTCGTTCCGGGATCCAGGGTTACGAGCGCCGTCGCCTGTAACCCTGGGTCCTGCGTTCGTCAGGATGACCGATAAAAAAAGGGCGGCCCCGCGAGGGACCGCCCTTTTTCTTTGCCGATTGCCGAAGCGGATCAGTTCGCCTTGGCGCGCGCGTCCTGGCCGTCGCCCTCGGGGGCGGCAACGATATCGCGGGTCGTCGAACCCTTGTCGACGACGGTCGTGCCGGGATCGCCGACGCTGGAGCGGATGCCGGGATCGTCCGAATCGTCGCCCGCCGCATCGACCGTCGAGCGCTCGCTGGCGCTACGCGGGGCGGCACCGCCGAACAGCGCGTCGAGCGTCTGCGCGTTGGCGGCAGTATCCTGCGGACGGGCGGCACCCGGCTGCGGCGGCACCAGCGCGAAGTCGGGCGGGATCACCAGCGGGGCCTGGCGCGCGACGGCGAACTCGTCCGGGCGCGCACGATCGAGGCTTCGGCCTGCGCCACACCCCGAGAGAAGGGCAACGCTCGCAAGACCGGCGGCCAGGGGTACGAACTTACGCATGGGAATTCTCCACAGGGGGCTTCTCGCGCACGAGGAGCGCCCGAACAAGCAGGACGAGCACGCCGACCGTAATCGCTGCATCGGCGACATTGAAGACCAAAAACGGACGCCACTCACCGATATGCAGGTCGGCGAAATCGACCACATAGCCGAGCCGCGCGCGGTCGAGGATATTGCCGAGCGCACCGCCGAGCACGAAGCCGAGCGCGATCTGGTCGGCACGGTTCTTCTCCCGCGTCATCCAGATCGCGACGCCGACCGAGATCGCGCCGGTCAGCGCGATCAGCGCCCAGCGCGTCAGATGTCCGTCGGCGGGCAGCAGTCCGAGCGAGATGCCGATATTGGGCACGAAACGCAGGTCGAAGAACGAGGTGATCGTCCGCGCATCGCCGAGCGAATCGATGCCCAGCGTGCGCGTCACCGCGAACTTGCTGACCTGGTCGGCGACGAACAGCGCGATCGCGGTGGCGATCCCGGCGCGGGGCAGGTTACGCATCGCCGACCACGCTTTCGCACCGGTCGCACAGGCTGCCGTCCTCCGTCACTTCGGGCAGATGTCGCCAGCAACGTCCGCACTTCAGGTAGGCGGTACGGGTGACGGACAGTTCGCCCTCGGTCACCTTGGCGACGATGAATGCCTCGGTCAGTCCTGCCGCATCGATCGGCATGGATGGCACGCTGACTTCCGCCTCCAGGCTGGACCGCACCGTCTTCTCGCGCCGCAGCGGCTCGATCGCCTCGGTCACGCGCTCGCGCAGCGCACGAATCTCGTGCCACTTGGCGCCCTCGACCTCGACGTGCGGCAGCAGCGGCCATTCAAGATAATGCACCGAACTGTCGTCGCTCGGGAACCGCGACTGCCAGACTTCCTCCGCGGTGAAGCACAGCACCGGCGCGGCATAGCGGACGAGCGCGTGGAACAGCACGTCGAGGACGGTACGGTACGACCGGCGTTTGATGTCGCCCGGCGCGTCGCAATAGAGCGAGTCCTTGCGGATATCGAAGAAGAACGCCGACAGATCCTCGTTCGCGAAATCGGTCAGCAGGCGGGTGTAGCGGTTGAACTCGTACGCCTCGGCCGCTTGGCGCAGTTCGGTGTCGATCATGTTCAGGCGGTGGAGGACGTAGCGCTCCAGTTCCGGCATGTCGGCGACCGCGACGCGCTCCGACTCCTCGAAGCCTTCCAGAGCGCCGAGCATGTAGCGGAACGTGTTGCGCAGCTTCCGGTACGCGTCGCTGGCGGTGGCGAGCACTTCCTTGCCGATCTTCACGTCGTCGAAATAATCGGTCGAGGCGACCCACATGCGCAGGATGTCCGCGCCGCTCTCGCCGATGATCTTCAGCGGATCGACGACGTTGCCGAGGCTCTTCGACATCTTCCGCCCCTGGCCGTCGAGCGCGAAGCCGTGCGTCAGAACCGCGTCATACGGTGCGCGACCACGCGTGCCGCAGCTCTCGAGCAGCGACGACTGGAACCACCCGCGATGCTGATCCGACCCTTCCAGGTAGAGATTCGCCCGAACACCCTCACCATACCGCGCCTCGACCGTGAAGACGTGCGTGCAGCCGGAATCGAACCAGACGTCGAGGATGTCCTTCACGACCTCATAGTCGGCGAGGTCGTAGTCGGGGCCGAGCAGCGCCTGGTGGCCGTCCGCATACCACGCGTCCGCGCCGTTCTCGCGGAAGGCTTCGACGATGCGCGCGTTGACGGCGGGATCGTTGAGATACTGGCCGGTGGCGCGGTTCACGAACAGGGCGATCGGCACGCCCCAGGCGCGCTGGCGCGAGATGACCCAGTCGGGGCGGCCCTGCACCATCGACGTGATCCTGTTTTCGGCGCGCGCTGGGATCCAGGTGGTGGCGGCGATCGCGTCGAGTGCGATCTCGCGCAGGGTCGCGCCGTTGCCACTTTCCGCTCTCGCTCCCGCAAGCGGGAGGGGGCTGGAGGGTGGGCTCGCGCCATCCGCGTCAGCTTCCGACGACACCGCGAGCCCACCCCCGGCCCCTCCCGCCTGCGGGAGGGGGGAAGAAGAGGCGTCCATCGGGATGAACCATTGCGGGGTCGCGCGGAAGATCACCTTGGCCTTCGAGCGCCACGAATGCGGGTAGCTGTGCTTGAAGTCGTCGCTCGCCGCCAGCAACGCGCCGGCCTCGCGAAGGTCGGTGCAGATCGGGCCGTCGGCGCTCACGAACTTCTTGTTGATGACGCTGCCCTGGCCGCCGAGCCATGCCCAGTCGGCGCGGTACATCCCGGCGCCGTCGATCGCGAAGACCGGGTCGATGCCGTATTGCTTGCAGAGTTCGAAATCGTCCTCGCCGTGGTCCGGCGCCATGTGGACGAGCCCGGTGCCCGCATCGGTCGTGACGAACTCGCCGGGGAGGAACGGCCGAGGCTTCGCGAAGAACCCGCCGAGTGCGTGCATCGGGTGACGCGCGGTTGCGTCGGCGAGAGCAGAGCCCTTCCCGCGCCAAAGGATCGCAGCGCCACCATCCTCTCCGTCACCCCGGCGGAGGCCGGGGCCCACCTCACCGCAGTCTCCCCCGTTGGTAAGTGGGTCCCGGCCTCCGCCGGGATGACGGGAGGAGAGCGTGCGGGCAAAAAAGTTGTCGATCAGTGCGTCTGCGATCAGGAAGCGACGGTCGCCCTCCGCTACCAAAACATACTCGATCTCAGGCCCATAGCTCAGCGCCTGGTTAACCGGGATCGTCCACGGCGTGGTCGTCCAGATTACCGCATGCGCGCCGACCAGCTCGGGTGCGTTCGGCGCCTCGACGATCTCGAACGCCACGTCGATCTGCGTGGAGACGATGTCCTCATACTCGACCTCGGCCTCGGCGAGCGCAGTCTTTTCGACCGGCGACCACATCACGGGCTTGGCGCCGCGGTACAGCTGGCCGCTCTCGGCGAACTTGAGCAGTTCGCCGACGATCGCGGCCTCGGCCTCGTACTTCATAGTCAGATACGGATCGGCCCAATCGCCCATCACGCCGAGCCGCTCGAACTCGGCCTTCTGCACGGCGACCCATTTCTCGGCATAGGCGCGGCATTCGGCGCGGAACTGGTCGACCGGCACGTCGTCCTTGTTGAGCTTCTTCGCGCGATACGCTTCCTCGACCTTCCATTCGATGGGCAGGCCGTGGCAGTCCCAGCCAGGGACGTAGGGCGCGTCCTTGCCCATCAACGACTGCGAGCGGACGATGATGTCCTTCAGGACCTTGTTCATCGCGTGGCCCATGTGGATGTCGCCGTTCGCATAGGGCGGGCCATCGTGCAGGATGAACCGCTCGCGCCCGAGCCGCTGTTCGCGCAACCGGTCGTAGATGCCGAGCTTCGCCCAGCGCTCGAGGATCGCCGGCTCCTTCGCGGCAAGGCCCGCCTTCATCGGGAAGTCGGTCTTCGGCAGGAAGACGGTGTCGCGGTAATCGCGGGCGGGGGCGGGTGTTGGAGCGTCGGTCATAGGTGGTTGCGCATTAGCGCGTCCGCTGTCCGACGTCATGTCCGATGTTTCGGTCGACAGATCAGACAGATCAGACAGACCAGACATCAACCAAAACCGTCATCCCAGCGAAGGCTGGGATCTCATGTGGCAGGGGCGCGACGCAGCAACGGGAGACCCCAGCCTTCGCTGGGGTGACGGTAGTGGGCACGGACGGGAGTAGGGATGGCGTCAGCCGAGTATCGCCCGCGCCCGTGCACAATCGGCGTCCATCTGCTCCACCAACGCCTCCAGCGTGTCGAACTTCGCCTCTGGCCGCAGATAATCCACCAGCGCAACCTCGACCGTCTGCCCGTACAGGTCTTCGGAGAATTCAAAGAAGAACGGTTCCAGCAGTTCCTTAGGCGGATCGAAGCTCGGACGGATGCCGAGGTTCGCCGCCCCCTTGAGCACCCGCCCATCCGCAAGCCGCCCCGTGGCCGCATAAATGCCGTAGGCGGGCCGCAAATACTTGCCCATGTCGATGTTCGCGGTCGGATAGCCGATCGTCCGGCCCAGCTTGTCGCCATGCTGCACGACGCCCTCGATCGCGAACGGCCGCGTCAGCAGGCGCGTGGCGGTGGCCATGTCGCCGGCGCGCAGCGCGTCGCGGATGCGGGTCGAGGACACGGTTTCGCCGTCCAGCGCGACCGGCCCGACCGTTTCGGCACGGAACCCGTGCACCGGCCCACGCGCCGCCAGCGTTGCGACGGTGCCGCCCTTGGCCTTGCCGAAGGTGAAGTCTTCGCCGGTCACGACGCCGGCGATGCGCAGGTCTGCCTCCAGCCGCCGAGCGATGAATTCTTCCGCCGTCAGCGCGGCAAGATCACCGTCGAAATGGAACACGACCATTCCGTCGGCACCAGCCTGCTCGAACAGCCGCTCGCGCTGGTCGAGCGTGGTCAGGCGAAACGGCGCGGCATCGGGGCGGAAATGACGGACCGGATGCGGATCGAACGTCGCCACCAGCGCGGGGCGGCCCTCGGCTTTGGCCCAGGCAATCGCGCGCCCGACCACCGCCTGGTGGCCGAGATGGAATCCATCGAAATTGCCGAGCGCGACGATTCCGCCGGCAAGCTGCGCGGGGATCGAAGCGCCCCCGTCGAGCCGCTGCATGGGCGCGGGCTATAGGGGGGCGGGCGGGGCGACGCCAGCCTTCCGCATGCGTATCAGCGCGTCAGGGTGGCGAAGCTGTAGGCAGGGCGATCGCCCTCGGCGGGGTGGTCTTCGCGCGCGATCTCGGTCCAGCCTTCGAACGCCGGCACGACCGCGTCGCCGTCCGGCTCGGCATGGATCTCGGTCAGTTCGATCCGGTCGGTGCGCGCGAGGAACAGCGCGAAGATCTCCGCACCGCCGATCACCGCTACGTCATCGCCGGCCAGCGCCAGCGCCTCGTCCGCCGAACGCGCCACCTCCGCACCGTCCGCGGTCCAATCGCCTCGTGTCAGGACGATGTGACGCCGACCCGGTAGCGGGCTCGGAAAGCTCTCGAAGGTCTTTCGACCCATGATCATCGGCTTGCCCATCGTCTGCGCCTTGAAGCGCTTGAGATCGGCGGGCAGTCGCCAAGGCAACTGCCCGTCGCGGCCGATGACGCCGTTGCTGGCGCGAGCGAGGTGGAAGGTGATCATGCTTGGGTCATGGCGGATGCAGCGTGGTGCGCCTAGCCTTTGCGCGAGGAGACCCCCCACCTCATCGTCACCCCAGCGAAGGCTGGGGTCTCATGCGGCTCTGTAGCGCGCCTGCCACGTGAGATCCCAGCCTTCGCTAGGATGACGTGAGGGGTGTGGAACGATGTGAGGAGCGACGACGGCGAAAGGCCCAGCCTCAACCCGGCGCGTGCTCTTTCACATACGCCTCGGGATCCTTGTCGACGACCTTCACCCCGTTGAGATGATTCGCCTCGAAGGCGGCAAACCGCACGCCCAACTCATGCCGCTCCTCCAGCGTCGCATGCTTGCGAAAATCGGTGAGTCCCTGGCGTTCTTCCTCCGCCAGATGATCGCTGTTCGCCTTGTTGCACGCGCCGACTGCCTCGAACCACGCGTCCGAGCCGACCGGATGCTTGTCGACTGCTTCGCCGGTGTCGCGGATGTCGTTGTGATCCTCGATCGCGTCTTCGGTCTCCTCGGCGGCCGAGTCGGCGTCGTTGCCGCCGGTGCCGATCTTCATCAGCCGCGGGTAGAAGAAGCGCTCTTCCGCCTCGGCATGCGCGTCGAGCAGGTTTTTCAGGCGGGTCCAGAGCGCCCCCAGTGCCTCGGTGTCCTTGGCGTCGATCGAATCGATCTGGGCGAAGAGGTTACGCTGCTGCGCGTGTTCGTCGAGAATGAGCTGTGTGATGTCCATGCGCATCTGAACTGCACAGCCCCCGCCCGGTTCCTATTGCGATTCGCTCTCTGTTCAGACCGCGACGGGCGCTTTGATGTGCGCCTGCGCAACGTAGTCGTGCAGGACGAAATCCTCGTACTCGTACGTGTCGATCGAATCTGGCTTCCGAAGGATATCGAGTCGCGGAAGCGGTCCCGGCAAGCGCGTCAGTTGCAGGCGCGCCTGCTCCAGATGGTTCGAATAAAGATGGCAGTCGCCGCCGGTCCAGATGAACTCGCCGACCTCAAGCCCGCATTGCTGCGCGAGGATGTGCGTCAGCAGTGCGTAGCTGGCGATGTTGAACGGCACGCCGAGGAAGATGTCGGCGGAGCGCTGGTAGAGCTGCAGCGAAAGCTTGCCGTTGGCGACGTGCGTCTGGAACAGGCAGTGGCACGGCGCGAGCGCCATGGCGTGCAGGTCACCGGGGTTCCACGCGCTGACGATCTGGCGGCGTGAGGCGGGGTTGGTCTTGATCTGCGCGATCAGCTCGGCGATCTGGTCGATGTGACGGCCGTCGGCGGCGACCCAGTCGCGCCATTGCTTGCCGTACACGGGGCCGAGATCGCCGGCTTCATCCGCCCACTCGTCCCAGATCGCGACTTTCCGCTCCTGCAGCCAGCGGACGTTGGTGTCGCCGCGCAGGAACCACAGCAGTTCGACGATGATCGAGCGCAGATGCAGCTTCTTGGTGGTGAGGACGGGGAAACCCTGGGCGAGATCGAAGCGCATCTGCGCGCCGAACACGCTCAGCGTGCCGGTGCCGGTGCGGTCCATCGTCTCGACGCCGGTCGAGAGAATTCGGTCCATCAGGTCGAGATATTGGCGCATCGCCGCTGCCTACGCGGATGCGCGCGGAACGCCAAGATGGATGCGCTTTGCGGTGCGCGGGGTCGGTCGATCCGTCATGCCGGTGCGTGCCGGACCTGCCGCCGATCGATGACCTCGCGAGCGCCCGCGCGCTGTTCCGGGCACTCGGTTTCGCGGCGTGCGAAACGGTCG
>Ga0247813_10001431_pt1 | contig 18193 bp, 9 predicted proteins | sample UWRJL169409C1_FD_180719 | JGI IMG/M metagenome (GOLD analysis project Ga0247813, IMG submission 180719) | Plant litter microbial communities from Arlington Agricultural Research Station in Wisconsin, United States - UWRJ-L169-409C-1 | ecosystem: Environmental > Terrestrial > Plant litter >... | reverse complement strand
CAATATTAAAACACCTTTGGTTATTAAACGTATATTTATACAAACACGCATATATGATAGGCCCCAAATCGCCCAAAGACTCGCATACCATAATGAACGAATTGGTATTACCCAATGATACCAATACGCTAAATAATCTAATGGGTGGTCGTTTGTTGCACTGGATGGATATAGCCGCTGCAATCTCTGCTCAAAAACACTGCAATAGGATTGTGGTTACGGCTTCAGTGGATAATGTTTCTTTTAAACAACCCATTAAACTAGGTGATGTAATTACCATTGAAGCTAAAGTAACCCGATCGTTCCATACTTCAGTTGAGGTTCGTTTAGACGTTTGGGCTGAAAATATCCCATCCGGTACTCGAGCAAAATCTAATGAAGCTTATTATACCTTTGTAGCTGTTGATCAAAGCGGAAGAACAATTCCTGTTCCAGAGCTAAAGCCAGAAACAGATAATGAAATCGAATTGTATAGTGGCGCATTGCGTCGCAGGCAGTTGCGATTAATTTTGAGCGGAAAGATGGAACCTAATGATGCTAGTGAATTGAAAGCCTTGTTTTTTAAAGACTAAACTTTTAGCGATGACTACCTATGCTATATTGATTTTATTAAGTGGCCTGGTCATTTTTTCGTATCTGTTTGATCTGTTTGCAAGTAAAACGAAGCTACCATCCGTTTTACTATTGTTGTTATTAGGCATAAGCTTAAAGTTACTTGCCGATCATTTTCAATGGCAAACTATAAATTTTTTAAGAATACTACCGACATTGGGAACAGTGGGTTTAATTCTTATTGTATTTGAAGGCTCACTTGAGCTTAAATACGATAGGAATAAGAATAGTGTGATTAAAGGTGCCTTTTTCGCTGCATTCTTCATTTTAGCGGCAACGGTGATTGCAATTACGTTTATTATATTCCAAATCACAGGAAAAGATTTATATTTATGTTTCACCAATGCAATTCCGTTTAGTGTAATTAGCTCAGCTATTGCTATCCCTTCGGTGGCAGGCTTAAGCAAAAAAACTAAGGAATTTATTATTTACGAAAGCTCGTTTTCCGACATTTTAGGAATTATTGTATTCAATTTTGCAGTATCGAATCCACATATCTCAGTAAGCTCATTTGCGGGATTGGGGTTAAGTACAATCTTAATATTCATCTTCTCCGTTATCTCTTGCATTGTATTGCTTTACATCATGGGAAAAATTTCTCATCATGTAAAGTTCTTTTTAATCATTTCTATACTTATTCTTGTTTATGCCATCGGACAATCGTATCATCTTTCTTCATTGATTTTAATTCTTGCCTTCGGTTTATTTTTAAATAATGCCGACCAGATTAAATACGCTTGGTTTAGAACGATTTTCTTATACAAGAACTTAGCTAATGATTTAACTCAACTTCACCAATTATCGGCCGAAAGTGCATTTATTATTCGTACGTTTTTCTTTGTCATCTTTGGCTTTACCATAGATATATTTAAACTAAATGATCAGCATATTTTAATCAATGGCTTATTCATCTTATTTACCATATACGCTATTCGTTTCGTTTATCTAAGGATATTTAGGAAGGAGAATACCTTTCCAGAGGGTTTTGTGACTCCGAGAGGACTAATTAGCATTCTTTTGTACTATAACCTACCTTCAGAGTTAAAGATAGCCGAAATTGGCACCTCTTTTCTTTTTATGGCAGTTCTTGGTACTAGTATTATCATGACCATTGGGTTAATGACGAGTAAAGGAAGTCCAAAATCGGTTACTTCGTAAGTGTAGGCTTTTCTAAATAGTAAGATTTCGAATATTTCTCGAGTTTAATATATTGCTTTTTAAATCTTTCTGTATTCGTATTTATTTTAAGAATTAATTTGGTGTTCAGCGCCTCGCCCACTATACCGCCTAATGTTCCGCCTACTGCACCAACTCCAGTACATAAGGCAGTACCTCCCAGCTTTTCTCCAAAATCAGTAAAGCTATCGTCTGAAAAAAAGATAGCAGCACCCGCTGCAAAACCAATAGCTGCCCCAGTACCTAAGCCTTCGGCAGTAGTTAAACCCTTCCTTCTAACTTTAATTTTAACGATGTTTTTAGCTCTAAAAATATAGTAGTGACCTCGAAAATCTTCGATAGCAATGCCTTCTGGAGAAACCTTTTGAAGTGTGCCCCTTATGTTTTTCACGCTATCCAATATCACTTTAACCTCATAGTTGACGTATTGCGCACTACTTGACATAGAGCATATTAATAAAAGAAAAGGAAAACTGTACCGGACTTTTTCATCAACTACCCATTTCTAATATTTTATCAAACTCAGTAGCTTTTAGTGGCATCACCGACAGGCGGCCCTGCCTAACCAGCGAAATGTCTTTTAAACTTTCTTCTGCTTTAATTTGCTCCAAGGTTACCGGCTTAGCTAATGCTTCCATTGGCACTAAATCTACTACCACCCAGTTTGGATCACTCGTTGTAGGATCTTGATAAGATTCTTTAACTACCTTTGCCACACCAACTACATTCTTTCCTTCATTACTATGATAGAACAAGACTAAGTCCCCCTCTTTCATCTCTCTGAGATTGTTACGCGCTTGATAATTTCGAACACCGTCCCAAAACGTCCGACCGTCTTTAATAAACTTTTCCCAACTGTATTTAAAAGGTTCTGATTTGACTAGCCAATGTTGTGGTGTATTCATACATTAAAAAAGTTTGTAATTGCTGTTTTTTTACTAAACCGCTAACAAAAATACTAACAATCTAGTTAACAACTTTGCAGTTCAAACAATTAGTTGAAAAAAGTTATCCTCCCTCTTTACCTAAGTTAGTGGATGAGTTCTAATCGCTATCTACTCGTACTTTAACGCATCAACTGGATTAGCTTTTGATGCGCTATAGGTTTGCCAACTTACAGTGAGCATTGAAATTAGTAGCGTGAATAAGCCCGCTCCCAAAAACATCCACCAGCTTAATGAAGTTCTAAGTTCAAAATTTTGCAACCAATTATTCATAATGTAATAGGCCACAGGAAGTGCGATGAGAATTGCGATGAGAATTAGTTTTATAAAACCCGCCGATAACAAGCTCATAACCTCTGCAAGCGAGGCGCCTAAAATTTTACGTATACCAATTTCCTTTGTTCGTTGAGCCGTACTAAAAGAAGATAGTCCAAACAGACCTAAACAAGAGATAAAAATGGCGAGGCATCCAAATAAATTGGCTAAAGTGCCTAAAATCTTTTCGTTTTTTAACTTAATTTCATTTAAGCTATCGATAAATTTAATATCTACTGGGAAATTAGGATTAACTTCCTTTACTAAACTCGTAATTGTATTTATACTTTCACTTAAACTTTTATCGGGATTTAGACGCATGGTGATAACATCGCTAATGTCTGCAAATGCAATAACCATTGGAGCAATTGTTCGACTTGGATTTGCCCAAACGATATCATCGAAAACTCCGACTACATTTCTCTGTTCGCCTTGAAATAAAATTCTGGAACCTAATGGACTTTTTAACCCCATTATTTCTACTGCTTTTTTACTTAATAATAGACCAGCTGTATCTGATGCAAACTTTTGATTAAAATCTCGTCCCTCGATTAACTTAATAGTTGAAGTTTTTATAAAATCATAGGTCGTGTAAATTTGATCGAAATCAATAAGTTTACCTTGTTCATCCATCCCCTCCCACTCTAAACCTCTAATCGTACTATTTTTGTTCGAAATGCTTCCCGACGATTGTGTAACCGCAGTAACGGCTTCCGTTGATAGCAATCTTGACTTTAATAAGTCGAACTTTTCATACAATAATCCCTCATGGGGTATTTCAACTAAGCCATTCGACGAATAGCCTAGAGGGGTATTTTTCACGAACTGCATTTGTTGGTAAATCGTTAGCGTAGCGGCTATTAATACAATTGAAAAACTAAACTGAATAATCACTAATACTTGCCTAAAAGTTAAAGCATGTCCCTTTTTAAAATTTAAAGATTTTTTTAGGGATTGTACCACATTGAATCCAGAAAGATAAAAAGCAGGATAGCTTCCTGATATAAAGGCCGTTATTAGGAGCACCACGAGAATCAATATCCAATTTATTGGATTGGAGTAGTCGAGAACTATTTGAATATCTAACAAATTATTGAACAGCGGAAGACTAAATTCCAGAATAATGATGCTAACTAAAATGCTTATTAAAGTTAAAAGGAATGATTCTAACATAAATTGAGTAATCAAAATACCCCTTGATGCACCCATGGTTTTTTTAACGCCAATTTCTTTTGCTCTACTCTGTGTATTTGCTGTAGCTAAATTCATAAAATTGATGCATGCTATTAGCAGAATACCCAAAGCTAACGATATGAAAAGTTGGACCTGACTTATTCGTCCACCTGTAGCTATACCATTGGTAAACGTTCCATATAAATGTAATTTGGTTAGGGGATACAAAAACACATCTTCTTTAGCACGTGAGAAATGACGACCTACAAAGCCCTTGAGCTTTAAATTAAATGCATCTACATCTATATTTTGATCTAGCTTCAGTAAAGTATAATAATCGTGACTACCCCAATTGGGTGCTTTTGGCCAATGATTTAAATTCTCGTATAATGTATAGGGTGTTAAGATCTCAAATCCATAAGTTACATTAGTAGGCAGATCTTTTATTACACCTGTAACTTTTAAGTCGGCCTGATTTTCGAAACGGATATTTTTATTGATCACATCAGATTTACCAAATATTCGATTCGCTGCAGACTCGGTCAACACGACCGAATTAGGGTTATTTAAAGCTTTAGCAGGATTTCCATAAATAAATTCGTAATCAAAAAGTTTTAAAAAATCAGGATCTGCATATCTATTATCCAATTTTAAACTCTGATTGCCACTAACCACCAATCTTTTATACACATCTGTTGTCCTAGTCCCATATTGTACTTCAGAGAACTCTTCTTTAAGTGAAGCCAGCATTACATTCTGTGACTGATCAATGGTTCGAATAACGTTGCCATTCTCATCATTCAAATTAATCATGGCCTGATAAATATGAGCCGAATTTTTACATTGCTTATCGTAACTCCATTCGTAGGTGGCATATAGCATCAATAATAAACAAGATGTTAAGCCCAATGCTAGTCCGCAAATATTTATAGCTGCATACGACCTATTCCGGAATAAGTTTCTAAAGGCAATTTTTAGGTTGAGTTTAAACATGGTTCTTGAGTTGTATGTGTATATAACGTTTTTACTTATTCGTATTTCAACGCATCTACTGGCGATTTTTTAACTGTCTTAATCGCTTGTATCGAAACGGTTAAAATGGTTAGGATTAAACAAATTAACATTGAGAATAAAAAAGGCTGATAATTTAGTTCAATTCGATAATAAAAGCCATTTAGCCATTCTTTAATTAAATAATAAGCAAAGGGCCAAATAATAATGTTGGCAATAATGATTATTTTAACAAAACCACTATTTAACATGGTTAATAAATCTTTAATGGAAGCGCCCAAGATTTTACGTACAGCAATTTCTCTGGTTCGTTGCTCTAAATCGAAATACACCATCCCAAATAAACCAATGCAACATAGGATGATGGCGATTAAGGCAAAAGAAACAAATAATTTACCCAATCGCATTTCTTCTAGATAAAGCTTTTCTAAATGCTCCTCCAAAAACTTAAATTCTGGCACTGGCTCTGTAAAATATTTTTTCCAAACTTTTTGTATACCCGCCTTTACATTTTCCACATCAGGGGTATGAATTTTAACATACGTAAATCCACTCTTCTTATTCGGGTCTGCCAGCATTACCAAAGGGGTTACTTTGGTGTGCAAAGACATGCCATTAAAATCTTTAATTACCCCAACGAGTGTACCTTTTAGTCCCGGAAGATTAACAGTTTTATTGAGTTGGCCTTCCAACTTAAATTCCTTTAATGCCGTTTCATTTAGGATAATGGGAATGGATAGCTGACTTCTTGCGAAATCTTCTTGGGACTGGCCTGGTGCTGGAGAATATTCGTGTTTGGCGATATCTGTTCCATATGTACTCGAAAATATGCGTCCTTTTAACAACACAATATTTAACGTTTGAATGAAATCGAGATCACTATAGATAAAATCGGCCTGAACTTGCTTTGTAGAATCCGTTTCATCGGTCCATTTTGACATACCACCAAAACTCGCACCTAAATTAAATGAAGAAAGAGAAATCCCTTCAACCCCTTTATATTTTAGCAGGTCATTTTTAAAGCTCTGGTATTTATCTCCATAATCTTGCCAATAGGGTTTCGACTCGCCAATTAAAACATGATCTTTGTCGAAACCCAATTTCTTATTGCTAATAAAACTAAGCTGATTATAAATCACTAACGTGCATACAATTAGAAATGCAGAGGCAGCAAATTGAATAACAATGAGTGATTTCTTTAAGCTAAATGTTCCGGTTGGACTACTTACATTACCTTTAAGTGTTTTTACAGGCATTAATCGTGAAAGAATAATTGCAGGATAAAATCCAGCCACAAAACCAGATACTAAGATTAAAGCCGAAATCACAAGTATGACTTTAAGGTTAAAAAGTGCCGAAAAATTTATTGAAATACCTAATTTATCGCCTAATAATGGGACTAAATCATAACTAATTATCATCGCTAGAAAAGCAGCAACAATGAAATAAATGTAACTTTCGCTTAAAAACTGAATACGTAATTGCTTTACTGAAGCACCCATTACTTTCTTAATACCAATTTCCTTCCCCCTTTTTAAGGAGGCAGCAACGGTTAAATTAATAAAGTTAATTAGTGCAATAAAAAGAATGAAGAACGCAATCGTGCAAAAGATATAAATATACTTAATATCACTATTTGTTTCCAATTCGTTATCGGTATGTGAGTAGAGATGAATTTTGGTTACCGGCATAAATTTTAATGCAATATCATCTGTAATTTCATATTTCTTTTTCAGCAACGTTAATTTGCGTTCAATGGTTGCGATAGTTGTGCCCTTTTTTAGCAGGATATATTCTGTTGATGAGGTAAATGCTTTAAAGTTAGAAGGCTCCTTTTTTTCGGCTTTCATAAATACATTACCCTTAAAATGTGATGTCTCGGGCAAGTTCTGCATCACCGCAACAATTTGTCGTGGTGTAGGATTTTTGGTAGTGATATATTTTCCAATTGCTTTCCCATTAGGAAAAAGTGTTTTAGCTAATTTTTCGGATATAGCGACGGTGTTGGGTTGTTCTAATAATTTCTTATTTCCTTCAAGTAATTCTATTCCAAATATGTCAAAATACGAAACATCAGCACGAATAAATTCTACAGGAAATTTATTTTCGCCAACATTAACCTCAGTTGGGTTCGTGTATAGGCCAGATGCCTGTTCTATTTCAGGAACATCATTCATTAAAACCTGCCCAAACCCTTGGGGAACACTGCTTGATTCCGTATTTTCAGTCTTGTCTATTATGTGAATTCTGTATACCCGATCTGCATTAGGATTTTGTCTATCATACGAAAGTTCGTACATCACATACGAAATCAGTATAATTACCGTACTCAATCCAATCACAAGGCCAAACAATTTAATCGTATTGGTAAACTTGTATTTCCAGATATTTCTTAAGGCAATTTTAAGGTTGAGTTTAAACATTTACATCCTCCTTTATTACCCCATCTTCTATCGTTAAAATTCGGTTTCCGAACTGTGCATTTTTCTCGGAATGGGTTACCTGAAGGATGGTTATACCCTCCTCCTGATTAAGTTTTCTAAATAAATCCATTATTTGCTCTGCCTGGGCCGATTGTAAATTACCAGTAGGCTCATCAGCCAAAATAATACTTGGTTGTGCCACCAAAGCTCTGGCAATACCTACCAATTGTTGTTGACCGCCTGATAGCTGATTTGGAAACAAATCTTTTTTGGCCACCATATTAAACCGATCCAATACATCCGCTATGCGGCTTTTACGCTCCGCACCCGGTATTTTCTTATACAGCAAAGGCGCTTCAATATTTTCGGCAACCGTCATCTCATCAATTAAATGATACGCTTGAAACACAAAACCGATGTGATTACGATATAATTCTATGCGCTTCCGCTCGTTCATGCCAGTTACATCCTCACCCATAAAATTGTATTCTCCATACGTAGGCTCTTCTAACATGCCCAAAATATTGAGTAATGTAGACTTTCCAGCTCCAGACGGTCCCATGATCGACACAAATTCTCCTTGCTTAATGCTGGTCGTAACGTGACGTAAAATGTAACTTTTAACACCTTTATTGGCATAGTACTTTTCTATATTTTTTAATTCTATCATTTTTTTCTTTGCGTTTGATTACACTGATCTCTTTAATTAATTTTTATACGCTAAAAACGGTCCTTACTCTACGCCTAACGTCAAGCTTATTATTCATATTTAAGTACTCTTGCTGGACTAATTTTCAATCCTTTATATACTTGATAACTTACCGTTAGAATAGATAATAAAATTGAAACCACAGCAGCAATAACAAAGGGAAGAACTGGCAAGTCTATTCGGTAGGCAAAAAAATCAAGCCATTTGGAGGCGATAACATAAATTATAGGCCATGCGATTGCATTAGCCAGTATTACTACTTTTAAGAAAAAGGTATTAAACAATTCATACAATTGAAAACTTGAAGCCCCAAGAATTTTTCGAACCGAAATTTCTTTTAATCGGTTGTTAACAGTAAAAGCAGCAAAAGCAAATAATCCCAACAAAGCAATACCAATGGTTAACAAAGAACCCACAAAGAATATAGCTTGCAATTGTTCTTGCTGTTTAAATAATTTACCATACAACTGGTTCAAAAAATCATACCGAAAATCTTCTCCATCAAGTTTATTAATGGTAGCCCACTGCGCTTTTAAATCTGCCAATGCACCTTTCATTTGAGTGGAGTTAATATTAACAAGAATTTGAATCTTTGTATTGGCGCAGCTATTCCGAATAGCAAAAACAGTAGGATCTACGGCTCTTTCAAATCCTTGTGTCTTTAGATCCTTTACCACGCCTACAATTGTATACATACCCGAGCAGCCCTTAATCTGTTTCCCAATTGGATTTTTTAATTTTAGTTGAGCAACCGCACTTTCATTTAGAATTGCAGCATTAGCCGTGTCACTTATAAATCTTTTGGAGAAAAAACGTCCAGATATCAATTTTGCCCCTAGCGTTTCAAAATAATCAAAATCTACATTTAATGCGTTTAATACTGACTCTTTTCCTTCAATTTGATAAGGGTAAGTATCTGTTTTAAAATCTCCAGGAATACTAGAGGCTACTGTAACATAATTTACTCCAGGAATTTTCTCAATACTTGCTCTAGCCGCTTCAAATTCGCTTGGTTTATTATAAAATTGAATATTCTTGATATGCACTACCTGATCTACTTTGAAACCAACATCTTCAGTTTGCATAAATTTGAGTTGTTTATTCACAATCAACAAACCCGCAATAAAAATAATTGCAATGCAAAATTGACCAACTAAGAGTGCATTCCTTAACCATTGGGTTTTAACACTGGTTTGCAAATTGCCTTTCAAAATGAAAACAGGTTTGAAGCCTGACAAAACCCAGGCGGGATAAAATCCGGCAACAAAAATTATCGTAATAAGAACCGAAATTAACAGTATAAACAATTTAAAATAAGAACCCCATAAGGTGAGCGGTACATTAAATAAGTTGTTAAATAGCGGCATGATCAACTCGGCAATAGTTAGCCCAAGAAGTAAGGCAATAAAACACTGAATTCCTGTTTCTAGAAGGAATTGAAATACCAGTGATTTTCGATCAACACCCAAAACCTTTTTAACTCCTACTTCTTTAGCTCTATGGTTAGCTTGTGCAATAACGAGGTTCGTAAAGTTTATACCTGCAATAACCAATAAAAAAATGCTCAATAGAAACAATATTTGAACAATTTTGTAATTGGTATTGGAACCTGAAGTGGGCTGTAAGTGAAGGTTTTTAATCGGGTCGAAGAACAATAATTTCGAGCCTTTTTGAGTATTTAGTTGATTAGGAATACCCGCTTTCAAAAGCTCAGCTTGGTAGCGCTTACTTATTTTTGTTAGTAGCGCATCGACCTGAGTTCCTTTCTTTATTTTTATGTAGGTGTTAAAATTGTTATTACGCAAATCTTGATCACCAAAGCCAATATCCTTCCCTAAGGCAATAACATCATGTTTAATAGTGGTATGACTAGCAGTAGTTGTATAAATTCCTCGAATTTCTACGGCCTGGCCAGCTTGTTTAGGTCCGATAAAAACCAGTTTAGGAAACTGCAATTTCTCATTTGGAAATAATTGTTTGTATACAACAGGTTTAATATACATCTCCAAACCCATACCCTTTGTCTGAATTAAGCCTGTATCTGGCCATATGTTTAACATCTTCGCAGCTTCATGATCTAACTGTAAAGCGTTGTTTGAATACACTCTCCCTTTTTCTGAATTAATCGGAAACTCAAAAGACGTAGGCCTCGTTCTACCGACCATCTCTACTTCGGGAAAGTTATCTTTAATTAATTTCGCTAGTGGCGCTGGTGTAAACTCAGTTTTCGAATCTTCTAAATTACGTCCAATTAGATAAATACGCTCATAATCTTCAATATCCTTATTATAGCTAGTTTCATAATTCACATACAATACAACCAGTATAAAGGCTGCGAGTGCTATGCCTAATCCGCCAATATTTAAAAATGTATAGATTTTATTTTTAAATAAATTACGAAGGGCGATTTTTAAGTTTAGTTTAAACATTTGTAACTTGCAGGTTATAGGTTGTGCTGTGCAATTAATTGGTAAGATAACTATATGCCACAACCCTATTCATATTTCAACGCATCAATGGTGTTGGCCTTCGCCGCTCTGTAAGAGCGTAAACTCACTGTAACTAAAGTAATAGTCATCGAAATTAGTGTAGCGATTATAAACGGCCACAAACTTAAATCAATTCTATATTTAAAAGCTGATAACCACTGATTAATAAATATATAAGCCACTGGCCAAGCCACCATGTTCGCTATTAATACCATCCATAAAAATGAGCTATTTAACATCTTTATTAATTCTATATTAGACGCTCCTAATACCTTACGGATAGCGATTTCTCGTGTTCTTTGTGTGGCCACAAAAGAAATCAATCCGAATAAACCTATAAAAGAAATGAAAATAACCACACCTGCAAACACCTTAAATAAGGTTCCCATTACTTGTTCTGTATGGTAATAATTGGTAATCTCATCGTCCATAAAGTTAACCTCATATACATAATCAGGAAAAGTAGAATTGAATGTTTTTTCTATTTCTTTCAACGTGCTGACTAATTCTTTTGATTCTAATTTAATGGCTAGCGAATTGTAACTTTGTTTTCTCGAAAAGATCGCTATTGGAGCAATGGCATCATGCAGTGAATAGTTATTAAAATCTTTAACCACTCCAACAATTGGTCCCTTAGTTCCCCATAGGCCAACAATTTTACCAATTGCTTCGTTAGGATTCTTCACATTTAATTTTTTGATGAAGGTTTCATTCACTACAAATTCTTTAATAGTATCGCTCTTTGCTAGCGCCCTACCTGTAATCAAGCTCAAGCCAAACGTATCGAAATAGTGTTCATCGCCTAATTTCGTGTTCACCTGAAAATCAGCCGGTGTTGAACTATTGTATGTAAAACTTGTTTCATTATTATTTTGTGAGGAAGGCGGAGCGCTATTATAGGATAGGCTTTTAACTCCTGTTTTTTTCAATATTTGATCGCTGAAAACATCTAATTTAAGTAGACTAAGACTATCTTGAGGTATATTAATCATGGCCAATGCTTTGGTATCGAAGCCTAGTGATTTGTCTCTGATATAACTCATTTGTTTAGTAATAACCAAAGTGCTCACAATCAAGATGGCTGTAATAGCAAATTGAACCACTACTAAGGTTTTTCGTAAACCTACACCTCCGGCATTTGCAGTACTTACCCTATTTTTAATAGCCAAAGCTGGACTAAAACCAGACATTACTAAGGCCGGGTATAATCCCGCAAGAATGGAGACTACGATTAATAAAGCTAGTAAAAAAACAAAAATGATGGGATGAGTAAACAAACCAAAAGTAACGTTCGCACTAATTAAATTCTCCATTTTTGGCAAAGCAAGCTCCGTTAATACACAGGCTAATAACAATGCGATAAGCGTAATCAAAGTAGTTTCGCTTAAAAACTGCCAAATCAACTGCTTTCTGCGACTTCCCATTACTTTACGCACGCCTACTTCTTTAGAGCGGCTAATGGCCTGAGCAGTAGTTAAATTCACGAAATTTATGCAAGCAGTTAACAGCAGAAATGCACCTATAATGCTGATTCCAATTAATTGCTTTATCGGCGTAACATTTTGCGCAAAGTTACTATAATTTTCATCATGATGAATGTCGCTTAATCCTTGTAGGCTATGACCAACTTTTCCGGGTGCATCATCTTCTTGCTCATACTTTTTAATGAATTGTTGAATTGGCTTTGACAAGTGTTCTGGAGTAACGCCCTCTTTTAACAGCACATAGCATTCTGAACTTGAAGATACCGAATTCCATTTTTTTAAATTTCTACCTTGAAAACTGGCATAACTAAAGACTATATTTAAGGGAAAACTCGTATTAGGACCATGATCTTTTAATATCCCGGTTACTTTAAAATCCCTGTTATTTTGAAAGTTAATGCTTTTTCCTAAGGCATTTCTCCAACTTCCAAAATACGTATTTGCTGTCGCTTCTGTTAACACCACACTATTGGGTTCCTTTAACGATTGATTTGGATTTCCTGATAACCAGTTGTGCTCGAATATTTCGAAAAACGCAGGATCCGCATAAAAAACATTCTCTGCAGTTTTTAGTTCGGCTTTACCCGGTTGTGCACGTACTTTTATAATACCTCCATCTTGTTGTATGGCCGCAACTTTTTCAAACTGAGAAAAATCTGCACGCATAGCTGGTGCCAATGGCATAGGAACGCCTTGAGAATAAAATTCATTACCATCGGCATATTTCCATTGCGATACTACGCGATATATTCTTTCGCTGTTAACATACCCTTTATCGTAACTACTTTCATAGCGTACGAAAATAAAGATAAGTAAACAGCTAGCTAGGCCAATCGAAAGACCCAATATATTGATTGCTGTATATCCTTTGTATTTCCAAAGATTTCGAAGAGCGATTTTTAGGTTTAAGCGAAACATCTCAGTTATAGTTTAGTGCCATTATACATCAAGCTATGCCAATTTTGTACCAATGAAAAATAAAATTTTAAATGACTAATAATCAGATATTTAATTTTTAAAGAGCCGTAAAAGTGTTCGCTTTCGAACAACACCTGTACACTTGCGAACGGTTGCTTACCTTAATCGATTTTTTCCTATTCGTATTTTAGGGCATCGATTGTATTAGCAATTGCTGCTTTGTACGAGCGGATGCTTACCGTTAATAAAGTAATTATCATAGTAATACACATCGCTAAAACAAATGGCCAAATGCTCAATTGCATCCGGTAAGCAAAACCTGTTAACCATGCCTTAACCAACACATAAGCTAATGGCCATGCCACTAAATTTGCAATGAAAACCATCCATAAAAAAGATCCGTTTAGCATTTTCACCAATTCGAAAGTGGTGGCGCCCAGTACTTTTCTAATCGCCATTTCTTTGGTACGTTGGGTAGCTACAAAAGACATTAATCCGAATAAACCGATAAACGAAATGAAAATGATTACACCTGCAAACACCTTAAATAAAGTGCCCATTACCTTTTCCGTTTCGTAATACCCTTTTATCCTGTCATTTAAAAAAGTAGAATGATACACATGATTCGGAAATATAGTATTCCATAACGCCTCGATTTGTTTAGTGGTAGTTAGTAATCGCTGCGCATCAATTTTTATAGCTGCCCGATAATACTGATTTTTACCCGCAGAAATGGATAGACCCGAAATGTTCTCTTTTAAGGATTGATCGTTAAAATCTTTAACTACACCTACAATCGGAATCGCTCGTCCAGTAGAATTTATCAACTTACCAATTGCATCTTGCGGATTATCAATGTGTACTTTTCTTAAAAAAGTTTCATTAACTACGTAACCATTTGCCGTATCACTTTTTGAAAAAACTTGACCAGCAATTATTTTCAAATTAAAAAGCTTAAAATAGTTTTCGTCTGCCTTTAATCTTCTTAACTCAAAATCTTTATTTTTTATTCCATTAAAGCTAAAATCTGAAGAATTAATACTCGACGATAAGGGGGGATCTTGACAAAAACTTAGCAACTGTACTCCTGGCAATTTTAATGTTCTTTCTCTAAATAAATTGTGTTTAGTTAAACTTACGCTATCGTTTGGAACATTTACCATGGTCACTTCGTTCGCATTAAACCCTAAAGATTTGTGCTGTACGTATTCCATTTGTTTCATCACTACTATTGTACTAATAATTAAGACTATAGAAATGGCAAATTGAACAACTACCAAGGTTTGACGTAAGCTTAGACCTCCGCTATTTAATGAGACCTTACTTTTAATAGCTAATGCAGGATTAAAACCAGACATAATTATTGCTGGATAAAAACCAGCCAAAAACCCAACAAATAGCACTAAGATGAGGATGAAAATGAATATAATGGGATGTTGAAACAAGCCAATCGAAATGCTACCGCGAAATAAATTTTCCAATTGAGGGATAGCGAGTTCTGCTAACACACAGGCAATTAGAGCTGCAAAAAGTGTGATGATAAAGGTTTCGCTTAAAAACTGGGCTACTAGTTGCTTACGCATACTTCCCATCACCTTCCTTACTCCTACTTCTTTAGCTCGATTGATAGCTTGTGCTGTACTTAAATTCACAAAGTTGATACACGCGGTAAGAATTAAAAATAGGCCTATTACCATTAGGCCATAGATCTCTGTTTTACTGATGGTATTTTCTGCGAAGTTGTTATACTGCTCACTAAAATGGATATCTCTCAAATGCTCAAGCCTATTCACTTGATTTCCAGCAACGTTTCTTCCTACATAATTCTTTTTGTTAAACTGATCTAATGAGGGCTGTATATCTTTCACTGTTAGCCCGTCTTTAAGCAGCACGAGAAATTCATAACTAGAGCTAACACAGTCCCAGCAATCGTCGTTTTTATTAAAGAAGGTTTGATAACTCACTACGATTTTTAGTGGAAAACTGCTGTTTTGAGGCTGGTCTTCAAATACACCCGTCACTTTTAAGATTGTTTTTGTGCCGATAAAAAGTTGCTTACCGTAGGCATTTTGTGGACTTCCAAAATATTTTTTTGCCGTAGTTTCGGATAAAGCAACAGTGTTCGGCTCACTTAAGGCTTGCGCTGGCTTACCAATTAACCAATTGACGTGTAAAATATCGAAGAAATCGGGTTCTGTGTAAAAGTAAGTCTCATCACTCTTCATCCTATCCTTACCGCTGTTATCTTTAACTCGCACAATATTGTCAGCTCTTAAAATTGCAGCGGTTCTCTCTAAACCTACAATCTCAGCTTTTGCTGCCTTAATAACTGGAATGGGAACACCAGCAGAATAATCATCAAACGCCGCATATTTCCAATCCGTGACCATTCTGTAAATACGGGATTCGTTTTTAAAGCCCGTATCAAAACTCCATTGATATCGAATGAAAAGGAAAATAAGTATGCAACTTGCCATGCCTATCGATAGCCCTATCACATTAATGAGTGTGTAACCTTTATTCTTCCAAAGATTTCTGAGTGCAATTTTGAGGTTTAGTTTGAACATCTTTATTCGTATTTTAATGCTTCCACAGGATTTGAGCTTGCCGCCTTAAAAGATTGCAAACTCACAATTAAAACGGTTAACAGTAACGTAAGCATTCCACATATTATAAACGGCAAAACAGATATTTCTATTCGGAATGCAAATTCGTTGAGCCATTTATTTAATATCAAATATGCTATTGGCCACGCTATCAAATTGGCTACAATTACAAGTACAGCAAAACCTTTATTCAAAAGCTTCAAGATATCCAGTAATGAAGCCCCTAAAACTTTCCTGATGTTTATTTCTTTGCTTCGTCGCTGTGTAGTAAATGCTGCAATGGCGAATAAACCCATTAAGGCCAAGGTGATGGTAACCATAGACAGCATTCCGATAAGTTTTCGAAGTTGAGCCTGACTGGCTAACATTTGTTCGAATGTTTTATTTAAAAAATTAAATTTTATCGGAAATTCAGGCTCTAATTTCGTCCATGCCTGTTCTATATTTTTCAGTGCTACGGCAGATTGATTTGGATCTAGATTGATCAGTACATAGCGCAATGGATTACCTTTAATGTATTGAAATACGATAGGTTGGTAACTTTTTTCTGGACTATAGTGATTGTAATCTTTAACTAATCCGATAATATTAACATCTGTTCCCCTGAACTTTAATGTTTTGCCGACTGGGTTCTGGATACCAAAACTTTTAGCAGCCATCTCTGTTAAAATGATTGATTTTGTGGTGTCTGAAGCATTAGAGGCATCGTAACCACGACCCTCTATCATTTTCATTCCCATTGCATCGAAATAATCAACATCAACCGTAATAAAATTACCCATGTAAGTTTTACCATTAGCACCGTAACTGTTACCACCCATGTCTTCTCCTGGAATATGGTCTGCTCTAGAAATGGTATTGATTCCTGAAATATTTTTAAGCGTATTTTTAATTTTATTAAAATGTTTATCGTTACTACCCTGCATCATAGAAATGGCCAGCACCTGTTGCGGCTGATAGCCTAGGTCTTTGCTTTGCATAAAATTTAACTGACTATTAATAATCCAAATTCCAGAAATAAATAACACCGCAATAGAAAATTGCATTACTATTAGTATATTCCTAACCCAGTACCCTTTATTGCTACCACTAAAATTTCCTTTTAACACGACGGCGGGCACCATATTGCTGATTAATAAGGCAGGATAGGTACCTACTAACAAGGTAATGAGCACTAAAGCGATTAAAATTTGAGTTAGAATTTGGCTGTAGTCGCTAAAATGCTCTAGTACGATTGAAGTTCCTAGTAAAGTATTAAATGACGGCAAAAATAGTTCAACGAGAATTAACGAAAAAACTAAACTAACCACACACTGTAAAGCGGTTTCAAGAATAAATTGAAATGCCAATTGAAGTTTTTGTGCGCCGAGTACCTTTCTTACGCTAGTTTCTTTAGCCCTCCTCGTAGCCATAGTTACCGATAAATTGGTAAAGTTTATTGCTGCAATAATTAACACCAAAAATGCGACTACGAGCATAATGTACAGATATTTACCAATTCCGTTATTTGCAAATTCATATTCAACAGTACTTGGTGTAAGGTGTATATCCGATATAGCTTGGAGATAAAGCGTATTATTTTTTATAAAATCAGAAAAGTCCAATTGCTCCTCGGCAGGAAGTTTTCTTAATTCAGTCATCAGAATTTCTTTCCTAGTTGCATTGAAGCTATTTTTGGCCTGATCTAAATTGGTATGGTTCGCTAGTTTAACATAGGTATAATAATTATTGCTATAAAAATCCGTAGAAACACTTTTTTTAAATCTCCTAATTAGGTTAAACTTAAAATGAGAAGGATATCGAGCTACATCGATCACCGCTTCAACCAAATAATCTGAATTATTATCTAAAGTTATTGTTTCACCAACTGGATTTATATCCTTTCCAAATAGGATATCACTATATTCTTTGCTTAACACTATAGACTGCTGACTGGTTAAAGATTTGCTCAATTCCCCATAAACCGACTGATATTGAAAAACTTTAAAGAAATTACTATCTGTTAATAACACATCTTTAACATACAGGCTTTTAGCTTTTGCTTTGACCAACATTTCACCGAACCAATAATCTTGTATGCGCGTTGCGGCCTCTACAGCAGCAATATTTTGCTTACTGATTGTCGCCAAGTTCCCAGGGCTTAACGCAACATCCTCGCCATCTGTTGAGGTGTAATTAACTCTATAAATCTGCTGATAATCAGCATTCCAAGTATCGTAGCTACGCTGATAATTTGAATATAGCATGGCTAGAATAAATATGGTTAAAGCAACTGCTAAACCCGCCATGCTGATCAATGCATAGCTTTTATTTTTCCAAAGATTACGTAAGGC
>Ga0247813_10001430_pt1 | contig 18202 bp, 14 predicted proteins | sample UWRJL169409C1_FD_180719 | JGI IMG/M metagenome (GOLD analysis project Ga0247813, IMG submission 180719) | Plant litter microbial communities from Arlington Agricultural Research Station in Wisconsin, United States - UWRJ-L169-409C-1 | ecosystem: Environmental > Terrestrial > Plant litter >... | reverse complement strand
AGGTATTCATCGTGCAGGAGCCGGCGTATTCGCGTTTTCGTTACCGTTAAAAACTGCTTCCACCGGCGCCGTCATCGGCATCGCCACCGCCTCCATCGCGAGCACCAGTTCGACCCGCACCCAGCCGTCCGCCGCCGACGTTTCCAGGCGCGCCCGCTGGCCGTAAAGCAGTTCGAGGCGGCGGCGGAGGTTGGACAATCCGATGCCTCCGTCGGTGCGTGTCGGGTCGGCCTCAACCCAGCGCCCCGTATTGGCGACCACCAGCCGCAGAAAACCCTCCGTCACCTCCGCCGTGATGCGCACGCGCAGCGGCGTCGGACTCGTAAGCCGCCCGTATTTCATGGCGTTCTCCAGCAGCGGTTGAACCGTGACGACCGGCACGCGCACTTGGCGGGCCTCCCCCGAGGCGGCGATGTCGTAAACAAACTTTTCCTCAAAGCGCGCCTTCTCCACGCGCAGGTAGCGCAACAACGCGTCGAGCTCTTCACCCAACAGATAATACTCGCCGCTCGGCCGCAGGGAAAACCGCAGGTATTCGGCCAGTTCCTGCGTGATGCTTTCGACCGCCTCGGGGCGGTCCTTTTCGGCGAGGATGGAGTTGAGCGCGTTGAACAAAAAATGAGGGTTCACCTGCGCGCGAAGCTGGCGGAGTTCGCTCGTGCGCGCGGCGGTCTCACGATGCGCGAGACTCAGCCGAGCGTCGGCGGCCTCGATCTGCATTTTGATGTTAAAGTAAAGCAGGCTCCAGGTGAGGAATATGCACCCGCGCAGCGCCATGCCGATGGCCGGTAGCAACGGCTGCACTTCGACCACCGCACGTTGTCCCGTGGCCAATTGAGAAACCCGATGCATGACCGTCGCCTCGACCGCCCCCAGCCCGATGCAAAACACCGCGCACCCGAGCACCAAGTGCCACAGTTTCCAACTGCGCCAGGGGATCCGTTGGTAAATCCACCGCAGCCCGCACGTCACCAGCACGCCCGACGCCAGTCGCAGCGGCGTCAACACCCACGCCGCCTGAAGCCCCAGCACGTTATACAACAGATAAAATGACATCGGGGCCACGCCTCCCCACCCCGCGAACTGCAACGTCCAAAACAATCGGTTCCGTCCCGCCACCGTGCGCTCCGCACCCGTAACCTCGCCCCTTCCCGGCGCAGCGCCGAGGGCAGGAATCGGCGCGCGTGCGCCCGGTATCGCGGTGGACATCCGGCCGGTTATGCGCACTTCACTGGCAACAGAAAAGCGCCAATCGCCTGCCCCCGGGTGTATTTTTGAAATAACTCAGGTCGGCGTGAGCGGGAAAGAGGGCTCGGCCAAGGCGACCGAGGTGGAGGCGGGCCAGCGGCCCGTCCCGCCTCGGGCAACGCTGGCCCAGCCTGCTTGCCCGCTCACTCGCAGAGTTCGACGATTAGAGGTAATTCCAAAACACACCCCAGCCCGTTTCGTCCAAGAACCCGCTCGTTCCGTAAATGTTCCGGGATGCGAACTCGGGGAGCGCGGATGTCCCCGTCGGCTCCGTCCCCATCGCGATCCGCTCCCGCTCAACCCGCCGCCGTCTCAAACCGGCCGGCGCCCTCCGCAGCGTTCACTCCACGTTGGCGATCTGTTCGCGGATACGCTCCAGCTCGTTCTTCAGTTCGATCACGTTTTGGGAGATCGTCAGATCGTTGGCCTTGCTGCCGATGGTGTGAACCTCGCGACCGATCTCCTGCAAAATAAACTCCGACTTACGCCCGATCTCGCCGCCCGATTTGAGCAGCGCCGTGAATTGATCGAAGTGGCTCTGCAGCCGCGTCAGTTCCTCGGTGATGTCGCAGCGATCCGCAAACAGCGCGATTTCCTTGAGCACGCGTTCATCGGCCACATCGAGTTCCAGTCCGGCCTCGCGCAGGCGTTTGTTCAGCGTGTCGCGATAGGCGGCCGGCACTTGCGGCGCGCGCCCCGCCACCACCGCGACGTGCCGCGACAGCGTGTCGAGGCGCTTCAAAAAATCAGCGAGCAGCGACGCGCCTTCCTGCGCGCGCATCGCCGAAAAACTCTTCAACGCCTCGGCCAGCGCCCCGGCTAGCACCGGCTCGGCCGTCTCCGCGGCGGGGACCGACGATCCCTTGCGCTGGCTGTTGAGCAGCGTGAGCAACAACTCGGGCGTCGGGGTAAACGTGACGCCGCGACTGGAGGCGAATTGCGCGAGTCGTTTAAACAACCCCGCTGCCGCCGTCTCATCCCAATCGACTTCGGAAGCGCCGGCGGCGCCCGTCAGCTCAACATCGACATGGACTTTGCCGCGCACCGCATTCTGGCGGACGAGTTCGCCGACGAGCGGCTCGAACGATTCCCATTCACGCGGCAGTTTGACGGTGAGATCGAGCGTCTTCCGGTTCACCGAGCTGACTTGGACCGTAAGGGTGTGTGTGCCAAGGGGAGCCGACGCGCGGCCGTAGCCAGTCATACTTTTCATTCTGAAAAGAAACCCAGCTTTTCTGCTGAAAAGAAATCCTAAACTCTAAGCGGCTAAATCCTAGGGATGTGTCTCTGACATAAATCGGGTCGGCGTGAGCAGGAAAGGCAACTCGGCCAAGGCGACCGAGGTGGATGCGGGCTAGCGGCCCGTGCCACTGAGGGCAACGCCGGCCCAGTCGCCTTTCCCCTCACTCGCAGAGTTCGATGGCCTGAGGTATTTCAGAGACACATCCTATCCATCAGCCACCGAGCCGGCTGATGATCGTGGAGTAGATTTTGACGAGCTGCCCGGCCTCGTCATCCAGACGCGCTTGTTCGCCACGCAAGGCGGCGACTTCGCCCACATCCAGCAAGCGTATCCATAAGCCGGACTCACGAGCTTCTTTGCGGCAGATGCGAAACTTCATGAGTCGGTCTTGATCCCCGAGGGCATTATCAGCCTCGATCTGATTGGCGGCGACGGAGCCGGACGAGCGGACCAATTGCTTCACATCCTCCGCATTCGAAATCGTCCGCGGCAACCCACGCACCCATCGCCGCACATCCGCCGCGAACCGCTCAGTCCGCTCCGCCAGATCATCGCGAGTAGCCATAAACACCACAGTAACAGCCAGAAACACCCCGGCCACCCACATCCCGCCCAAGTCGCCTAAATCTCATGCAGGCCGAATTCCCGAACGCACCAGCCCTCCGACACCCAAACGCCGAACTCCGAACCTCCGATTTAGAATTTAGCCGCTTAGGATCTAGGATTTAAGCTGCTGGCGTCACCGCAAGGTGACACCCAGCAGCTTGGCGACTTGATTCACATCCTTGTCCCCGCGGCCGCTCAGGTTGATGAGCACGATCTTGTCCTTACCCAACGCCTTCGCGCGCTTCAGGCCTTCGACGATCGCATGGGTCGATTCCAGCGCCGGGATGATGCCCTCCAAACGCGAAACCAGTTGAAAGGTTTCCATCACTTCGTCGTCCGTCGCATACGCGTAACCCACGCGGCCGATGTCGCGGTAATACGCGTGCTCCGGCCCGATCGCCGCGTAGTCCAAGCCCGCGCTCACGGAGTGCGTCAGCTCGATCTGGCCGTCCGGGTTTTGCAGAATATAAGTCTTCGAGCCCTGCAGCACGCCGAGCTTGCCGCCTTCGAAACGCGCCGCGTGTTCGCCGCGCACGATGCCGCGTCCGCCGGCTTCGACGCCGATGAGCTTCACGGTCGCATCCTCGAGAAAATCAAAAAACACGCCGATGGCATTCGAGCCGCCGCCGACGCAGGCGACGATCTCGTCGGGCAGGCGGCCTTCGCGGGCGACGATCTGCGCCTTCGCTTCCTGCCCGATCACGCGGTGGAAATCGCGCACCATCATCGGATACGGATGCGCGCCGAGCGCGGAGCCGAGGATGTAGTGCGTGTCGCGGACATTGGTCACCCAGTCGCGCATCGCCTCGTTGACGGCGTCCTTGAGCGTCTTCTGGCCGGCTTCGACTCCCCGCACCTCGGCGCCCATCAGGCGCATGCGGAACACGTTCAACGCCTGGCGCTCCATGTCCACCGCGCCCATGTAGATCACGCACTCAAGGCCGAACTTCGCGCACACGGCCGCCGTGGCGACGCCGTGCTGGCCGGCGCCGGTTTCCGCGATGATGCGCTTTTTGCCCATGCGCAGGGCGAGCAATACCTGGCCGATGGCGTTGTTGATTTTGTGCGCACCGGTGTGCAGCAGGTCTTCGCGCTTAAAATAGACTTTCGCGCCGCCGCAGTGGGCCGTGAGGCGTTCGGCGAAATAGAGTTCGGTGGGGCGGCCGGCGAATTCCTTCAGGTGGTGCTTCAGTTCGGCGACGTAGGCCGGATCGGCCTTGGCCTGCTCGTAAGCGGCCGTCAGCTCCTGCAGCGCGGTCATCAACGTCTCGGGGACATAGACTCCGCCAAACGGGCCGAAGTGGCCGGTGGCATCGGGTTGCGAGAGACGGTCGATCTGGGAAGTGGGCGCGACGGCGGACATGGAAGGGATAACTGAAGGGTTATGAGGGTCCGAGGCAAACGGGATTTACGGTCGGGAACACCATCAGCCCCTCGACCGATTCCACGCGTCCCGGTTCCCCGGATACACGGGGTTTTACTCCAAGCCCAGCGTCTTGCGGCCGGCTTCAGAGATCATCTGCGGCGTCCAGATCGGATCCCACACGATGTGAACCTTGGCCGATTCCACCGTGGGCAGCGCCGCGATCTTCTGGCGCGCATCCTCGGCGATCACCGGTCCCATGCCGCAGCCCGGCGCGGTGAGCGTCATCTTCACTTCCAGCGCGTGGCCGCCGGTCGGCGTCTGCTCGACGCTCAAGTCGTAGACGAGCCCGAGATCGACGATGTTCACCGGAATCTCGGGGTCGAAACACGTTTTCATCGCCGCCCACACCGCCGCTTCGCTGAACTCGCCGGCCGCCACGCCCGGCGCGCTCACCGCCAGTTTGGACACGTCAAACCCGTTCAACGCATCCGCGTTTTCACGGGTGATGCGAAACAGCCCGGCATCCGTGCGCACCGTGACGCTGCCGCCGAGCGTCTGCACGATGTGCGCCGAGGTGCCCGCCGTGAGCGTGACCGTGTCGCCCGCCGGAATGACCGTGGCCGTGATGTCGCGAGTTAAGAGATATTCAGATGACATAAAATAAAAGGGTTAACGAATCGGGGTTGACCGCAGATTACGCCGATGATCGCAGATTCCGAACTCCGGCATCTGTGTTCATCGGTGACATCTGTGATTAAAAAATCACTGCACGCTGATCTCCAGCGGTAGGCGGGCGTAGACCCCGCGCGGGTCGTTGAACTGCTGCAGCGTCTTCGCCTGTTCCTGCACGCGCTCGATCACCTGCGACACCACGCCGCGCTGCTTCGCCTCGGCCGGACGCACGTTGTTCAGCCACGCCTCCAACATCTCGGCAAAGGTCTGCGCCTGAGGGAACTCGACCAAGGTATAATCCTTGGCCACGCCCGCTGACTTCGCCGCATGCGCGATGGCCGCATCCAAGCCACCCAGTTCATCGACCAGCCCGAGCTTAACCGCCTCGCGACCCGACCACACGCGGCCTTCCGCGATCTTCCGCACCGCATCCGGCTCCAGCTTCCGGCCTTCGGCGACCTTGCGGATAAACTCCTCGTAAATCCAACCCACCATGCCCTGAAAAACCGCCAGCTCTTCGGGGGTCTTCGGACGCGAGATCGTGAAGATATCCGCATACTTGCCGGTCTTCACGCCGTCCCAGGTGAGGCCGAGATCGTTGGCCAGTTTTTTAATGTCGAAGTGAATGCCCACCACGCCGATCGAGCCGGTGATCGTCGTCGGCTCGGCAAAAATGCGCTCGCCGTAAGCGGAAATCCAATACCCGCCCGACGCCGCGTAACTGCCCATGGAAATGACCACCGGCTTCGCCTTCGCCGCCAGCCGCAGTTCGCGCTGGATGTGCTCCGACGCCGTCGCCGAGCCGCCCGGGCTGTTCACGCGCACCACGATCGCCTTCACGTCGTCGTCCTGGCGAAGGTCGCGCAACTCGCGCGAGAACCGCGCCCCGCCCACTTCGTCCGCCTCGCCTTCGCCATCCACAATCGCGCCCTCGGCGTAGATCACCGCGATCTCATTACCCGAGCGCGTGTTCTCCTTGTGCAGCGAGCGCGTGTAGTCCGCCAGCGAGACTTGCTTGAACGGCTCGGCTCCGTCCGTGCGGCCGGTCGCCGTCTTGAGTTCCGCCAGCACTTCGTCGCGATACGCCAGCCGGTCCACGAGCTTCGACTTCAACGCCGATTCGGGGCGGATGATGCCTTCGGCATCGATCAGCGCCTGCAACGCGGCGGGCTCCATCTTGCGATCCGCCGCCATGTCACCCAGCAGGTCGCCCCACAGGTCGCCGAGGAGCTTTTCCAATTGCAGGCGGTTCTGCGGGCTCAGGTCCTTGCGCACAAACGGCTCGGCGTAGGATTTGAACTCGCCCACTTTCGTCACCTGCACGCCGACGCCGAAGCGTTCAAACGCGCCCGCATAAAACATCGGCTCGCTCGCCAGTCCCGGCACCATCAGCGAGCCATACGGATCGAGCACCACTTCCGTGGCCCCGGCGGCCAGATACAGGTCGCGCGTCGTGGCGAAATCCAGATACGCCACCAGGGGCTTTCCCGATTTCTTAAAGTCCGCCAGCGCGCGCCGCACTTCGGCCAGCGCCGCGAAACCCGTGCCGTAGCCCGAGGGTTCCAGCGAGCCGAGCAGCACGACGCCGGCGATGCGTTTGTCCGTGCCCGCTTCACGCAACGCCCGGGTGACCGCGCGCAACTGCAACGTATGGCTCTCGCGTCCGCCCAGCAGCGCCCCGATGCCCGCGTCGTCGAACTCCGCCGGCGCGTCCGTGATGTTCGCGCCAAGGTCAAACACCAGATACGCGCCCTGCTCGACGCCGTGGGTCTTCGGCTCCACCGAGGCCAGCGCGACCATCAAACCGAACCCCACCACCACCACGCCCGTCACCGCCAGCGCCAGACCCGCCAATGTGCCGAGGAACGAAGCAAAAAAGTTCTTCATAGTTAAAGTGCCGCGCACCCTACCCGACCCTCGCCGCACCGCCAGAGCGTTTTCAAACCTTCCGCTCCGCCCTCCGTTTTAGAATTTAGCCGCTTAGGGTTTAGGATTTCACGCCGTCGCGGCGCCGTAACCTCACCTTTGCTTTCGCGGAGTTGCGAACTGGCCCGGCGCCCGCTTACTTCCGTCCCCATGTCCGAGCAAAAAGACCTGCTGACCACGAACCGCAAAGCGCTCACGATCAATCTCGACGAGCCCAAATACGGCACCTTCGCCGAGATCGGCGCCGGTCAGGAAGTGGCCCGCATCTTTTTCCAGGCCGGCGGCGCCGCCGGCACCATCGCCAAATCCATGTCGGCCTACGACATGACGTTCAGCGACGCGATCTACGGCAAGGCCCCGCGCTACGTTTCCCGCGAGCGCCTCGGCCTCATGCTCGATCACGAATACACCCTGCTCATCGAGCGTCTTCACGAAAAACGCGGCGCCAACACCACATTCTTCGTCTTCGCCGACACCGTCTCCGCCCGTAACTACAAGGGCACCAACGAAGCCCACGGCTGGATGGGCCTGCGTTTCCAGATCGAGCCCGGCGGCCCGTCGAGCGACCTCATGATCCACGTCCGCATGTGGGACAAGGACAACCTCCTCCAGCAACAGGCCCTCGGCGTCGTCGGCACCAACCTCATCTACGGCGCGTTCTACTACCGCAACGACCCCGAGCAGCTCATCAAATCCCTCCTCGATAACATCGGCCCCGACCGCATCGAGGTCGACATGCTCAAGATGACCGGCCCCGCCTTCGGTCCCGTCGACAACCGCCTCATGTCGCTCTACCTCGTGCGCCACAAGCTCACCAACGCCGTCATGTTCGGTCCCGGCGGCGATGTGCTCCAGCCCTCCGAGATCCTCTACAAAAAAGCCGTGCTCGTGGAGCGCGGCAGTTTCCGCCCTGTCACCCACGTCAATGTCGACATGCTCAACTGCGCCTGCGCCCAGTTCATGCAGGAGCCGCTCGTGAAGGGCAAAGACCTCGTCGTGCTCATGGAAATCACCATGAACAACTTGCTGGCTTCCGGAGAACTCGACGCCCACGACTTCCTTTCCCGCGTCGATCTGCTCGGCGACATCGGCTTCACGGTGCTCATCTCGGACTACTCCGAATACTACCGGCTCACGTCCTATTTCCGCCGCTACACGCAGGAGATGATCGGCGTCGCGATGGGCATCAACAACCTCTTGGAAATCTTCAACGAGAAGTATTACGAGAACCTCCCCGGCGGCATCCTGGAAAATTTCGGCCGTCTCTTCCGCAACGCCGTGAAGCTCTACATCTACCCGATGCAGCAGCTCGCCTATGACCGTTATCTGGCCGATGGACACCCCGCCGCCGCCGTCGAGGGCAGTCACATCGCCGGCTCGCCGTTCGCCGCCAACGTCCTGATCACCGCCAAAAACCTCCAGGTCGAAGCCCACCTCAGCAACCTCTACGCGCATTTGATGGAGAACCACTACATCGAGTGCGTCGTCGGCTTCGACCGCACGATCCTCTCGATCTTCTCCCGCGATGTGTTGAACCGCATCCAAAGCAACGACGCCACGTGGGAAACCATGGTCCCCCTGCCCGTCGCCACCGCGATCAAGAAGCGCGGTCTCTTCGGCTACACCGAAACGCCCGCCCTGAAATAAAGCGCTTCGCTCCAAACAGTCGGGGCACGCCGCCCCGCAGGAAATATCCCTCGCCTTCGCGCCCGGGATATTTCCGCTTTCCATCCGCGCCCCTTCACTCTGATTGTGAACCCGTGAAGCACGCCTCCGTCCTCGCTCCCTCGATCCTAGCCGGCGACCACGCCAACCTCGCCGCCAGCGTCCAAACCGTCGCCACCCACGGCATTCCCTGGGTCCATCTCGACATCATGGACGGCCACTTCGTGCCCAATCTGTCCTTCGGTCCGCAGACCGTCGCCGCCCTGCGCAAAAACTCGAAGCTCTTCTTCGACACCCACCTCATGCTCGACGAGCCGCACCGCTACATCGAGGCCTTCGCCAAAGCCGGCTCCAACCTCATCAGTATCCACATCGAGCCCGTCTACGACCACGCCGCCACCCTCGCCCGCATTCACGCCCTCGGTTGCCAGAACGGCATCGTCCTCAACCCCGGCACGCCCGCCGAAGCCATCGAACCGTTCCTCGATAAAGTAGACCTCGTCCTCGTCATGACCGTGCAACCCGGCTTCGGCGGACAACCCTTCCGCGCCGACATGCTCGCCAAGATCGCGCAGATCGACCGCTGGCGCCGCGAACGCAACCTCACCTTCCGCCTCGAAGTCGACGGCGGCGTCGATCTGCGCACCGGCGCCGACTGCCGCGCCGCCGGAGCCGACACGTTTGTCGCCGGCACCTCCTTCTTCGGCGCGCCCGATCAAGCCGCCGTCGCCCGCACCGTCGCCGCCTGGTGATCGAACCGAGGCATGGGCCCGCCGCCCATGTTCCGAACAGCGCCCCCATGCCCGACCCCTCCAATATATTACCCGAAGGCCTCAGCGGCTTCTTCGCCGCGTTCGCCCAGTTTTCCTGGGTCATCCAACTCGCCCTCATCGTCCACGTCCTGCGCACCGGCCGCCCCTACTGGTGGATTTTTATCCTCCTCTTCGCCCCTGGCCTCGGCGGACTCGCCTATCTGTTCATCGAACTGCTCCCCGGCTTTCGCAGCCCCGAGGGGTTTATCCAGTCGATCACCCCGCGCAGCTGGAAAATCTCCCGTCAGCGCAAAACCCTCGAAGAAACCGAGACCGTCGCGAACCGTATTCAACTCGCCGAGACGCTCTTCGAAGCCGGCCAAGTCCAAGAAGCCCACGACCTCGCCGTCGAGTGCCTCTCCGGCGTCTTTAAAACCGACCCGCGCACCCTCGTCGACGCCGCCCGCTTCAAACTCGCGCTCAACCAACACGCCCAAGCCCTCGCCCTGCTCGAAACGGTGGACACCACCGCCGACCGCCGCCTCGCCGTCCAGGTGGACGTCCTTACCGGCGACGCCTTCCTCGGACTCAAGCGCTACGCCGAAGCCGAGGCCGCCTATCAAAAAGTAAACGGCCGCTACATCGGCGAAGCCCCGCGCGCCGGCCTCGCATTGGTTTACGAAAACACCCGCCGTAAACCGGAAGCGCTGGCCCTCTGGAAAGACATCCGCGCCAAGTTCCGCAAAGCCAACCCCGTGTGGCGCCGCACCGAGCGCAAGTGGTATAAACTCGCCACCGCCAAACTGAAATCCGCCCCCGCCGCCCGTTAAGCGCGCTGATTCGCGTCCCGCCGCCAATGCCCGCCCTCGAGCGAGTGTTTAATCAATTCGAGGCGGGACTCTGGATACTCTTCGCCCTCGGTTTTGCGATCGGTGCGCTCAGCGTAACCGGCGCCAAGCGCCGTCTCGCCCTCATCACCGCGACCGCCCTCCTGGCTTTCGGCCTGTCCGACATCGTCGAAAGCCAAACCGGCACCTGGTGGACCCCGTGGTGGTTGCTCGTCCTCAAAGTCGCCTGCGTAATCACCTTCGTTTACGCCTACCTCGGCTACCGCCGACTCCAAAAGTAGCACAGGCTTCCAAGCCTGCCTCCGTCTCTTCGCCCCCTCGCACCCTTCGCGGTTAAAAAATCCCGAAGAAAAGCTGGATAAGCATCCGCGCACGTGTTCAGTCGAACGTAGTTCAACTGAACACACGCCATGCAACTCACCGAACGCCAGGAAGCCATCCTCGCCTTTATCAGCGATTATCAGCGAGAGAACAAAATCCCTCCCTCGACCCGCATCATCAAAAAACACTTTGGTTTTGCCTCTCAAACCACCGTCGTCCGCCACTTGGCCGGACTCGCCGTAAAAGGCGCGTTGGAACAACTGGCCGACGGCGCTTGGGGCGCCAAAGCCAATGAGATTCAGGCGATGTTCGAACTCCCCATTTACGGCGAAATCCCCGCCGGCCCCCCTTCGGCGGAAGAACAGATCCAAGTCCGATCCATCCCGATCGATCCGACCCTCTTCGGAATCAAGGCCACTCGCCAACACCTGCTCTGGGGCTTGGAAATCAAGGGCGATTCCATGATCGACGCCCAGATTCGCAGCGGTGACATCGGCATTTTTGAGCGCCGCGAGCCCCGCATCGGCGAGATCATCGCCGCATTGGTCAATGAAACCACGGTCACGTTAAAACGACTCATAGAAGTCAGCGGACAACGCGTGCTACGCGCCGAAAACCCAGCCTATGCCGACATCATCCCCTCGACCGGTCTCGAATGTCAGGGCGTCCTTATCGGCATGATCCGGCTAAAAGTCTGAACGACCACCGTCGCGTGGCGCGCCCTCCGCCCGCAAAAAAAGCCCAAGAACCGTAAGTTCTTGGGCTAAAAGTGGTGCCAGAGGCCGGGATTGAACCGGCGACCAAAGGCTTATGAGTCCTCTGCTCTACCACTGAGCTACTCTGGCGAAATGTTGATGGCCCCGGTGGGCTGGAACGATCTCCCCGCAGTCGGTTACGACTTAAGGGAGGGCGTTACTAGGGGCGATTTTCCATCGGCGGCAAGACGAAATTTGTCTCTCGTAATTGCACGCTTCGCGAAATCGCCCGCCCGAGCCTCGCAGAAGAAAACGCGAGGAGCGAACCCACCCTCAAGACCGGATGCGACCGTGGAGGGAATCGCCGCCCTACCGGGACAAGAACCGGGCAACTCACGATTTCCAGCGGGATCGATCTGAACTTAACAGAGTGGAACCTGCTGCCGCCTGCCGGAAAAACGAGTTCCCGTTCATGCGGGTTTCAGCGGTCCCGGCTGTTTTTTCGTGGTGACTTTGCGCACGGTATTTCCGGGAAACCAAGATCCTTCAATCAGCAGCGATTTCGGATGTTTAGGCACGTCGGTTTCACCGTGCTGGATCGCACTGACCAAGAGTTCGACGGCGCTGGCGCCGGTCAGTTCGTTTTTCTCATCAATGCCCGCGCATGAGGGCGGTCCCGCGTGTTTGGCCGTAAGTGCGAAGCCGCAATCACGGGGCACGCGCACGCCGGCGTTCCGCAACCATTCCAGCACATAGCCCTGATTGGCGATCACCACGTCGGGCTTGTGTTCACGATACCACCCCAAAACACCTTCGGCGGTCTGCACCTCTTCCAAAAAGAGCGGCGGGGGCGTCAGGTCATACTCCTTTGCATACATCATCCAGGCCCCGGCCCAGGCTCGCTCGACATTTTTATGCACGTCGTTGGGCATGACCAATCCGGGCCGGCGGTAACCGAGGCCTCTGAGTTTTTCGAGGAGCAGCCACATGGAGCGGAAGTGATAATGATGCACCACATTCAGCGTCGGTTTGGTGAGCGTGTGGCCAAATGATACGGAGGCCAGACCGCCCAGCCGCAGGTCCATGGTCGTCCCGCCCAAAGGCTGCGGAGGAAGCAGCACGCCCAGAATTCCCCGCGCCAGCATGATCTGCCGCAATCGCGCCGGAGTAACTCCCGGTTCGCGCGCCCAAAACACCTCCAGTTTGTAGCCCAGTTCCCGCGCCCGGCGGGAGGCCCCTTCGAAATAATCGATTTTCTCGTATTCTTTCCAGCCGTCGCTCGTGGGGAAATTCGTCAACCACGCCAGCAGCCCGTGAAAATTCCTCCGCTGGTTCGTCGTGCGATAATCCGCCAGCGCGCGCAGCAGCGGATCCGGCGTGTAGCCGAGCCGTTTCGCCACCGCCTGCACCCGCGTCCGCATGGCGGAACTGATCCGGGGATCATTTCTCAGCGCACGTGAAACCGTGGCATAATGGACCCCCGACGCCTTGGCCACATCACGCATCACGACACGGGTCTTCATGAGCGCAACTGGGTGCATGAATCTTCCCCCGGCGTCGATTCTGAAAAACGCGCGAACCCGCAACCGTGCGCCCCGCTCCGATCCCGCGCGCCCGCCAACCCGGCATGCGCAACTGAGTGCACGTTCAGAGCATCGCATTGGGTCTTCAGTTTCAGAACAGTCGGGAAAACCCCAAGGAGTTCACCCCAGCCAGCGCACTCACCGTCGTTTCTCTTCTGCCGCTTCCCTGAACCTATCCCCCGCCTCAATCCCCCACTCGCCCCAATGAAATCCGCACTCTCACCAAGCTATCTCACCCTCGGCCTCGGACTCATGATCGCCGGAACATTACCCAGGGCTTTTGCCGGCAATATATGGGATGGCGGCGGTGCCTCGGGCAATTGGTCGGATGCCGCCAACTGGAACGGCGACGCCTATCCCACAACCGGAGGCGGCGCCTTGAACTTCAGGGGAACCACGAGGACCACCAACTCAAACGACAAATTCACCACCAGTGATACGTTTTCCACCATCTCATTTACCACCTCGCCCGGTGCCTTCGTGATCGGAGGCAATGCCATCAGTCTGAGCACATCCATCGTTAACAACGCCGGCAGCGCCAGCACGCAGACGATCAATCTAGGTCTCAACCTGACCAGCACGGTTACGGTAACCTCCACATCCTCATCCATGGTTCTTGGCGGTGACCTTACGGGCTCCGGTCTTCTCCTCAGCGCATCCACTGGGCAGACGTTGACCCTTAATGGAAATAACTCCCATGCGGGCGGGACGAGGGCATACGCCGGAACCCTCCTGCTGGGCAGCAATACCGCCGCAGGCACCGGAACCTTGCAACTGGCCAACCAATCAGGCTCAGCCGACGCCGCCGTCTTAACGAATGGAGCCGTCACCATCTCCAATGGCGTAACGATCAAGACGGGTAGCTCAGGCACCGCCACCCTCGGTGGCAATACAGCCGCAGCGTCCACGTTCAGCGGGGGCATCACGCTTGAGCGCGATCTGATCGTCAGCGCGGCCGCAGGCGGCACCGTAAGTTTCACGAATGCGCTGACGGGCACCACGGCCAAAGTGTCCAAGGACGGTGCCGGTGCCGTGGTCCTCGCCGGCACAAATACCTACAAAGGCGCCACCACCATCAACACGGGCACTCTGCAGCTCGGCAATGGCGGCACCACCGGCACCTTGTCCATCGACAGCGCCATCACCAACAACAGCGCTTTGACGATCAACCGCTCCAACGCGGTGGCTCAGGGAACCGACTTCAGCGGCGCAGCGATCACCGGCACGGGCGAATTGATTAAACTGGGCGCCGGCTCTCTCACGCTCAACGCGACCAACACCTACGGCGGTGCGACCCAGGTGAACGCAGGTTCGCTGATCCTGACGTCCGCCGGCACGATCGCCTCCACCGCTTACACGATTGCCACGGACGCCACGTTTAACGTCTCCGCCAAAACCACCTACACCCTGGCGTCCGTAGCCACGACCATCGGCGTCGGTGCGACCACCGCCGGTTATTTCAACGGTCCGTCGGGAGCGCTGACTTTGGGCAACAGCCTCACGCTGAACTTCTCGACCTCCTTGCTCGCAGATGGACAAACCTACGACCTGTTCAACTTCGGCAGCCAAACCGGCCAGTTTACCACCATCGGCCTTACGGGTAGCATCACGGGTTCGCTCAATTACACCGGTGTTGATCTCTGGACCGGCTCGGCCGGCGGCTACAACTTCACTTTCGACGAAGCCGCAGGTGTTCTCTCCGTGGCCAGCGCCGTCCCTGAACCTTCCAGCTATGCCGTGCTCGCGGGTATCTTGATCATGGGCGTTGTCGTGTGTAAGCGCCGGCACCGCAGCTGATCCACCCGCGCCCACAGGAGACGCGATCACCAAGCCGGCGGGAAATCCCACCACGCCGTTTATCTGCATGGAGTGAGCGCCGCTCGCCGGCCACGCCCAGCATCCAGCGGGCCTCCTCTGCCCCCAAAGACTCTCATCCCTCAACGCCATGTCCTTCGCTTCGTCCCGCATCCTATTCCCGTCACCGGGCCGCGCTCGGTTTGAACAGGCGCCCGCGCCCGTGATCAGCGTCCCCGAAGATGTGCTCATCGAAACCGAGTTCAGCATCATCAGTGCCGGCACGGAACTCGCCTGCCGCGCCGGCATCGAAGGCTGGGCCCCTCTGCCCTTCGTGCCCGGCTACGGCTCGATCGGTCGCATCGTGGAACTCGGCTCCGCCGTGAAAAACCTCAGCGTAGGCCAGCGCGTGTTCACGTTCGGAAAACACTCCCGGCATGCGCTCACCAGCGTCCTCACCGTGCCCGTTCCCGACGGACTCGATCCCGCCGAGGCGGTCTTCGCCCGCATGGCGGCCGTTGCCATCACCTCCCTCCGCGTATCCGACGCCGAGCTGGGCGACACCGTGGCGGTGATCGGCCTCGGCCTGGTCGGTAATTTCGCCGCGCAACTCTTTGCCCTCGCCGGTTGCGAAGTGATCGGGATCGATCCCTCGCCCGCCCGCCGCGAACAAGCCCGCGCCTGCGGCATCCCCCACACGCTCGCCTCCGGTTCCGATCTCGCCGCGCGCGTCGCCGCGCTCACCGGCGGCCGCATGTGCAACACCGTGGTGGATGCCACCGGCTTGTCGGGTGTTGTCATCGACACGGCCCCGACCCTCTGCGCCAAGCAGGGCGAGATCGTTCTCCTCGGCAGTCCGCGGGCCGCGCACACCGCGGACATCACTCCGTTTCTCGGCCAGCTTCATTTCTGCCGTCCGACCGCGACGGTCAAAGGCGCGCTCGAGTGGCGGTATCCGGTCAAAGAAGACGGCGAGGGTTTCACGAAGCATTCGTTCGAACGCAACGTGCGCCAGATCCTCCACCTGCTCGCCCAAGGAAAACTCAAAGTCGGTCCGCTCCTCACCCATCGCGCCTCGCCCGCCGATTGCCAGGCGATCTACGAAGGCCTGACCCACCAGAAAGACATCTACACCGGTGTCGTCTTCGACTGGTCCAAGGCCTGAGCCCGCAACCCGGCTGTGCAAACGAGTGCATAATCATTCGATGGCGCTGCCAGCATACGGGCGATACCTCTGACCCGCCCTCTTCGTTCGCTACGCATCCCCCGCATTCAGGCTCAAGTGACCGCAGCCGCTTTCACTTTCAAAAAAGTTCCTCCGCCGTCGGTCACCCGCCGTGACGGCTTCGCGTTGCTCATCACCGTCACGCTGCTGGCGTTTCTGGTTCTGCTCATGGTTTCGCTGGCTGCGCTCACGCGGGTCGAAACCCAGGTCGCCGCCAATACGCAGCAAACCGCGCTGGCCCGCCAAAACGCGCTCCTCGCACTCAACCTCGCGCTCGGCGAACTCCAAAAATACGCCGGCCCCGATCAGCGCACCACCGCGCTCGCCGACCTCGATAAAACCCTGGCGAACACCGCGACCAAAAGCGGTCGCTGGCTGGGCGCCTATGGCAGCGGAGTCGCCGCCAGTTATGCGGACACGCCCACGCAGATCGCCGATAAACTGGCGGCCGATGCCGCCACCGGCCCCGTCAACGGATCGCAGGCCCGGTTGCTTGCCTGGCTCGTGAGTGGCAACGAAACCGTGGGTTTTAATTGGGCATCCGCCATCGCCGCCGACGGTCACGTCAACAGCGCGCCGGCCTCCACCGCGTTCCCCTTCAAGCCCGAAGACATCGTGGCCGGCCTCAAAGACACCAGCACCGCGCGCTCGACGGACCTCACCGTGGCCGGCCGGCCCGCACGGCTGTTGGTCGGCCCCGGCACCGTCGGCACCGGCACCGATAATGCATCGTTGTCCACCTATGTGGTCGCACCGCTTCAGGAAATCACCACGGAGGTTCCCGGACTGGGATCGTCGGCCTTGCCGGTGGGCCGCTATGCGTGGTGGGTCGGCGATGAAGGCGCCAAGGCGCGGATCAATCTGCCCATGCCCGCGCCCGCCCAGTCAGGCAACGCCTTCGTTTCCGCGCAACGCACGGCGGTCGAATTGGTAGATGCCCAAAACCGGGCGGCCACCACCACCCTCCTGGCCGCCGACATGCTCGATCCGACGGGCGCGCTGTCCCGCTACAACCCGGGCGGCAACGTCGCCGGCATCGTCACGCCCGGTCAGTTACCGATGCACTCCTCATCAGGCGCGACCGTGCTTCGCCAAACCGCCCAATACCGCTTCCACGACCTGACGGCTTTCTCCCAGTCGGTTCTTGCCGACACCTATGCGGGGGGCCTCAAAAAAGATCTCTCCAGCTTGCTCGCCAGCGGCGCCACCTCCCCCCCGCCCGCCGATTTTTTATTCCCACCCGAGCCTGATCCCGAGACGTGGGTGAGGAACAGTGACTGGGTTCCCACCTGGGGGCAGTTGCGCTCGTTCGCCTCCACGACCGTTCAAACCGACGGAAAACTCGCCACTCGCTCCAACAGCAACTCGCAGTCGGGCATTTACCCCGTGCTCACGCACGCGGCGGTCGGTTTCCAATACATCTCCAGCGGTTCGACGGGGGCGCCCATCCACCTGGCGCTGTTTCCCAGCGTTGTATTGTGGAATCCCTACACCGCCCCCATCCAAGGCGCGAAATACGAGTTCGGCGTGATTCGCCGCGACGACGGGATGATCCAACTACAGGCGTATAACCCCGTGGAAGGCGGGAAGACCGAGCGTTGGACCGTGAAGGAGACGAGGGATTTTCGCCGCGGCGGCGCCAGCATTCCCACTCCCGCTCCCGGCATGCCAGGCACCCATGCCGACGGTTCGGTCGATGCCGCTTCCACGGCCGCCCCCGCACCCGCGGCCACGGACGACACCTACCTGCGCTTTGTCATCGATGCGAGCGACCTGGATCTGCTTCCCGGCCAGAGCATGATTTTCACGCTGCCCTCCGCCGGGCAAACCTACGAGGCGCCCGAAAACGGCCAGCCCAAGAACGCCCTTCGACCCGGCCTGCGCCCGGCGGACGACGCCTATGCGATCATGCCTTCGGTGTCGTCGATCGCTGTGAACGAGACCCTCTTCCGCGTAGGCATCCATGCGAAAGCCCCTGACTACCTCGATGGCACTCATCGCACCATTTTTTCGCCCGCGCCCGCCCGCGATCATTTCTCCAACGGTCAGATGGATGTCTATCTGGGACCGGTCGCCGAACAGGCGCCCGTCGGTTACGGTCCGGGGCCGGGCCGGCCGTGGCACCAGGTGTATAGCGTCTCTCCCGGCCGGGCGGCCGGCCCCACCACGAGCTACCCGAGCGATGGCAATGTGTATTCCCTGGTCCTGCAGGGAGGCATCGCCGGCGCGCCGCTCTCCAATCACTCCCCGCAACCGGA
>Ga0247813_10001429_pt1 | contig 18208 bp, 18 predicted proteins | sample UWRJL169409C1_FD_180719 | JGI IMG/M metagenome (GOLD analysis project Ga0247813, IMG submission 180719) | Plant litter microbial communities from Arlington Agricultural Research Station in Wisconsin, United States - UWRJ-L169-409C-1 | ecosystem: Environmental > Terrestrial > Plant litter >... | reverse complement strand
CCCCGTGCCACGTCAATGCATTCGTTCCCCTTTTCTCCTCAAAATTGCACTAATTCCAGCACCCCCTCCATTCACCCCAAACGATCGATCCTTTGATTTTCCGGCCCAACTTCCGATCCATAAGTATCCAAACCTCCCTTACATGAAATCCGTTCACGCCGGCCCGCCGGTATTTACCGCAAGAATAGGTGTCGCGTTTGAAGCAGGTCGTTTCTAAAATGGCCGAACCAGCCGAGAACAAGGCGGACGGCGGGATACAACATCTCCACCCTCCGCCCCACCCCGGCCTTTGAAACCATGAGAGACGATTATTTGAAAAGCGCGCAGAAGGTCATCGATGATCCCATGATCTTAATCAACGTCATCTCCCGACGCGTGAAACAACTCCGCCGCGGCAGCCGGCCCTTGGTCGAATCCCTTGAAAAACTCTCCGCCGAGGACACCGCCCTGCGTGAAGTCGCCGAAGGCAAGATCACCTACTCGCTGGCCACCCCCGAAGAACTGCTCCGCCAGCATAACCGCACGGTCTAAAGCAAAAACCTTCATCTCGCGCGTGCCCGACCCGGTCGGCACGCGCGTTTTTTTATGCCCGCCCACTCCGCATCGAGCTCAAGCTAGCCGGCCGCCCCACCTCCCCGGCCCCAATGCGCATGACTTAGCCGGAAGCCTCTCTGTCAAAACTGAATAATCACAGGAGGAATCACCTCGTTGGGTTGCGCCCCGAAGCACGGATCCCCTTACCGGTGAAGTCGGACTGCTTCAAATGCAACAATTGGCCATCCTGCGGAGTAGCTCATTTGGGGAAAACTTACTTCTTCGGATACATCCCCCAACCCCTGCTCAAAATGAATACCCCCACCCCCGGGCTGGTTCGCCTATCCGCCAAACCTATCAGCTCACTCATCGCCGCGCTGGTGTTTCTGCCGCTCACAACCTTCGCGCAAACGACTTGGTATCTTAACCAATCCCAACCTTTCGGGAACAGCTGGAGCACCCCGGCCGACTGGAGCGCCAATCCCGGCGCTCCGCTCGGAGCCAGTCCCTCCTCGATCAGCAATCAGGATATTTTTAACACCAACGGGAAAATCCTGCGAACCGTCAATGGCGCCACCAGTGTCTTTGGCGGCGCCCGCCTGGATCTTAATTCCCAGCTCTCCGTAAAAGCGTCCACCGTCAGTATCGGCAATCTCAAGACCCTGGCCGGTGCCTATATTGCGGCCCAAGACGCCGACAATGTGAACGACAAGACCCTGATCCTTAACGTCACCAATTTCAACGCCACCGCCGAAACGCGCTTCGCCGCCACAACCAGTAATAACCGCAGCCTCGCGATTAACATCACCACGTTAACGGGCTCCGGCGATCTCATCCTCGGCAAAAGCGGCGGCGGAACCGCCGCCGTTTCGACGCTCACATTCCAAGCCGCCACCGCCACCGCCTTCACCGGCAACATCCACCTCTTCGGCACCGGCACCACCCTCGCCTTCACTCAAAATCTCGTCTCGGGCGGCGGACTCACTTTGGAAACCGGTTCGATTCTCACCCTCGCCGGAAACCGTAACCTGACCTTCACCAGCCTCACAATTGGAGGCACCGCGCTGGCGGCCAATACCTATACGTTCGCCCAGTTAAATTCGGATTATGACGCCTACTTTGCCGATGGCGGCAGCGGGTCGATCACCATCATCCCCATCCCCGAGCCCGCCGCCTATGCCGTCATTCTGACGCTGATAGCCGCCGGCCGCGTGATGATGCGCCGTCGCAAAACAAGCCTGGACTGAACCGCACTGCCAACAGACGAAAACCCTCCCGCTTGCCGCCCACATTTTCAATGGTGCCCGGGACAGGACTCGAACCAGTAAACAGATTTTTGCAAAGTTCACGAAAGCAACGGCCTCGCTGGCCGTATGCTCTGGCGGTGTAGTAAATCGTGCGCAAATCAGGCTTGGGGTGATGGCTCTGGCGGTGCTCGTGGCCGCTGAGGATGCCTTGGCCGGAGGGGGCCGAAGCCCGACCCATACGGGTCGCGGCCCCCGGAGGTCTCCGAAGCCGGACAGAAAGACGCGCAGGGACGGCAATCGAAAGGGGGCGGCGTGAGTCGCTTGGCCAAAAGTTCGCACGTGGTGCTCCGTGAGGGGTCGGAAAACCTCCGGAAGTTCGGCGGGCCGTCGTATGCGGCCGACCGAATGGCGATTCTTGCGGAAATCGCTCGCGACAACCAACGAGAGGCGAAGCGCCTGATTTCTTCGCTCTATCGCTGCCTTCCTGACGAAGCGGCCGTGTTGGGGGACTGTGACGCGCCAGGACAAACGAACGGCGATGGCGTCACGGATGGGGAGGGCCTGTAATGGAACTGCGGGCATACAATCCTCCGACCTTCTTCACCCAGCGCGGCGCGTGGGCGAAACAGTGCCAACTCAAGCGCAAGGGATTCCCAACCGATCTGCGCAACTGGCGGTTCGTGACGCTGACCATTGACCGTGACGCCTACGCCGACCCGTTCGTCGCGTGGTCGGTGGGAAAGCGTCACCTCCGCCAGTTCGTTTACCTGTTAAAGAAAAAATACGGTATCCGCCGTTGGTGCTGGAAACTGGAATTCCATGAACCGGACGAAGACGGCCTGATTTGGCCGCATTGGCATATCCTCTTCGATTACCGCCAACGCATCGACAAAGACGAACTGGCCGCGCTGTGGGGCAAGGGCCGCACTCAAATCAAGCGCGTGGACGGAGAGACTTTCGATTACCTGTTCAAGTATACCGCCAAGGCAATCGACAGTATCCCCGATTGGATTCTGAGCCGGACATGCGTCCGCCTCTTCCAAACCTCGAAGGGCTTCTTCCCCCCTGCCCCCAAAAAACTTTCGGCTGACGACGTAGAGCAACAAAACCAAGAGACCGCGTCCCCCCGCGGCACGGGAGCCGGACCGGCCCGTGAAACACAAAACTATGATCGGCACTTTGAGACCATAGGGGAAAGATTGCAGCGCTGGTCCCGCTACGTTGTCAGCCGATCCACTTCCGACGACGGCAAGGTGATGCATCGAGTGTTTGAGCTCACTTGCGAGTCGTGGGGCCAACTTCTCGTCCGACTTGGACGAATCAAGATTCGGAGCGGCATTCCGTCCTCCGATTTACACGTAACCGAAAACTGCATACAAACATCATGTCTCAACCTGCTACCAAGCTACCTCCCGGCATTCACCTGAGCGCCGTTTCCACCCAGCAATTCGAACTCGTCGTCGGTGTCGGCGCAAAGACCGGCAAGCCCTACCAAAAGGTAGTCGGTCGCGGTGTCGCGGGCGAAAAGTTCGTCAAGATCACGGAGTTTGTGGAGCCAGGGCACGCGCCCTTGATCTTCGGCCCCGGTGAAACCTTCGAAGCGGAGGTGACGGGCGTTGATAGCTTCGAAAAGGGCCGCGAAGTCGTGTCCCTGTTCGTGAAACTCCGTCGTCCCGTCGTCGCGGAGGTCAAAAAGTGAGGGTATGCGGACATACCCCTGCGGCGGATGGCCGCGCAGCGGCCGCCGCCGCAGGGGTTGTCCGCCTGTCCTCGTTCAAAGGTTTAACAAGTGTCAATGACATGAACTCCATCGAACGGAAGCGGACTAGCACCCTTGCGGAGCTAAACGCCTACGCATCCCGCCTACGTCGGGACATAGCTGCGATGCAGCTTAAAATCGAATTCTACGCGTCCGAGTGCTCGGACGGTGTCGAGGCCTACGCCAATGAAATGCGGCCTCATATCGGCAAAGCAGAGGCCTCTCTGCACGAAGTGGAGCGCCTCATTGCGGAGATCGAGGCAACGCCGGTGCAACTTCAATTACTGGCCGTCTAGGCCGAAATTAACATGAGCTTAAAACCGTTTATTTCGCAGGAAAAGCATGAGGTGTGGGAGCTGATGCGCTTCAAACGCGCCTCGTTTAATCAGTGGCAGGATGAAAAGCGTAGCTCGCGAGCTCCGGCGCACGACTCTGTTCAAGCGCTGGCGGATGTGTTGCGGCCCGTGATTCTATTTCTCGCCAAAGGCTCGGGGCACAATGCCAAGTTCACACGCGGCCCCGCGATTGGGACGCTGCATATGCGTGCATGGGTGCTGCTCTACGCCGTCCGGCCCGATCTGGTCGAAGGTGAGACCATGCGGGCCGCTGCTCGCCGGTTCGGCGTGAGTGCAATTCGTGTCGGTGACATCATGCGCGAGTTTCGGGCGTGCGTCCCTGGCTTCGATCCGTTGATTGAGTCCCGCCGTCATTACGCGAGTAACCCGCAGGAGAGTTCCGAGAATCACAGCAAATCCATGGTCCGCATTTGGGCCGAACGGAAGAAAGCGAGGGAACTGTGATTGTGTGGCTATACACGGAGGACGAATCCCCGCTTAAGGATGGTCCGTTTGATCATATTGAGGACGCGGAGAAATCCGCCCTCTGGGAATGGGAAGGCGTCTGCGTGTGGATTGAAAAGAAACTGTCTGGCGGCTGGCGTTACGAAAATGCCAAGTGCTGTCACGGCGAATGGTTCACGACGTCGGAAGGACTCCGGCCTGCCGAGGTCATCAGGCCGGAGTTTCTGATTGAAGCCGTGCCCTGTGGAAAGGCTGCGTGACGCGCCAGGACGACAGTTCGTTGGTTTTGTCACTCTTCCCCGGTGCCGATTTATTGGGCCGGGGATTTGAGGCTTCGGGCTTCTGCGTCGTGCGCGGTCCCGATCTGGTTTGGGGTGGTGATGTGCGGACGTTTCATCCTCCGGCCGGAAGTTTTTCCGGCGTGATTGGTGGACCGCCCTGCCCTGATTTCAGTAGCGCCCGTCGTGATGCTCCGACCGGCTACGGTTTGGAAATGCTGGGGGAGTTCGTTCGGGTAGTGTCGGAAGCCCGGCCCGTGTGGTTCCTCATCGAGAACACACCCCGCGTCCCGTCTGTGACGGTTCCGGGGTATGAGGTGCAACGGTTCAACCTGAGCGCTTCCGAGTGCGGCGGGCGCCAACGTCGCAACCGGACGTTTCAATTTGGCTGCCGTGACTCGTCCAGGTTGGTCCTCGCCAATCGTGTCACGGGGACTGTGACCCATCGATCGTGCTTGGCGTCGGAATCGTCACAGATGGACCGGCGCGGGTTTCCTGAATTTTGTGAACTGCAAGGGCTGCCGAGAGACTTCGATCTGCCGGGGCTTTCGCTCGGTGCGAAGTATCGAGCGGTCGGCAACGGGGTGCCGGTTTACATGGCAACCGTGATTGCCCAGGCGGTGCGAAACCGCATCCCCGTCACACTCGGCCCGCCTCTGTGCTTGCGGTTGCGGTCGTCCGATTGAGGGCAAGGCAGTCAGTGCAACTCCGGCGTGCCGTAAGCGCATGGAGCGTGCTCGTGTAACTTACTACGTGTGACCCGTCGGCCGCTGGTCACGGTAATTTGGTCACAAAAAGGCCTACGTTCCACGCGGGCCTCTTTATGAATTTAATACAATTCATGACTGAGCCACAAAGAGTTGCATTTATAACGTTGGGCGAAATATTCCTCCCTATATTCGGGTAAATCAAAAACACACATGGCCACACAGAAAATCAATATTCAGGACATAGTCCTCAATCCAAACGGAACGGTTACGATCAACTCCCAAGAATTATACAATAGCATAGCTGCGATTGCTCGTATGCCCGGCCAGGATGATGACATGCCGCGTCCTGATCCAATTCGCCCCCAAAATCCGCTGCCGAGACGTGGGGGCGGCCCTGGCTCACCGGGCCATCCATTACCTGAGCCTCCTAAGCCCATAATCACCATTACTTGGGAATTTTAATGCTCATTTCACGCCGACCTGTGCGTTGAAGTGTGACTGACTAGGGGTGACCTGCGGGTCGCCGGTTATCCGCTGCTAGCGGCGTTAGTCTACTGGTGCCGCGCCTAAAGGTGGCATAAGCGAACACAAAAAGGCCCGTGCTAAACCGCACGGGCCTTTTTTTATTTCGAAATTTCAAGGAGCTTTTCGGTCGCTTTTGGTTTTCAGAAAACCTTTGGCAATTTCGAGGTAGCGGCGTGATTCCTTTATTTCGTTTTTCAAGGTTAGCAGGGCCTTCTCTTTTTCTTCGCTGGAAGGTTTTCCAGATAGCAAAATCCGGCGCTGTTCATGCCTTTCGAGGATCTGCTCTAGCTCCGCCACGCTTTGCTCTAAAATTTCAATGAATGGCATGGGATAGGGCGGTTATGGATTGGGATATTCGAAGGGGATGACGTCGGGGTCTAGCTCGCCTTCTTCAGCGTCTTCGTTGGCGCGGATCGCAATTTAAGTAGCGCGTCATCCGCGTGGGAAACTGGCGGACAACCCTCGGATACCCATCGATCAATGATGAGGGCCGCAAATTTGCTTTTGCTCATGGAAAGTAATTCGGCACGCGCTGCGATGATGGCGACATTCGCCTTGTTTGCGTGCACGCTGAGAGTCTCGGCGTCTTTGGCTTTTCCCATGTGCGAATCGGTAGCGTCGTGATGATACCGTGGCTCTTCAAATCCCCCGCTTGACATAGAATCTATAGACTCTATGCATCTTTTACCGCGCCACTGGGTGCACTTGGCTCTGGAAGGCCAAGGCCTCGGTGGTTGCGGGCCTTCCACCCATGAAAAAACAGACTTCCGCCCGTGCTGCTGCGCGTAAAATTTCGCGCTTTTGTTTTCTGACATTAACGGTCGATCACACTCGTTTTGATTCCGTCGAATTGGCGACGGAGGCGGGCAAGCGCCAAGTCCGCGAACTGTTGGATTTCATGCGCGAGAAAAAAGCGGAAATTCACCGATCGATGCTTGATGGGGCCGGAGCTGTGAAGCACTGGCATGTGCTGCTGTCCTCTGATTCTCCGTTTTCCCGTGATGAGATCGAGGCGGCGTGGGGCCTCGGCTATGTCAATGTGCTGAACTGGGTAGATGCGGCATTGGTCGAAAAGTATTTGAATCGTTCGGTTTAAATTTTGGTATCCAATGACCGAATACCTTTACCGTCCGTTGCGAGACAAAGCAGGGAAGCGCGTTCGGTCGCGTTCTTATTTTGGTGCCTATGCGCTCCGCCGTGGTGAGCGTCCCTCTCGTGTTTGCCTACACACTGCGGACAAGCTGGTGGCCGCAAAGCGTCTTCGGGATTTGGTCGTTGAAAAGCAGAGAGAGGTGGAGGGGTTGATTGCTCCTGAGTCGGAGCGTGTCGCGTCATCGCTTCCCGTCGCTGCTCTGATTGTCCGCTACAGTGAGGCGCTAACGGGCCTAGGGCGCGCTCCGCGTCACGTGAAGGGGACAACTGCCCGCCTTGGTCGTATGGCGCGGGAAATCGGCTGGAAGCGCCTGTCTGATGTGCGCCCCGATACGTTCACGGTTTGGCTCTCGGCGCTTAAGCTGTCTCCGAAGTCGAAAAAAGAATACCAGGTGTCCGCCGTCGCGTTCTTAAACTGGCTGATGCGCATGGAGCAATTGCCCCGAAATCCGCTCGGTCGTTTGGAGAGCGTCGAGATTCGAGGAAAGCAAGTTCGGGCGTCTCGGTCGCTGCGGCCTGATGAGATCGAGCGCCTACTTTCCACCTGCGGAGATCGTCGGGCGCTGTATCTTGCGATGCTTTACACGGGAATGCGTCGAGGTGAGGCGATGGGGCTCCTGTGGTCTGATGTGCGGGATTTGCACACGGAGCGTCCGTATTTGCTCCTGCGTGTCGAAGAAACCAAGGGCAAGGCCAAGCGCCCCATCCCGCTGCATCCTGTGCTTGTGGGCGCACTGCACGCAATCACAGGGCCGCGTGATGGTCTGGTGTTTCCTCGGTTCCCTCGGTGGGAGGCGATGCGTGCCGACTTCCTACGTGCTGGCATCGAGCATAAGGACGGGGCGGGCCGCGTGGCGCATTTTCACTCCTTCCGGAAGTCGTTTCAAACCCTCGGCGTGAACGCTGGCGTCAACCAACGGAGTGCGCAGGCGCTGCTTGGACACTCCGACCCGTCGCTAACGGCGGGCGCGTATACCGACGTGGCGTCTCTCGAGCTGCATGGCGAAATTTCCAAGCTGCCGTGGTTCGGTGTAGTAAATCGTGTGCAGACTTCCCTAGGGACGGCTAAAAGCCGGAATTTGCGGGACGTCCTTTCTGAGCTGATAAATCTTGCGCAAGTCGCTGTTAAATCAAGCGAAGCGAAAGACGTTTCGGCGGTAAATCATGGTGCCCGGGACAGGACTCGAACCTGCACACCTTTCGATATGGGCTTCTAAGACCCACGTGTCTGCCATTCCACCACCCGGGCGCGGATGAGGGCGACACAGTGCCGACGGCCACTCGCCCGTGGCAAGTCCGAAGACCCCGCCCGCCCCCGCTCGCATCCCCCGCCCCGCTCCGCCACCTTGGGCCTACTGCGCCACGCCCAACCGGTCGCCCATCCGCGCGTAGGTCTCGATATGCTGCGCGCTCTGCGCCACCACATCCGCATCCAACCGGATGCGGCCACGCTGGAACACCGTGATCACGCACGAGCCGCCAAACGTGAAGAAGCCCTTCTCGTCGCCTTTCGCGACCGCCCGCCCCGGCACAAACACGTTTTTAATCGTCCCCACGCACGTCGCGCCTACTTCGAAAATCGCCACGCGCCCGAACCGCGTATCTTCAACCAGAGTCAAGGAACGCTTGTTCTCCACGAGGTAGCCCACGTTGCGCCGCAGCGCGATCGGACTCACCGAATACAGGTAACCGTTGATCTCGCGCGGTTCGCCCGGCGTGCCCGCCACCGGAAAATGAAACCGGTGATAATCCACCGGACACAGCCGCGAGATCACCATCGTCCCGCCCGCGAACTCCTTCGCGAGCGCCTCGTCGCCAAACAACTCGGCAAACGTGAACTTCGCCCCCTTCACATAAAAACCATCCGCCGCCTCCACATCAGGAAACGCCAGGTGCCGCCCATCCGCCGCGAACACCGCCACGTCATCGCCACTCGCGATCGGCCGCGCCGTCTTTTTAAGGCCTCGATAAAAGAACTCGTTGAACGTTTTAAATTCCAGCGGCGAACGCGCGAATTCGTCCACGTCCAGATCGTAGTCGGCGATAAACGGCAGCACCTTTTGCGCGCTGATGCGGCGGTCCATGCGCCAGCCATACCACTTGGAAAACAACGAGCGCCGGATCAGCGCCCACGCCGAAAATCCGCCCAGCCCCGTCTCGTAAATCCAGCGCAGCCACTTCTCGCCATAGATCTGCTCAGTCTCGGTCGCTTGCGTGTAACGGTTATAGAAACGGATCGGATCGGCGCTCATGGATAACCCGCAGCGTTCACCGCGCCGCAACGCGGCGCAAAGCAGAAATGCATCCCGCCTTCCCGCCACGCCCGCTGCGTCCGCCCCCTTCACTCTTCATCTTTAATCGGCATCGGCACCCGCCGACACCGCCCCCGTGCTCCAGCCCGAACTCACCACCACGGTCTGCTCATGCACCGGCACGCCCTTCGCGCCGTCGGCCAGCAAGCGGTGCAACAACCCCACCGCCGAGTGCCCCATGCTCGCATAGTCCGGTATAAAATACTCCTGCTCCCGTCCGGGGTTCAGCGGTGGCGACAACTCGATTTGCGGCAGGTGCTCGCATAACCGCGCATGCGCGTCCGCCCACCCGCCAAAACCCACGCCCAGCACCAGCGAATCCGGCCGGTTCCGCTCGAGCCACCGCGCAAACTCCGCCGGACGCTCCAAGTCCGCCGTATAGTAGGCGCCGGCGAACTTGTGCACGCGTTCATGGTAATACACCAGCGACGCCCGCAACAGCGGCAGCTTCATCAGGTGATGCACCGCCGGCACATCGACAAACCCCGGACGCCGGCAGCCCTTCGCGTGCAGCAGTCCCAGCGCCCGGTCGATGTCCTTGTCGTAGTCGCGCCCCACCCGATGCAGCGCGGGCGAACTCAAGCTCTGCCCGATCGTCACCCAGCTAAACTCGTCCCACGGCAACGCCGGATCCGCCACCTCGCTCTTGAGCGGCCCCACCAGCGCCGCGCGTATCCCCCTCGCCGCCCACACCTTCGTCACACGCCGCAGTTCCGTCGCGCTCCCGAAATCCTTCACCGGAAAATACTCGATCTGGTAACCGAGCATCCGCCCGCGCTCCACCGCCGCCGCGAACAGTTTTTCCACCCAGGGCTGCTCCTCCGGCGGACGGTCCAGCAACCACGCCACCGTCTCGCGATAAAAATCCCGCCGCCTCGCCCGCGACATCCCCTCAGCCACCACGGGATCGGCATGATAACCCAGTTCCGCCGCCAGCCCGCGCACGCGCGCCGCCGTTTCGGGTCGGATACGCGGATCGCCTCGCAAAGCCAGAGACACCGTCGCCGGGGATAATGCGAGCGCTCGGGCCAGATCACGCATGGTGGGACGGGGCATGATTCAACGGTTAAACACCCCCTCCCATTGTGTCCAGCCGGACGCCGTAGGAATATCTCCCCAAACCCGCCATGAAACCCACGCTTCTCCTCGCTACCCTCGGTCTGGCCGCCGCGATTTTCGCGCCGCTCTCCGCCGCCACGCTCACGTTCGGAACCGCTGGCGACTACGATAATAACTTCTGGGAACCCACCGGTTCCGCCCCCGGCACGCTCGTTTGGAACAACAGCGGCTACCTCGCCAAGACGAGCGCCACCTCCGCTTCCACCGCCATCTACAATTCCCACGCCACCGGCGGCACCGCCGGCTCGGGCGGCACCGCCGGCGGCACGCCCTTGGACAAGTTCTCGAACTTCACCGTGAAAGCGGACGCCAGCTTCAACGAGGGCTTCGGCTCCGGCTCCGCGAGCCTCGGCTTCTACACCAAGGTGAACGACGCGGCCACCTCCGGCTACCTCGCGGTGTTCCGGATCGAATCCACGTCCAAGGCCACGCTCCGCCTCTTCGAAGCGGGCAACCCCTCCACCGCCTCCGGCGCCGGCACCCAGATCGGCACATCCGTCGATCTCGTCTCCAGCGGCAGCAATTTTGTCCTCGGCACCTTTTATACGTTCAGCCTGACCGTGCAGGACATCGGCGGAAACGTCTCCTTCACCGGTTCGGTCCTCACCGCCGGCGGCACCCTCATCGGCAGTGCGCAAACCCTCTCCGACACCACCTCCGCCGTCACCGGCCTCGGACAGGTCGGCATCCGCCTTGGCGCCAGTTCCGCCAGCAGCCTCACCCGCATGGACAACTTCTCCATCACCGCCATCCCCGAACCCTCCACCTACGCCCTCCTCGGCGGTGTCGGCGCCCTCGGCCTCGCACTCGTCACCCGCCGCAAACGCGCCTGATTACGCCGCGTGCGCACTCCGCACACGCCGCTCACATCGCTCCTTTTTCGGTTCAAAACAAACCCCGGTGCTCCTCCCGAGCCCCGGGGTTTTTAATGAGTCCGCCCCACCCGGCCCTCGCCGTCTCCCCTCCCGCCCCGCCGCGCCGTCAGGAAACAACACATCCACCATCAGGCCCGTGTTATTCCTCCCACCGAAGCTGTGCTAAATTAACTCCGTTCATGCCTCCCGTCCTCCACTTCGATTTCTCCGCTCCCGCCGCGTCCATCCGCATCGCACGCCTCGCGACCGCCGCCCTCTCCGCCGCAGTCCTCCTTATGCTCGGCCACGCCCCGCTCCGCGCCGATATCCTGGCCAACGACAACTTCACCGCATCCAGCGGCACCGGCACAGGCACCGTTGAAAACACCAGCGCCCCCTCCGTCGGCACCTTCGTCACCGCCAACGGCACCCAGGGCATGTCCATAAAAACCGTGCCCGACTTTGGCGAAGGCAACGTCCTCGCCCTCTCCAACTCCACCAACACTTACTACCGCGCCTTCGACCACGCGACCGTGCTCAAGCTCCGCGATCTCCCCGCCGAGCAGACGCTCAGCATCACCTTCGACATCCGCTTTGAAGGCGGCAGCTTCGCCGCAGCCCAGAACTTCAGCTTCGGTCTGGTCAACACCACGGCGGCCCACTCCATCCTCTTCGCCAATGTAAACCTCAACGGCGGCCCCTCGGAGTTCCGCTACCGCCCTGGCAGCTTCAACATGTCGGACGCCGGCACCATCATTCCCGGCTCCACGTGGACTGAACCCGCCACCGTCACCGCCAAAAGCTACACGCTCCAGCTCGACGTGACCAAAAAAACCAACGGCAGCTACCTCTTCCAATATTTCCGCAACTCCGTGCTCCTCGGCACCAGCACCCAAACCACCACCGGCACGTGGGCCCGCTTGATGGCGGCCGAAGACATCACCGGCATCGCCATCCGCCACTCGCAGATGCCCGCCTTGATCACCTACATCGACACTGTCGTCATCGTGACCATGCCCGCCGCCCCCGAACCCAACACCGCCAGCACCGCTCGCTGAGCCGCCTCTCCCACTGGGTTAAATAACGCTCAGGCGCGCTGGCCCAACTTCACTCAGCCGATTAACCACCCCTGAACGCGCAGGAGCGCCCGTTAAAGCCACCTCCGAAAATTAGCGTCGATCAGCGTTAATTAGCGGTTTCAAAAATCCCTTGATCGAATCGTTACGGCTTCGGCCCCGTCATCGCCAACTCCTCCAGCAAAGCCGCGACCTTCTTCGCATCACCCCGCCGGTTCAGCTCCGACGTATAACGCCGGTTCGGCGCATCCGGCTCCGCCTGCCACGCATTCCGGCCGATCGCGTCGATGTGATTCGACCCGTGGTCAACCACCTTGAACCAAGGCTCGAAACCCCGCACCGCCACCAACACCGCGATGGAATCCGCCGTGTGCCGCACTTTGCTGGAAAACGAGGCCCCGAAATAACTCCGATACGCCAGGCTCACCGGCCACACCGCCGGTTCGAGCTTCACGATCTCGCGCCCGATCGCCATCGAGTCGGCAAACGGTCCGCCACCCGTATATGTGAGCATCGTCGGCCAGCGGTCATTCACCTCGCGCGTTGATTCAGGATCGGTGCGGAAATTCCCCCACTTCCCCTCGCCCGGATCCGTCTCCGCCGGATACCGGCTGCCCATGCACACATAATGCGCGACCTTGGCCGCGACCAGCGCCCGCCCGTCCAGCGGACTCACCGCATCGGCCTTCGAATCCAGCAACGCCGCCAGGTTGGTAAGATCGCCCACGCTCACGATCACCACGCTCCGGTCCGCGCTCGCCGCGAGCAGCCGCCGGTAAAGCGTCACTGCTCCGACCTTCTCCTGCTTCGCCGCAAAATCCTGCGGAAACGCCTCCGCCACCTGCCGCGCATACAGACTCTTCTGATACACCCCGCGCCCCGTCTCCGCGACCAATCCGATGGGCAGATCCGGCCGGCGATAGAACGTATTGATCGCGTCGATACACGGGGCGGACCACTCGTTTTTTCCCGACACCATGACGCCGAGCAGCGCCACCTCGCCCTGGTCGGCCATGACATGGAGCTGCGCGAGCGCCGCGACGTCATCGACATCGGAATCCATGTCGGTGTCGAAGATCACCGGCAGCGGCGCGGCGTGAATCGCCGAAGCCAGCAGCAAACCAAGCAAAGGGGTATGGAGTTTCATAAAAAAGAAATCGAAGGGTCTAAAGGCAGGGCGCGACCGCTGGGCGCGCCACGAACAACAAACGGCCCACGAATGCCGTCACCAAGCCACAAAAAGACCGGCTCCCTCGCGAGAGCCGGTCGAATTCAAAACCACATCCGTTTTGATTTAGACGGAGGCAACACGACGGCGGCGCATCGCCGCGAAACCCAGCAGCGCCCCGCCCGCGATCATCGCATAGGTCGAAGGCTCGGGAACGGCGGAGACGTAATTCACGAACAGCGAATCCGCATCCTTGGTGACGTTAAAGCTACCCGTGAACGTCTTGCCAAAGCCGGTGGTGTCCAAGGTGATCGCACCGAGAGAAATGCCCGCGACCGAAGAAGAGGAAAGCACTTCCCAGGTATAATTTTGAGCATCGTTAAAGCCCGTGGCCGCGCCCGAAAGATAGAGCGTGAAGCCGCTCAAGCCAGAGCCGGTGAAACTGGTGGCGGTGAGTCCGTCACCACCTTGGGCGGCGGTCGCCACTTCATAAGCAAGGCCAGCGCCGGTATTGAATGTCACTGCTCCGACCGAACCCGTGCCGCCGATCCGACCGCCGGTGTTCACGGTGACCGCCGATGAAACAGATAGTGATCCATTTACCAAAAGTGTGCCGGCGCTGACCGTCGTCGCCCCCGTGTAAGTGCTCGCACCATCTAATAACAGCGTGCCGGTCCCCGTTTGCATTGTCAGTCCACCGGAACCGGTGAATGCCGCGTCAAACTCGGTGCGGTTGTTCACCACAAATTTCTTAGTCGCACTGCCAAACCCGATAGCCGTGGTGCTGGTAAATGACAGATTCCCGTTAGCAGAAGAGGTAGTCGATCCAAACGTGTAAGTAGAACTGGCGTTACCAATCAAAGTAACCGTATTACCGATCGTTCGGGCAGTGACATCGGTGCTGCGAAGGGTCGAGTTCTGGTCATTCACACCAAACGCCAGAGCGCCTGTTCCAATCGCTTTGTCATGACCCAACGCCAAGGTGCTACGGCTAACATTCACCTGCCCCGAATAGTTGCTGTTATCGTGAGTGATAATCGTTGAGCCTGTGATATTCGCCAAGTTCAGCGTTCCAGTTCCGGTGATCTCACCACTGAGAGTCAGAGGTCGGCTACCGCTCACCGTAAGTTGATTGGCACCAAGATTCAGACCTCCGCTGATTGTAAGACTGGAAATGGAGTCGGACCCCATCGCGATAGTCGAGTTGGACTGCAGTGTCACCGTGCCTGAAAGCGTAGGCGCACCTGTCACGAGCCCGAGCGCGGAAGTCCCGTTTAGATTAATGGCATTCGTTACTGTAATCGTGTTTTGAAATTGCAGGCTCGCCCCCGACGCAACGGTCACTGCACCGGATCCCAGTCCGGAACCCGTCGATATTCTTAACGTTCCCGCGCTCACCGACGTGCCTCCGGAATAAGTATTGGCACCACTCAAAGTGAGAATACCCACCCCGTTTTTAGTCAGTCCGCTCGTCCCATCAATCACGGCGCTGATCGTAGCAGTAGAACTCGCCCCCAATGCATTGACGGTTACCGTCGGGGTTGTGCCTGCCAGCGTGAGCACATTCAGTCCAGTGCCCGCAATCGTCCAACTCGCCCCACTCGTGGAAGTATCCGTATCACCAAAAACGATATTACCAATCGTGCGTGCACCATTCAGCGTAATCACGGAATTGGAAGTGATATTAACTGCATCAAAATTAGCCGTGCTCCCGCTCCCGCCAGCAACCGTGCCACCCGACCAAGTGCCAGTCGTCGCATCACTCCACGTGCCGGCACCGCTACCAGCTGAAATCTGTGTCCACGTCCCATCCGCCGCACCGGCATTCTGAGCGAGGGGGAAAACCAACGACATGGGCAATGCGACGCAGCAGGCGCGCAGCAGCTGGCGATAACGAGAACGGGCTTTGGGGTTCATCCCTCTACTCTAGCGGATAACCCCTATCTCCTGTTAGCCCGCTGCTGATCGCAGATGTGTCTTTTTCAGACCTTCCACCGCCGCCTTCCTCAACCGCCCGCCGTGCTCGACCGCGGATTTTTTGACTTCAACTTCGCGCCCGGCACCACCACCGCCCCGCGATCCCCCGCCGAACGGAATTGTTTCTGATACTGCCCCGGAGTCTGCCCCATCACCCGCCGGAACACCTTCGTGAAATGAATGCGGTCCGAGAACCCCGACTTCTCCGCCACGTCATCAATGAACGCCCCGGGCATCTTCAAGAGCTGGCTCGCATGGTCGATGCGCACCCGTCGGATATAGACACTTAGGTCCACTCCCGCGTGTTGCTTGAACTTCCGGCTGAGGAAATCCGGATGGCAGCGCAGGTGCGCGGCGAGATCCTTGATGTTAAAGGATTCCGCCACGTGCGCCGCGATGTAGCGCATGGTTTCCTGAATCACGTAGGGCGCGGGCGGGCCGCTCGCCGGCACATATTTTTCCAGTTCGCCCCCGTTGGATTTGATGATCTCGCGATACCAGTGCGCCGAGTCCTTCAACGTGCGTTTCTGCGTGGCGTAATCCACGTGAATGAGCCCGAAGCGGTGCTTGTAGCCTTCCTGCCACTCGAAGTTGTCCATCAGCGACCACACAAAAAATCCGCGCACATCGATGCCTTCGGCCAGCGCCCGTCGCAACTGCAGCAGGTAACTGATCATGAACTCCGTCCGCACCGAGTCGTGCACGCGCCCGTCGTGCCCGACCATGTCGCAGTTCGACATGCCGTTTTCCGTGATGACGATCGGCAGCTTGTAGGTCTCCGCCAAAAACTTCGGCCCCCAATACAGCGCCTCGGGCGTCTGGCTCCACAGGTAGAGCGTGCGCGGATGCCCTGCCGGCAGCGGCGCATGCACCGGAGCGCCATTCGGCCCGGCCTTGATCGCCTCGCCTTGGAAAATGTTGCACCCGTAAAAATCAATCGGCTGCTGGATGATCTTCATCTCCGCCTTCGTCGCGCGGGGCGCCGCCTCGCCGTAAGCCCGCAGTCCGTCCTCCGGATAACTGCCAAACACCACCGGATCTCCCCACCAGCGATTGTTCCAAACCCCGTCCGGCCACACCGCATTCGTCGCCGTGCGCGCCGCGTTGATATCATCCAGCGATTCCGTCGCCGGATAATAAATCGTGCCCGCCGGCGACCAGCCAACCACGGGCTTTTTCTTCGCGCGCTCGCGGATCACCTCGACCGCCCGTCCATGCGCGAGCAACGCATGGTGGCCCGCCAGCAACACCTCCGGCAGGTCCAGCTTCAGGCCCGGCGCATGTTCGCCGCTCGCATGGCCTAGTCCGATAAAACACTGCGGTTCGTTCAACGTGATCCAGTGCGTCACGCGATCCGACAACCGATCCACCACCGCCGCCGTGTATTTGGCAAACCACGACGGACTCTCCGGATTCAGCCACCCGCCGCGCAGGAAGAGTTGATACGGGAAATCCCAGTGGAAGAGCGTCACCCAGGGCTGGATTCCCGCCGCGAGCATCTCGTCCACCAGCCGGTCATAAAAATCCAGCCCCGCCGTGTTCACCGCTCCCGTGCCCGCCGGCATCACGCGCGGCCACGACACCGAAAACCGATACGCGTTGAGCCCGATCTGCGCCATGAGCGCCACGTCGTCCTTGTAACGATTGTAATGGTCGCACGCCACCTGCCCCGTCTGCCCGTCCCACACGTGGCCGCGCCGCCGCGTGAACATGTCCCAGATCGACGGACCTTTCCCGTCCGCATCCCACGCGCCTTCGATCTGGTAAGCCGAGGCCACGGAGCCCCAGTGAAATTTATTCGGAAAACTCATGTCAGGGTAAGGGTTAACACCCGTCAGTCGCTCGACCGAAAGCCAGTAAGCGATTGGCGCAGTCCTCCCCGAGATGGTCAAAACCCGACGAATTGCGAGCAAATCCCCCGCATCACGCCCTTCGTCCAATCGGAAAACGACACATATTGCATCAGCAGACGCCTACCATGGTTTCCGCCAACGTGCTATGGTCATACCCGAGTCTCCCCACTCTGTCCTCCCCCGACACCCGTCTGCCGTCAGCCGTCCCGTATCATCCCTCCTCATCTTCACTCCTTTTCACATGAGCTCCACCTTTCCTCCCAACTTCACCTGGGGTGCCGCCGCGGCCTCTTACCAAATCGAGGGCGCCTGGCAGGCCGACGGCAAAGGCGCGTCCGTCTGGGACATGCTCTGCCACCAGAAGGGCCGCATCTGGGAAAACCACACCGGCGACACCGCCTGCGACCACTATAACCGCTACAAGGACGACGTCGCGCTCATGTCGCAGGTCGGCCTGCAAGCCTACCGCCTCTCCGTCTCCTGGCCGCGCGTCATGCCCTCCGGCACCGGCAAGGTCAACGAAGCCGGCCTCGCCTTTTACGACCGCCTCATCGACGAGCTCCTCGCCGCCGGTATCCAACCTTGGGTGACGCTCTTCCACTGGGACTTCCCCTACGAACTCTTCCTGCGCGGCGGCTGGCTCAACCCCGACAGCGCCAAGTGGTTTGCCGACTACACCGCCGTTGTCGTCGACCGTCTCTCCGATCGCGTCAGCCACTGGATCACGCTCAACGAGCCCCAGTGCTTCATCGGTCTCGGCCACCTTCACGGCGAACACGCCCCCGGCCTCAAGCTCGGCCTCCACGAGGTCCTCCAAGCCGGCCACCACGCCCTCCTCGCCCAC
>Ga0247813_10001428_pt1 | contig 18220 bp, 18 predicted proteins | sample UWRJL169409C1_FD_180719 | JGI IMG/M metagenome (GOLD analysis project Ga0247813, IMG submission 180719) | Plant litter microbial communities from Arlington Agricultural Research Station in Wisconsin, United States - UWRJ-L169-409C-1 | ecosystem: Environmental > Terrestrial > Plant litter >... | reverse complement strand
GCCGTTACAGCAAATACAACAGTGCTTTTACGCTAAACAATCGTATGGAAAAGCTGAACTTATTTAGCAGTTACAGCAATAGCGCTAACAAAAACCGCAGTTATCTGAATCTTAACCGGATTCAAAACGGTTACGAGTATGATAACCGTTCCTATGATATCATTGAAGATAACAGTCATAATGTCCGTGCAGGAATGGATTACAACCTTAACAAAAACAGCACCCTAGGTTTATTAGTGAATGGGGTTTTCAGAGAGGCTGATGATCTTAATAATTCACGCACACCAATCAGATTAAGTGGAATTGAACAGCAGCTACTGCTTGCTAGCGGATTCTTCAGCCGGAACAGTAAAAATCTGTCTGCAAACATCAATTATCATTATCAGATGCCAAAAGGCTATGAACTTAGCCTTGACGGAGATTATGGATATTTCCAGTCCGATCGTAGTCAGACACAGTCTAATGTATATTCCAGTGAGGGGGTCACGCAAACTGAAACCAGTTACCAAATGTTTAGCCCCGTTGATATTCATCTTTTTTCATTGAAAGCAGATTTTAGCCAGTCGCTAGCAAAAGCCAAACTAGCCATAGGTATCAAATCTTCGCAGGTAAGAACCGACAATGTTTTTGATTATTACTCCTCCGGAGTGTTTCGTCAGGATCGCAGTAATGTCTTTACCTATGCAGAAGATATCCATGCGGCTTATTTTAACCTCAGCCGAAGCTGGAAAAAAATAAGTGTGGCCATAGGCTTGCGCGCGGAACAAACTATATCCGATGGCGAATTGAGTACTCTGCAGCAAAATCAGAACAATAGTGTAAAGCGTAATTACACCAATCTCTTCCCCAGTAGCGGAATCACCTATTCGTTGAATGCGAAAGATAACCTTACCTTAAGTTACAGCCGCCGCGTAGACCGTCCGGATTACCGCTCCCTTAATCCATTTGAATACAACATAGATGAGTTGTCTTTCAGTAAAGGAAATCCCTTTTTAAAACCGCAATACACCCAGGCACTAAAATTGAGCAATACTTATAATTACACGTTGACTACTTCGCTTTCCTATAGTTTTATCAGCGACTTCTTTGCACAAATCACTGATACTATTGGTAATAACCGTAATTTCATCTCCCCACAGAATATTTCTAACCAGCAAGTTATTAATGTCGGCGTAAGTTATCCGGTGAATGTTACTAAATGGTGGAGCATTTACACAAGCGTAAACGCTTTCCGGAGCTTTTACAAGTCGTTGAATGCTAAGTTTATCCCAATTACCCGGAACACCCTTAGTATTTACGCGTCCAATTCCTTTACCTTGCCCAGGGGTTACAGTGCAGAAGTGTCTGGCTGGTACAGTAGTCCCTCGGTCTGGTCTGGCAGTTATAAAACCAATAGCATCGGTTCACTCGATGTAGCGATGCAGAAAACGTTTGCGAAAAACAGGTTCAGCCTGAAGATGGCGGTATCAGATATTCTTTATACCAGTAACTGGTCTGGTACCTCCCAGTACGGCGGACTACAAATCAAAGGTAACGGCGGATATGAAAGTCGGCAGTTTAATGTCAGTTTGAAATATAACTTTGGTCGGAAGGAGATTAAAACGCCCAATATCAGACCTTCAGGAGCTGATGAGGAGAAAGGGAGGATTAAAATTTAGTGTTTACCCGGAATTTAATTGATAAAAATTAGTCTGAAGAGGAAAGATATGTTTTAAAATCCCTATAATTAATTATTTTTAGATCAAATGGGAAGGCTGAAAAACAAAGTTATATTTTTATTGACAGTGATCATCTCGCTCGGAGCTTGCGTTGAGACAACAAAGCCCGTGCAGCCTGCGGTTAATGAACCAACTACCGTGGACACAAAGGTGCAAAAGGATTGTGGCAACCAGGAAAAGCTGCTCTATGATAAAGATGGATTCAGTTCCTGCACCGAAGCTAAAATCCGCGGAAAAGGCGTTGTTTCATTTGAGTTGAACGTAAACGATCGCTTGAACATTTACAATGAAGATGACTCTGAATTCGGATATATCGTATTAAATGAGGATCAGACTTTTTTTACGGCTCAAATGCCAAAGAAACTGGTGGCTAGAAAGGTAATACCGGAGTTGGATTTTGCAGCTTTTGATTTTGATGCGGAGGAAGAATCTGTCAGCAAGGATTACTTGTTCATCTATGCCAACGGTGAAAAGAAAAAAGTAAAAAAAGCGGAGGCCAAGTACAGTTACCATAGTTGGAATGAATATATCAAACAGCAGTCTGTTGCACTAAAACCTTGCAATCAGCTAAAAAATGTACCTAATGGCGGTCAGGATCTCGTATTTGATGTAAAGGACGTGAATGGCGACCGAATTAAAATAAAGTTGTCTGCTGATTGTGGCGGAGAGGAAAGTAAGTATTCGCCTGTGGAAGGCTGGGTAAAATGGAAAAAAAAGGATAGGCTGCTGGTGGATTTCCAAGTTTGCAATTAATCAATCACCTACTATGAAAATATCACTGTTAATAATCATGTTATCTGGCCTAATCATTTCCCATTTGGCCTGCAAACAACCCAGGGGAATTGTGGAGAAAATTCATGACGCTGATGACATTAAAATATTTTACGCACAATACGGGAAGGCTATTGCCAATGCTGATTACAAACATGTAGCTGAGCTTTACAGCAATCGCGGAGCCATAATCATCAGTCAGGGTCATATGATGAACCTTTCACTGGATTCAATTAGGGCGTTATATCTTAAAAATCCACTGCCTGAAAGTGATTTTCGTTTCGAGGATGTTCATGTTGATTTTCTGGGAGATAGCAGCGCTATGGTAGATGCAGTTATTCACTGGCACCAGAAAGAACAAACCGATACTACGAAGTTAATGTATACGGCTGTGCTGCTGAAAACTGAAAATAGCTGGAAAATCAGACAGGAACATGAGTCTTCTGTACACATCTTGAAACCGACCGGAGCAGGACGCTAGAAACGTCTTTCAAAGCACCTGTATCAAATAATTTTGCAGATCATATTTCAATATTTATATTGTGTACACTAAGTACTTTATCAATATGAACTTATCAGATAGATTAGATACGTGGCATGCAGAAGTAAGCAGCAATAAATGGATGCGGTATTTTACCACATTTACCCGACTGGCGCTTGTTGCAGGATTTTTACCTCCCGGATATGTAAAGATAATAGGCGAACGCTTTACCGATCTGCACAATAATCAGCCTATGGGGCATTACCTGGAAGCCTTACACCATACAGGCTATTATTACACTTTTATTGGCTATGTCCAAATCTTAGCTGCAATTTTACTACTGCTACCTCGCACCGTTGTATTAGGCACCTTGCTTTACCTGCCTATTATATTAAACATCTGCATCTTATCGCTTGCCGTCAGATTTGAAGGATCATTGCTAACCGCACCATTAATGGTAATTGCATGTGTATACCTTTTATGCTGGAATTATGACAGAATCAAATTTATATTACCCTTCAATACTCCGCCAGCAAAGCCTTTAGTGCAGGATAATAAATTTCCAAAATGGTTTTTCGCTGCTGTGATAGCTACCTTTATAGCTGTAGGCTTTACAGTTACCCATATATATAGCCTAATGCCCCGCAATACCCTAACTAGTTGTGAGACACAATGTGACAATAACGAAGATCCTGCAGCCTGTAAAGCTTTTTGCGAGAGTATACACAATAAAGGGCAGGATTTGGATAAGAGTTTGGATGAGTACGAGCATAAAGTAAAACCCGATCGAAGCAAGTAAATAACCAAAGTATATTATCTTACTCAATTGAAGCCTGATTTGAATTGTACCGGAGAGCTCCTTGTTTTCATTTTGAACAATCTGCTGAAGGCCTGTGGATGCTCGAACCCAACTTGTACGCCACTTCCGTACTCGCCCTAGACTTATCCTAGATGAACACTTTTGTTTAGCCATAAGCAGTCTTTAGGCCTTCCTATATCAAAAAGGTAGCTTTTAGAATGATTTCACCTAAAAAGAGTCCGGAATCTGCTAAAAATATGAGGTGTTTAAATTGGTAATTCAAACACCTCATATTTTGATTTTAACAATCGGCAATAATTAAATAAGATTTTTTTAGAAAATTTATGAATGCTGGATTATGGTTTGGCTCTCAACATCACGTTCATTGCCTTTTCACTTTGAAGCAGACGCTCGTAAAGCTTCCTGTTTTCTTCATAAGCTTCGATCAGTTTGTCCAAAGGATTGAAAGTACATGCATTCTGCCCACCCGCATTAATTACACCTGAACCATTACCATTAATAGCACCTTCATAATTATGCTGGATATTAAACATCGTTTTTTCTTCATCGAAGTCCCGAATAGCTGCTGCTGGAATTTTCAAAGCCTTCGCAATCTGATCCATCAGCTCATCATCGATCTTCTCTTTTGCTTCCAAAGTTGAAACTCTTTTTTGTGTCCATTCTTCCCCTAAATCTGCGGCAAGTCCCTCTTGCTTCACCGCTAAAATTTCCCTGAAACGTTTGACATTGTGGCCATCATGGCGTTTTGAAGAACGATTAGCTGTAGTACTCATATGCTATTGATTTTATGTAAACATACAAAAAATCAAAACATAAAAACAACAATTAATTAATTAAATATCAACATAATTACGATCAATAGAACAAATTAGACAAATATTCGTTTTATCCATAATTTCATTCTTTATATTCGCTACTAGTTTTATTAAAATAGATTTTGCCGCACAAGTAAAATTGAAACGATTGATTCGTATATAATGATGCTTTAATTATAGTAGAATCTCATGACCCATAGGCCTCAAATATCTAGTAACATTATTTCTTCCCCTACGTATTTATTTGCACACACAAAGATTTTCATCTTGGTGGTAAGCCCAAAGATCTGATTATTTTCAGGTATCAATCAATAATATAGTTAAACCACGAAATATGAGAATAGTCCAATTGCGATCAGCTCATTTAAAATCAACAAAGCCATATCTTTTATAAGGACTTTCTATACATAAAAAAGAACAGTATTAATACCTGTAAAAGCAAAATGAGCCCCATACTATTGTAGTTTGCCCCTCTTAAAAAATAATATCTTAGGTGAAAAATCAAATGCTATAGAAATTGATTATGTTGAAATAGCTCTTGCCCCCTCGATAATTGAACAAACTACGTAAGCCCCTTTGTTATTGTTTTTACCCGTTCCATTGTATGGGAAAAGTGTTTCTTATTAGTAAAACTAGCAAACTTCAAACCAATGCAGGGTTCCATATTACCGTCAATAACATCTGTACCAACAAATCTAAAAGACTTTAGCGAGACCAAATTCTCTATGAACTTTATTGACTGAATTCTTCCACTATCGTTGTAAGCCAGGTTATTTAAATTAGGAAATAATTTCACATACTCATGATTCTTGATTGATTTGCAATGATCAAAAAGCAAAGAAACTATATTTTCTTTACTTTTTTCCAAACAACACAACGTCTCTAATTTACTACAATAGATAATATCCAATTCCTCCAGATGATCAAATCTATTTAATCCACTCAAAGTATTTATTGGAGATTGAACTATTTTTAATTTTTTAAGCGAAGGAATATATGGTATACTTGAACAGTCTTTAGATTTAGGATTATAGCCATAAAAATGCAAATCATTCAAATACAAACATTTTTCCATATTACAAAAATCAGGACTCCAATCGGCCACAAATTTCATCAATAATGGAAAATAGGAGAAATCAACTTTTCTCTTTTTACCTGAAATCATCAAAGATTCTAAATTTATCAATGAATGAATTGCACTAATATCATCAATTCCTTCTGATATTGAGACGTGTCTTATTTCCGGATAATCTATCAGAAAATCTACATCTTTAAGTTTATAATCATGTGCGATCGTTATTGCGACTCCATCTAAATTATTCTTTTCATAAAACTGCATACATTCTTCAATACGATTTGAATCAATAATGATTGATTTACGACCATTCACATAAACTTTAAAGCCCTCCTTTATTTCTATTGCCATATATTACGCCTCGCCCTTTAATCAATTTTTAAATATTGTTACTAAACACCAACAGATAGTAAGACTATAATAATTGTTATAATTGTTCCTTCTGTTACCGTAGCCGTTCGTGGAGCCAAAGTTGCCAATGGATTATTAACTGCTCGATATGTCGGTCTGATCAGATGTGTGATTGCAATTGAGCTATTCACACTACCCCCAAAAAAACAAATTAGTTTCGTAAAACTGCAATGTGGCAGGACAAATCCGTATTACTTCGGATAACAAATAGTGGTTAATTTCTTTGAGTAATCGGCATTTAACGGTTCATTTGTCTGGGCAAGACGTTGTGCTCCTACATTTGCAGGGCATGCTATTCCATTTGTTCCATCATAAACCAGATTGCTTTGCGTATTAATCAGCTCCTTAGGAACATATATCTGCACCTTGGTCACAGAATATCCTTGTGGCATGAAACGAACATAATAGCCGTCAGGATGTAATGACCAAATACCTGCTGGAACATCAGGATCAAGCTGTGGCGCAAGTCCGGCTAAAATTGCATACTTCTCCATGTCCTCATATGACGAAGTACCTGATGCGGCCAATCTTCGTATTGAATTTTCGGCTTCGAAAACACTTTGCAAGCTATTTGGAAGCTGCCCTTTTGCTTTCTCCACTAAGCTTGCAGGTAAAACGCCCAATGCACCACCTTGCAGCATTAACAGTTCCTGAGATGACAACAGGGTGCTTGCTGTGAGTTTGATACTTGTATTCATGTCTGCAAATTTGGTACGGGAGACAATAGCCCATAACAAAACCTGTATATCACGTTGTTGAACATTTGCATGCTGCTCTGCACTTTTAAGAATCCTGATCACCACATCTTTTTTAGGACCTAAGACAGGGGCCAGCATATATCCATCACCCTTACTTGGGCCGCGGGTACCGGCATGCAGGCAATAACTTTTATTTGTCATTTCAAAAAAACCTGCACAAAGTTTGTATCCACCATTTGCAGCCTTTGGAAGCAAATAGAGCGGTTGAGCCTTTTGTCCGTCTGTAAATGAAGGTGGCTTTGAACCTTTTTTATCAACGTCCTTAAAGCTGGTACTGATAGCCTGAGGTTGTTTCAATAACCTGTTAAGAGAGCCATTCCCTACCATGTCGGTGCCCTTATCGAAAAGCTTTTTACCCAGATCTCCAAATTGAGCATAGCTTGATGTGACAGAAAAAAGGCAGACGAAGAGTCCGGTAATGCAGAACTTGTATATTTTCATAGATATGAGTTTAGATGCAAATGCAAGTTAATAAAACGGAGCTGTATATGCTGAATCATCTAACAACTTAATATAATGTTAATAATCTCCTACGGAGAAGATTTGCAAGATGTTAGTTTTATAAGCAAAATCATTGTCCTTGGAAAGGAAAAGCTGGTTTTAACCTGATTTGAGTTTGGTTTTATTTTGTTTTCGAACGGCACTAATAGCGGGTTTAAGCGACTCTAAAGCGCTTTTTTTGGGCAAATAAGCGCACTAACCCTGCACTAACACCCCATCAAGAGGCCGTTAAGCCCCCATGAAGCACGAGCAGAAGTAAAGTAAAGCTATAGTTTGTTCATTATTAAGTTTATACTCAGATTTCAATTAAAAGCTTAGATATTTAGAAAAATTTAGAGTTTTTATCATTCTGAATCGTCTTACTATGATGATCATGGCTGGCCAAAGAATTGGCTGTAAAAAGCGAAAATCATAGATTCATACAAATTGCGGTTTTGATTGCCGTATACTAAACAAAATAATGGCAAGAACACAATTAAACAGCGGTAACGCATCAGGCATTGAATTATCAAAAGCAAAGATTAATAAGGAGACATTAACTCATGTTGCGCGTTTGCTAGCCTATTTAAAACCATATCGCGGTAAATTTATCGCAGCATTATTCTTTCTGTTTTTATCAAGTCTGGTTGGACTGGCTTTTCCCTCATTCATCGGTGCGCTCATTGATACAGCACAAGGAAAACATAGCAACAATTATTTGCCAGACAGCATACAAGGCATCCTGTTATTAGCTTTTATCGTGCTCGCATTGCAGGCAGTGGTATCATTTTTTAGGATATCATGGTTTGTTACTGTAGCAGAACATTCCCTGGCAGACATCAGGCGTGATACTTACTTCAAGCTGATTACGCTTCCAATGAACTTTTTCTCTAACCGCAGGGTTGGAGAACTCAACAGCAGAATATCTGCCGATTTATCACAGGTCCAGGATACACTCACTACCACTATTGCTGAAATGTTAAGACAGGCTATTTTATTTGTCGGCGGTATCGTTTTTATGGCGATCATTTCAAAAAAACTAGTATTTGCCCTACTTCTGGTTTTGCCTGTAATGGTTATTTTTGCTGTTTTCTTCGGTAGGTTTATCAAAAAAATTTCACGCCAGGCACAGGATAAAATGGCAGAATCCAATATCATAGTGGAAGAAACCTTGCTGGGCATAGCCAATGTAAAAGCATTTGTAAACGAATCATTCGAAGCCAATCGTTACAGTAATACCATCCGTGAGGTAGCTAATATCGCCATTAAAGGTGCAAAATTCAGAGGTATGTTTGTCTCCTTTATTGTGCTTTGCGTTTTCGGTGGTATCCTGGCAGTGGTTAGCTATGGTTGTGTTCTGGTGAGTCAGCATGAAATCACCTTTGGCGAACTATTGAAATTTTCCCTTTATGCGATGTTTTTAGGAAGCGCGCTCGGCAGTTTTCCAGAGCTGTTTGCCAACGTCCAAAAAACCGTTGGTGCCAGTGAAAGAGTGCTGGAAATATTGGCAGAACAGGGTGAAGAAATATCCATCAATGAGGACGAGAACTTGGTTCAACAAAAAATTGAAGGAAACTTATCATTCAATAACGTCAATTTCGCTTATCCATCACGGCCTGATATAGAAGTATTAAAGAATGTTTCCTTTGAGGCCATAGCTGGTCAGAAGGTGGCTATCGTTGGTCCCAGTGGATCAGGAAAATCTACCACTGCCGGATTGATCTTACAGTTTTACCATCCGCAAAGCGGCGAAATATTGTTTGATGGCAAAGCAGCCGGTGAATATTCCCTGACCGATATCAGGAACCAGGTAGCGATTGTTCCTCAGGATGTCATGTTATTTGGCGGTACGATACTTGAAAACATCGCTTACGGCAAGTTAAGCGCGACCAAAGAGGAAATTATACAAGCTGCACAAAGGGCAAACGCACATCAGTTTATCACTTCCTTTCCTGAATCTTATAATACTGTGGTTGGAGAACGTGGTGTAAAGCTATCAGGTGGGCAACGCCAGCGTATTGCGATTGCCCGCGCTTTGCTGAAGAACCCTTCCATATTAATTTTGGATGAGGCCACTTCTTCGCTGGACTCTGAATCGGAACGTTTGGTACAGGAAGCCCTGGAAGAATTAATGAAGGGCCGTACTTCCATCATTATCGCACACCGGTTGTCTACCATTCGTGAGGCAGACAAGATCATTGTATTAGAGAAAGGGCAGATTATTGAATCTGGCACTCATCAGGAATTGATCAGCAGTGACCAGGGCTTGTATAAGTATTTAAGTAGTTTACAGTTTGAAGTGGGTAGTTAATTTTATTCATTTTATCTCCATAATTTCTGATTTTAATTTGTGCAATTATTCTGTTAGTTGATCTCATTTGACATTGGCCTATTGTCTTCGCCAACAAACATACATCACAAAATGGCGTAATTCTCATGCCTAAGACAAAAAATACCTGTATGGCATCATATGGCGTGAACTTGGCATAGCAAATCTACAGAAAGCCTCCACAAATTGCTTCATCCCCGATCCGGTACTAACAGATTCGGGAACGAGTAGTACCTGAGTTTGGGATACACCACGGATAGAACACAGAAACAACACCGAAATAGCACCCTTTTTTCAACTAGTGAAAATGGGGTGGAGTATCCGTGCTGTAAAGGTGCTGTAACCGTGGTATATCCCAAACGGTGATACTGATTAGTCACAACTTCATCATTGACCTGTCTTATCCTGATTTTACTTGTGTCTTATCCTTGTTTTACCTCATCACGATATGGAAATGCTGTCAGCATTTATTTAATACATTTACCGGATGGCGTGAATTCCATATTTTTTAAAGCATATTCATGCATAATTAAACAACAAACAAAAATATATTATGGACAACCAATTAAAGCCGGGAATCAATCACATTGAGTTTTGGGTTTCAGATATACGCAAATCGATGAAATTCTATAACAGTTTTTTATCTCTGATTGGCTGGAAACAGATCAGTGAAGTTTCTTTTTCCACTGGCAGTATGGTGATATACTTTCGGGAGATGAAAGACATTGAAAAAACAAGATCACTTGGGGTAAGGCACCTCTGCTTCCAAGCTACAGAAAAGGGACAAGTGGATCACGTTTATGATGCATTAATTGCTCAGCAAACGAAAATTATCCGTGGTCCGATATTAATGCCGTATTCCAAGGAATATTACACAGTTGACTTCTATGATTTAGATGGACAGGTAATAGAAGTTGCTTTTTCACCGTACGCAAATCTTAAATAAGGTAAATTGAGAAATCATCTGTAGCAAGTAAATTTTCAGGCAAGCCACTGCACTGAGGTCGCATTCTCTTTATTTAATGTATTTTCGGAGATGTATGCTGCAATAAATAAGGAGAAAAAATATGAATAATTCTGTTTTAGCACCTCTGAACCGTGTCACCTATGGTGATAAATGGATACCTGAAAATATATTGCAGGGTGATTTTCAAGTGATCCCCGTAGCTGAGAATAATCAAGCTTCTATTTGCAGACCCTACAACAGAAAAGGGTTATTGAAGATTAGCATCCATCATGGACACAATCGGATATATTATGCAGACAAGGTGCTGGAATTCAAAAATTATGCGATTCTATTTTCACGTCCGAATATGGTTTATCGCTTTGAACATATTGGGCCCCAATTTGCCGGTTATTTGTGTGTTTTCACGCAAGAGTTCTTTACGCGGTTTGTGAATATCCTTGATTATCCACTGTTTAATCCTGAGGTATCCCCATTAATGGAGATTACAAAAGAGCAGATGGAGTCTTTCACAAAGATATTTCAGCAAATGGAACAGGAAATCTCACTCGACTTTAGTTATAAATATGATGTACTTAGAACATTGATTTTGCAGCTGATTCTTGATGCGCTTAAACAAAAGCCAACACCTGATCTACAAATCAGAGAATCGAACAGTGCCTTGCGCATTACCAATTATTTTAAAGAATTACTAGAAGGGCAGTTCCCTATTTTGAGTGCTTCACATAAAATGGTGCTGCGCCATCCAGTTGAGTTTGCTGAAGCTTTGTCTGTACATGTTAATCACCTTAATCGTTCACTAAAACAGGTAGAAGGCAAAACTACCAGTCAGTTAATTGCAGACAGGATTGTAAAGGAAGCTAAAATCCTACTTCAGGATACAGAATGGAATGTGGTGGAGATCGCCTGGTGCCTTGGATTTGAAGACCCTACACATTTTATCAAATTTTTTAAGAAAAATAGCAGCCTCACCCCTAGTGCTTTCCGGAGAACGCTGGTTATTTGATTTTGCATGTTTTCGGTTTGAATCTGCCAATTTTTTAATAACTGGCAAGCCTAATTTTACACCGTAATTATAGCTATCACAATTTGGTGATAGTAAAAGCTAACAGTTTTTATGAAAAATTTACAGGAAACCGCAGATAAATTTGCTGTTGTTGAGACGCTATCCCGTTTCGCTGCAGGCCTTGACTTAAAAGACAATGACCTTCTTACCTCTGCTTTTGCAGTGGATGCCGTATCTGATTTTAGACCAGCCGGAAAAAAAGCCGGCTTTGAGTATCCGGTACTTGAAGGCCGGGAAACTATTATGGGTGCCCTTATGGGTTCTCTGAAACAAGTTGAAACTACACATTCTGTGAGTAATCCAAGGGTAACTATTAATGGAAATACAGCAGTGATGGATGCCTTAGTGGAAGCACAACACGTACTTAAGGCTGACCCTTCGCGTTATTATCTGATGAAAAACCGATATGATATTAAACTGGTAAGAGAAGGTGAAGTATGGGTGATTCAGCACGTTATCATCGATAATGTCTGGCGCATGGGAGACCCAGCTGTGCTTGCAGGGATTTAACTCTTCTCAGAAATGATCATCAAAATACGCCGGCTTAAGCCGGCGTATTTTGATGATCATTTCTGAGAAGAGTTAAACAGATAAAGTCTGACCACCATCTACACGAATGATTGATCCTGTTACGTGATCAGCATATGAACTCATCAGATAGGCAACTGCACCCGCCACTTCCTCAGGTTTACCGAACCTTCCTGAGTCATTTTGTACGAAGAGCGCTGCTGCATTTTTTTCAATTTCATCCCAATCCTCACCCCAATTATTTTGTGCAGCCATCCCTAAAATCAGGCTTTTAACAGATTCTACTAACATGGCTCCTGGTGCAACTGTATTGGAAGTAATTCCTGAGCCTTTCAGCTCTCTCGCCAATGATACCGTAAAGTTATGCCTTGCTGCCATGGCAGCATTATAATCTGGCTGGATCGCAATGGGTTGAATAGCCGCTATACTGCCTATCTGAACAATTCTTCCCCAGCCAAGCTGGCGCATCTGAGGCAATAAACGCTGAACCATTCTTATCCCGGATACCACATTGGTATTGTAGATGTCTAACCATTCCTTACCGGTTACATCCATCCAGGCTTGCCCGTGATAGACCCCAGCGTTGTTAATCAGAATATCTATCGGCCCATTGGCTAACGCAGCTTTAACTACCCTGTCCGCTCCTTCATCCGTTCCAAGATCACCTAGTGCATATTCAGCCTTACCGCCAGATTGATTGATCTTATCCCTAACTGATTGTGTTCTTTGTTCATCACGACCATGAATAATCACTTCAGCACCTTCTGTCGCCAGCATAATTGCGATTGCCTCTCCTAATCCGGAGCTTGATCCGGTAACTAATGCTCTTTTTCCTTTAACTCTTAAGTCCATTTTATTTTTTGATTATTGTTCTTTTTTAATTCCAAAAATGAAAGCCGAAAAACTATTTACCGTTTAAATCTCGCTATGGAGAATTGACCGAAATATGTTTTCATTATCTCCAGTTTTAAATTCTATAAACCTATTTTTGGATAGTCAAAGGTATTTTACCAGGCTAGCCCAAACAAGAACGTACCCAAACATGCGTGACGAACTACCATGTTTGTTATACTGGAAAACAATGAGTTATGATTAGAAAAGAAATCAAAAAGGACTTTGATATGGCAGACTGTGGTATTCGGAATCTTCTTGATCGTTTTGGAGATAAATGGTCACTCATGATCATAGACTTTTTAAGCGAGGGGACACTGCGTTACAGCGAACTTGACAATAAAATACAAGGCATATCGCAAAAAATGCTGACTGTGACGCTAAAAAGTTTAGAAACAGATGGGTTGATTAGCAGAAAGGTCTATCCGCAGATTCCTCCCAAGGTAGAATACGCACTGACCACCCTTGGTGAAACACTGATACCTGTTATTGCGATGATGAAAAAATGGGCATTGAATAATACGCCAGCTATTCTGGCAGCAAGGAATAGGGTTAACAAATAAAAAAACTAACGTCCTGTGATCTTGTGCCGGTGTGTTGTTCCCCAATCGGCCAGCACCGTAATTACAGGCTCTAGCGTATGTCCGTACTCAGTAAGTTCATAACTCACCGTTATCGGCTTTGTGGCATTTACCGTTCTGGTGATGAGCCCGTTAATTTCCAAATCCTGCAACTCTTTAGAGAGCATTTTAGCACCAAGACCGTCAATCTTACGCTGCAGATCGCTAAAGTTTTTTTTACCAAAAAGCAGCACACTGATCACTTTGATTTTCCATTTACCGCTGATCAGGTCAAGCGCATCCTGTATGGCTAAAAGCGTTGGAGAACAATCTACTTCCTCTGCAACATTCATCTCATTTTTTGTCATTTCCATATGATCACATTTTGGGTACATACTATACTAAGGGAAACCCATATCAAAAGTAAAGTTACTTTAATTTACTTTTGATCCATCATTTAATTAAAAAATAAGATGGAAACTAAATTAAAAAATAAAGTAGCTATTGTAACAGGCGCATCAAAAGGTATTGGAGCAGGAATTGCAAAAGCATTAGGTATAGCCGGGGCTTCGGTTGTTGTCAACTACGCTTCGGGTGCAGGTGATGCAGACAAAGTGGTCAGCGAAATACAATCACAAGGCGGTAAAGCTATGGCTGTTCAGGCAGATATGAGTAATTCGGCTGATGTGAAACGATTATTTGATCAGGCTAAATCGGAATTTGGGGCAATTGATATTCTGGTAAATAATGCAGGTCTTGCAGTCTTCGAAATGATCGAAGATCTAACAGAAGAAGCTTTTCATAAACAATTTAATCTGAATGTATTGGGATACCTGCTGGCATCGCAACAGGCTGTAAAACATATGGGCGACCAGGGTGGCAGCATTATCAATATCAGTTCGATCCTGAGCACCGACCCATATCTCGCATCAAGCGTATATGCAGCCACTAAAGGAGCTGTGGACACCATTACTCTAGCACTGGCCAGAGAATTAGGTCCACGTAAAATCAGGGTAAACGCTATACTACCCGGACATACAAACACTCCTGCAACCGCAGGAAATTTTGATGGCGAATTTGGTGAAAAACTAATCGCAGGAACACCACTGGGCAGATTTGGTGAGCCCGAAGATATCGCTCCGCTTGCTGTATTCCTTGCCTCCGATGATGCGCATTGGATTACCGGCGAATCCATCAGGGCATCGGGTGGCGTTAGAGGTGTAGGCTACTAAATTATGCCCGTTACTTTAATCCACAGAAAAACGGCTTTAGTTGTTATACTTAGCGTGCAGTTAATGCTGGCAATGGACTTTCTGATCGTAGTTGTTTCACTTAAAGATATTCAGGCTGATCTGGGCTTGAATTCTGCTAACTTATCCTGGATACCCAATGCTTTTGGTTTAGCATTTGGTGGACTACTACTTTTAGGAGGTCGATTAGGTGATCTGATGGGCCAGGTAAAAGCCTTTCAAATTGGGCTTGCCATTTTTGTACTCGCTTCTCTTACAGGAGGACTGGCATTGTCACCCTCCATACTAATTACAGCTCGTGTATTTCAGGGGATTGGTTCAGCCATGGCTGCCCCGAGTGTTCTGGCACTCGTTACCATTATGGCCAGAAACGAGGAAGAGAAGAACCGCGGACTCTCTCTTTTTATTGCTGTATCGTCTATAGGTGCATCAGTAGGGCTCATTTTGGGTGGGGCATTAACAGCGTTTATATCCTGGAGATGGTCGCTACTTATTAATGTGCCTATTGGTGCGCTGGCTTTCACAGCAATCCCTTTCATAGTTCCGGAAACCATTAAGGTAAAAGGGAAATTAGATTTATTTGGCGCGCTAACCGGGGCTTTTGGCTCTACAGCCCTGGTATTTGGCTTTATCAGTACAGGTGAAAATGGATGGACGTCACTCATCACCTTAAGTAGTTTTTTCAGCGCTGCCCTACTCTTTACACTTTTTGTCCGGATAGAATCTAAAATAGCAGAGCCTTTATTAAAACTCAGTATACTGAAACCAAAACCACGGCGCGGAGGATTGGCTGTGATGGCAGTTATCTGCGGTATGCATTTTGCAACACTGTTTCTGATTCTTCAATATTTTCAGCAAGTATTGAACTATAACCCTCTATTGGCAGGATGTGCCTATTTGCCGCTAACTGCGACTGTTTTCATCATGTCTAATTTTATCCCAGGTCTTGTGACCAGATTTGGTGTCCGTTTACTTTTGATTACTGGCAGTGTTTTAGTAGCAGCCAGCTTAGTCGGTTTTTCACAATTAAACAGCAAAAGTACATATATTGGTGATGTACTCCTGCCCTTACTAGTGCACAGTATAGGTGTAGCTTTAGTATTTATACCAGGAAGTATAGTGATTCTTGATGAGATTGACGATCAGGATGCCGGTATAGCATCCGGAATATTACAGATAAGTCAGCAGATTGGTGGCGCTATCGGGATTGCTGCTATCACCTCTATATATACTACGGGTCTGCAATCTCAGGATTTTTCTTCCGGGCTAAATACTGCTTTTTTAGTCGCAGCCGGCATTTCCACGTTGGGAGTGTTAATCACCCTATTCACCATCCCTGGAAAAACAATTAAAGGCAATATTTAAACGCGCTATTATTTATTCTAAAAAACAAGAGGGTGTATCATGATCACCCTCTTGTTCGTTGTTTTTACTTACCCCCCTTACGGGAGCATTTTCAAATATTCAATTCCTAGAGCCTCAAGTTAAATGATAAGAATACCTCATTGTTTTCAGGATCTCATCAACTCCAAATTAGTATCAATTTCTACTGTATTTATTAAAATTCCCATTTGGACTGTAGTATGGATCTTGGTCAAAACGTTTAATCGAATATTTTTCGCATCGGACTCCATAAAAATGATTCATTTTCCTCAAAAATTCCCGGCGTTTCACCTGCATAACAAATAGCACCGGGATTCATCTTTTTAGTATTTATGATACCAGGATAGCCATGATAGTGAAGAAACATGCTGACGACGCACAGACAACCAGCAGGAACAGGGAATACAAATTCTTTTGCACGCAGATCATTGTCTTCATACTTCATGATCTCTAGTGTTTGTTCCATATTTTTCATCGTTTTCAGCCCCTCTTTCAACCTGTAGAAGCGTACGTGTACTTTTATCTCACACTTCCAGCTGTCTTTAATGAATTTCAACTTTGCCACTTTCTCACCATTTGGAAAAGCGATAGTCAGCCTCTGGTTTTCAACAACTGTCTTCGTCTCTGAAGGCAGCTGTTTTTTGAGTGGAGAATTGATGTTGAAATCAAAGTTTAGCAGACTACTGAAACTATTCTCGTCAAAAAAATACTTCAACGTTTCCCTGTCCCGGGACCGATTGAAAATCATATTGAGTATAGACAGCAGCCGATCATGAATGTTAGGATCAAAAAGTTTAATTATACCGTCCCTGAAATCGTCTCTGATTTGGCACGACAAAGAACTCCCCTCGCCAAATGTGCTGGCCGCTCTTTTTGTTTCTTCTGTCTGTCTCACTTCGGTGGGTTTCGCAGATATAATCTGCACTCCATTTACCACTCTGAATACTACAGCGCCAACAGCGCCCCTTAAGTTTTTACCATCAAATTTTGCCATCACTACTTTGTTAATTGAATAATTATTTAATACTAAAACAAATGTAAGTGATTCTTTATCAGAAAAATAACTTCACAAAAGAAGTGTCCGGTAATGTCCGGAAATGTCAATGATTTAAGCTGTTTTTGTCCTCCACATTCTTCAAAAATTTGATTAGAGACTGGGGCAGGACTATTCAAGGAATGGAGGAGAGAGGCAGCAGATGAATACAAGATAAGACCTATGTCGAAATGTGTTCACTCCATGTGTATTCCACTAGTTGTTTTTACCTGGACTTACCTTGGACTCACCTTGTTGAGAACATGGTCTCACCCCCTCGTGTCCTCTAGCAAAACAAAACTAGAAGGTCTTTGAGTACATTTGTTATGAGTACCGGCATTTCTAGCGGCTTTCGCGTAAGGGAGGGTAAAAGCCTCCGTTTATACAATTGGATGCAGTTTCAATTCAAGCCTGAACTGTGTCCCATGGTTTACTTTGCTTTCTACCGAGATGGTTCCGCCAAGTGTCTCCATCTGTGTTTTTACCATAAAGAGTCCCATTCCTTTACCTTCAACATGGCTATGGAATCGTTTATACAATCCGAACACTTGCCCTTTGTTCTTTATGAGGTCAATACCAATGCCATTGTCCTTAAATGTTAAGATGAATGTATCTCCTATTCTTTCACTTTTAATTTCAATGATGGGATTATGAGCAGGCTGACGGTATTTTATACTGTTTGAAATCAGGTTGTAAAATATGCTGTGCATGAAACTTTTTAATGTCCAAATTTCGTCCCCGGCACTGAAGTCGATGATAAACTTAACTTTTTGCTCGCTGATCAGGTTTGGTAAATATGTTAAAACCTCTTCCAGCAATCTGGAAAGAATAATGGTCTCCTTATTCTCTATAATTTCCCGTTTCAACTGGAGAATAGCATTCAAATC
>Ga0247813_10001427_pt1 | contig 18233 bp, 19 predicted proteins | sample UWRJL169409C1_FD_180719 | JGI IMG/M metagenome (GOLD analysis project Ga0247813, IMG submission 180719) | Plant litter microbial communities from Arlington Agricultural Research Station in Wisconsin, United States - UWRJ-L169-409C-1 | ecosystem: Environmental > Terrestrial > Plant litter >... | reverse complement strand
GGAGGGCACCACCGTGCTGATCAGCCCGGACGCCGCCACCCTGCTCAACGACACCTTCGGAACCGACGCCGTCACCGACGAGCTCGTCGTCGGCATCGCGAAGATCACCGCAAAGGCCGCCGCGTAAGTACCCATACCGGCCAGAAGACCCGTCCCGCATCGCGCGGGGCGGGTCTTTTGCGTGCGCGGAGGGGAGGAGGATTTCGCGGAAAGCCACCCGAGGAAGGACAATTCCTCCGCGCTTCGCGAAATACTCCTCCCTATCGGGGCAGCGACCCCAGCAGCGCCATCACCGAACGGGCGGAGCGCTCGGCGGCGTCGTCGACGTGGGTGAGGAAGTCCTCGGCGGCCACGGGGCCGCAGAGGTCGGAGATGCCGCGCACGGAGATGAAGGGCCGTCCGTGCACGTAGGCGGTCTGGGCGATCGCCGAGGACTCCATGTCGGTGGCGAGCACGCCGGGAAGCGCCTCGCGGATCGACAGCGCACGCGAGACGGTGACGAAGGCGTAGCTCGAGGCGAGCAGTCCGATGTGCACCGACGACGGCGCGAGCTCGTCGACGTGGGAGGACGCGGCCAGCGCCTTGATGGCGGTGTCGTCGCCGAGATACGTGGCGGGCATTCTCGGAACCTGGCCGAGCGCGTATCCGAAGGCGCGCGCATCCGCATCGATGTTGATGTACTCGCCACCGATCACGACGTCGCCGACGCGGATCGTGTCCGAGACGCCGCCCGCCGTGCCCGCGCTGATCAGCAGGGGACCGGTGGTGCCGGGCTCCGGCTGGGTCGCGAGGATGGCGGAGGTCGTGGCGCCTGCCGCGTTGACCAGGCCGATCCCCGTGCGCACCAGCAGGATCTCGCGGCCGTCGAGCACGATCGTGCGCTGCACGGCGAGCCCGATCGTGGTCGGATCGCTGACGGAGGTGGCTCGCTCGAGGAAGGGCTGCTCCTCGTCGGGCATGGCGACGAGGATCACCGCGCTAGGCATATTCACGCGGAGCAGTCTACGTGCGGCCGCCGCGCGAGGCGCCGGAGCGTGAGGGGGATTCGCCTCGTCTGGCATACTGGAGGCAACGAAGGGGAGTAGTTCCCGACCCGTCCCGCTCGCGGGGCGCGGAGGTACGTCGACATACTGGTGGGTTCGCCCACCCGGTGTACCACCCGGATGAACCCGGGCGAACGAGACCTTCGGCATCGACCATGCCGAAGCGCGCTCACATCGTCTTTCGGTCTCCTCCTTCGAAAGGCCGTCATGACCTTCCTGCCCCTCGTCCTCATCGCGCTCGGCGTCTCCGCCGATGCCTTCGCCGTCGCCCTCACCAAGGGCGTGCACATGCGGCGGTTCAACCTCCGGCACGCGGTGATCATCGCCCTCACCTTCGGGCTGTTCCAGGCGGTGATGCCGCTGCTCGGCTGGCTGCTCGGCACCCAGTTCGCGCGCTACATCACCGAGTTCGACCACTGGGTCGCGTTCGGCCTGCTCCTGCTCGTCGGCGGCAAGATGCTCTGGGAGGCGTTCTCGAAGCACGAGGACTCCAAGCGCGACTACGACCGCCTCGACGTGCGGCAGCTGCTCGTGCTGGCCCTCGCCACCAGCATCGACGCCCTCGCCGTCGGCATCACCTTCGCCTTCATCGACGTGTCGATCGGCTGGGCGGTCGCGCTCATCGGTGCGACGACCGCGGTTCTCGCCTTCGTCGGGGTCGTCGTCGGCCGCCGTGTCGGCTCGCGCTTCGGAAAGCCGGCCGAGATCGCGGGCGGCGTGGTGCTCATCCTCATCGGAACCCGCATCCTGCTCGACCACCTCGGCATCTGGTGACCGCTCCGAGCACGTTGACAGGCGCGAGACGCGGTCGGTAGGCTCCGACGAATGTCACTCAGCGCGGCCGGCAGCCGTACCCCCGCATCCCCGTCCGGCGGCGTGCTCGTGATCGGCGAGGCCCTGATCGACGTGGTCGCCCGTGACGGCGAGTCGACCGCCCACCCCGGAGGCAGCCCGATGAACGTCGCGGTCGGCCTCGCGCGGCTGGGGGTGCCCGCCCTGCTCCACACGGAGATCGGGCGCGACGACTACGGAGACCTCATCCGCACGCACCTCGACGCGAGCGGCGTGCGTCTCAGCGCCGAGTCGGTGACGGATGCCGCGACCTCCGTCGCCGAGGCCACCATCGACGAGCGCGGCGCGGCCGAGTACGCGTTCCAGATCCAGTGGGACCCGCGGCCGTTCGCGGCCGCCGACGGCTACTCCGTGGTGCACACCGGCTCGATCGCGACCGTGCTCGCACCCGGTCGCGGCACGGTGCGCGGCATCGTCGAGGCCTCGCGTGCCACCGCCACCATCAGCTTCGACCCGAACGTGCGCCCGAAGCTCTCCGGTACGCGCGAGGAGGCGCTCGCGCTGGTGCTCGACCTCGTGCGCCTCGCCGACGTGGTGAAGGCGAGCGACGAGGACGTCGAGTGGCTCCACCCCGGCCGCGACCCGCGGGAGGTGGCCGCGGAGTGGCAGGCGCTCGGCCCGTCGATCGTCGTGGTCACCCGGGGAGGCGAGGGCGCCCTGGCCGTGACGAGCTCGGATACCGTCGAGGTTCCTGCCCCGGCCACGGCGCTCGTCGACACCGTCGGCGCCGGCGACTCCTTCATGGCCGCGATGATCGCCGCCCTCGACGAGCGCTCGCTCACCGGTGCCGCCCGCCGCGCCGCGCTCGCCGCCATCGACCGCCAGACGCTCGTGGAGGTGATCGAGTTCGCCGCCCGCTGCGCCGCGATCACGGTGGGCCGGGCGGGGGCGAACCCGCCGTGGTTCCACGAGGTGCACACGGCGGCTTCCGGCGGGAGCGGCTTCGTGCTCACCCGCACCATCGACGCATCGGCGGATGAGGTCTTCCGCGCCTGGACGGAGCCCGCCCGGCTGGGCTGGTTCCACAGCGGGCTCGCCCCCGCAACGATCGCGACCGAGGTGGACCTGCGCGTCGGCGGCGCCTGGCGGCAGCAGATGATCGTGGGCGACGGGAACGACTACATCACCGGGGGCGTGTACCGGGAGCTCTCACCGCCGCACGCGCTGGCGTTCACCTGGGGTGCCGTGGGCGGCTGGCCGCTGCTGGATGCGGCAGACCCGCGGAGCGGGCCATCCGCCACCGTCGTTCTCGAGGCGGAGGGCGACTCCACCACCATGACCTTCTCGGTCGACCTCGCCGAGGGATTCACCGCCGACGAGGTAGTTCAGTGCCGCGGCGGCTGGGAGCAGACCATCGACCGGCTCGTCGACAGCTTCGCGCGCTGACGGCAGCGACCCCGCGGGGTCAGCCCATCGCGAAGGCGTACACGAGGGCGCCGACGAAGCAGGCGGCTCCGATCGCTCCGAACAGCACCGTGAGCAGGGTGAGCACGCGCTCGGCGTGCCCGCGCCGCCCGAACCGCATGCGGTCCGGGGCACGATGGCAGTAGTACACGTCGACCGCGTCGTCGATGCCGACGTCGGTGCCCTCGTGCGCGTCGAGCACCCGCGAGTGCAGGGAGCCGTCGAGGGTCATCCACCGCGCTTCGACCGGGTCGGTTCCCGGGATGATGACCGCCGAGGTCGCGACCCACGGCCCGTCGATCGCCCGCATGACGATCAGCAGGAAGAAGCTGAGCAGTCCGATGCCGATGCCCAGCCACGTGAAGGTCTCGAGCAGGATCTCCACGGCCTCTTGACTAGTCACCCGTTCATGCTATCCGGCGGTCTGCGCCGCCGGTGATGCGCGGTAGTGCGAGAAGACGACGCCGTTGTCGAAGCGGCGCTCGTCGAGCAGCCGCAGGTCGACGCGCACGTCGTGCGGCAGGTAGCGGATGCCGCCGCCCACGATCACCGGGCTCACGAAGAGCTGGAACTCGTCGACCAGCCCCGCGCGCACGGCGTGCGCCGCGAGGGTCGGGCCGCCGATCGAGACCGTGCCGCTCGTCTCGTCTTTCAGCCTGCGCACCGCGTCGACGTCGAACACCCGCTCGATGCGGGTGTTCGCGCTGGAGACCGAGCCGAGCGTCGAGGAGTAGACCACCTTTTCGGCGCCCCGCCACACGGAGGCGTAGTCGGCGATCGCGGGAGGCGCATCCGCTGTATCCATGGTCTCCCATGCCAGCATCACCTCGTACAGCCGCCGGCCGTAGAGGTAGGTGCCGCTCGCCCGCTCGAGGTCGTTGACGAAGGCGTGCACCTGCTCGTCGGGGGCGGCCCAGTCGAAGCTGCCGCTCGCATCGACGAAGTAGCCGTCGAGCGAGACGAGTCCGGTGTAGACCAGGGCGCCCACGAGTCGTTACTTCCGCTTCTTGCGGCCGACGGCTCGCGGGGGAGTCGCCACCGGTGCCGGTACGTCCCAGGTCTTGATGATCGCCCACGCCACGGCGGCGATCGGAACCGAGAGCACGGCTCCGACGATGCCGCCGAGGATGGTGCCGGCCGTGAGGGCGAGCAGGATCACGAGGGGGTGCAGCTTCAGCGACTGCGCCATCACCACCGGCTGCAGGAAGTTGCCCTCGAGCTGGTTGACGGCGATCACGATGATGATCACGATCAGCGCCGCCACCGGGCCGTTGGCCACCAGCGCGACGAGGGCGGCGAGGATGCCGGCGACCGTGGCGCCGATGAGCGGGATGAAGGCGGAGAGGAATACGATCACGGCGAGGGGGAGCGCGAGCGGGACGCCCAGGATCGCGATGCCCACTCCGATGGCGACGGCGTCGACGAGCGCCACCGTGGCGGTTCCGCGCACGTAGCCGCCTAGGGTGCGCACGGCGGTCTTGCCGATGCGCTCGCCGCGGGCGAGGACGTGGCCGCGGAACGGGCGCAGGAAGAAGGCCCAGATGCGGTCGCCGTCCTTGAGGAAGAAGAACAGGATCACGATCGCCAGCACGGCGCCCGTGATGATCTCGCCGGCCACGGTGACGCCGGCGAGGGCGCCCGTGCCGAACTGGCTGCTGGTGAGGAAGTCGAGCACCGTGTCGCGCACCGTGTCGATCTGCGTCTGGTCGATCGGGATAGGCCCGTTCTCCGCGAACTCGAAGAGCTGGTCGATGCCGTCTGTGGCCGAGGCGGCGAGCTCCTCCCACTGCCCGCGCACGGCGAAGACGATGAGGGTGATGATGCCGCCGAACACGATGATCGCCGAGATCAGGGTGATCCAGGTGGCGATGATCGCCGACAGGCCCTTGCGTCGCAGGAAGCCGATGACGGGGCTGGCGGCCGCGGCGAGGATCAGCGCGATGAGGATCGGGATGACGACGAGCTTCAGCTGGATGAGCGCGAACACCGCCACCGCGGCCAGCAGCAGCACGAGCAGGATCTGGGCGCTGCGCAGCCCGAGCACGCCGAGCCTGTCGCTCATCAGCTGGGGCACGGTCGGGCGGGTATTCATCTCGTCGGACATGAGCTTCACCCTAAACGAATGGCGGATGTTCGGTGCGGCCTTGCCAGATCGGTGCGCCTGGTGCAGATGCTGAATCCCCGTCGCCTGCGCTCAGCCCGCGGAGTCCGCGGTGCGCTGGGCGGAGTCCAGGGCCTCGGCGTGCGTGGTCTTGCCCTCCTCGATCAGCTCGTCGTCGTCGGTGATCACACCGACGGCCTCGGTGAGGCGTCCGCCGATCGACTGCGCGGCATCCGCCACGGTCAGCGGGGTCTCGCGGTCGGCGTCCTCGGAGACCTCGGCCACGTGCAGCTCGCTGGTCTCGTCGCCGTCGGCGACCGTCTCGCGGGCGTGCTCGACGCAGAGCCGGGCGACCTCCTCCGCGTGGGCGTACATCACCGAGTGCGCGGCGCCGGGCATCTCCCACAGCCGCGACGAGGGCAGCAGCTCGCCCATGCGCCGCACCCAGTCGCGCGGGGCGACCCCGTCGAACTCGCCACGGATCACGAGGGTGTGCGCCGCGATTCTCGGCAGCGCGTCTTCGATGCGGTAGGTCATCATCTGCGGGAGAACGCGCGAGAACCACTTGAATCCGCAGAACATGTAGGCGCTCACGGCCAGCACCTTCACGGTGCCCGGCTCGTGGGCCGCCGCGCGCAGGAAGTGCCTCGCCTGGGTGAGGAGCCGGCGCTCGGCCGGGTTCACGACCGGGCCGATGAGCACGATGCTCGAGAGCTCGGGGCGGCGGGAGGCCAGGTCGCTCACGATCTGGCTGCCCATCGAGTGCCCGACGACGATCGGGTCGTCGAGTCCCAGCTCGTCGATCACCCGGCCGACGAGGTCGGCGTAGTGGCGGATGCTCATGGCCGTGTCCGGATGCGGCACGCCTCCGAAGCCGGGCAGGTCGAGCGCGTAGACCGGGCCGTACTCGTTGAGGTTGGGGGCGAGGCGCTCGAAGTAGGTGGACGAGACGCCGATGCCGGGAACGAGCACGAAGGGGCGCTCGCCGGTGGTGCCGATGGAGTTGACGCGCACGTACACGTCGTCCGTCGCGTAGACGCGCTGCACCTCCACGTCGGTCTTCGCCCGGCGGGGGTCTCGTCTGTGCGCCATCGTCCTACGCTAGCCGAGGAGTCAGTGCTGCTGGAATGTCGGTGCTGCCGGAATGTCAGTGCCGTCAGTGCCCTCTTTCAGTGCAGTCGGCCGCCGAGGTCGAGGCGTGCGGCGTCATCGATGCGCAGCACGCCGTCGCTGTAGGACACCGCGCGCAGGTCGGGCACCACGGCGTCGGCCCCGGCGCCGAGCGCTGCGGTGCCGATGCCGATGATCGTGCCGACACCGGCGGCGATCGCCGACTGGATGCCCGCGGGTGCGTCTTCGAAGACGGTGCAGTCCGCGGGCTCGAGGCCGAGCGCCGCGGCTCCGCTCAGGTAGGGCTCGGGGTGCGGCTTGCCGGCGGACACGTCGTCGGCGGTGACGAGCAGCTCGGGGAAGCGGAGCCCGGCGGCGGTGATGCGGGCACTGGCGAGCGGGCGCAGAGCGGAGGTGACGACGGCCCATGATCCACCGCTCAGCGACGCGAGCAGGTCGACGGCACCCGGCATGGCCAGCACCTGCGAGGCGGTGCGCAGCTCGGCGTCGACGAGATCGCTCTCGGCCTGCGCGAACACCTCGGGGGCCACGAGCGCGGCGACGGAGTCGCCCATCCGCCGCCCGTGCACGATGTCGCGGTGGAAGTCGAACGACGGTGCCCAGGTGAGGGCCCAGTCGTTCCAGGCGAGGGCGGCGGAGTCGTGCGAGTCGGCCAGCACGCCGTCGCAGTCGAAGAGCAGGCCGCGGGTGGGGAAGTCGGTCATGCCCTCAACGGTACGGTGCGCTCGCCGTTCTCGCCTCGCGAGCCGCTCGCGGTCGAATGAGGCCGCCGCGGCAGCGTCATTCGACCGCAACCCGGTCGGAACCGCTACTCGTTGCCGATCTTCTTGTCTGCCGCGTCGCGCGCGCCGTCGATCTTGTCGTCGTGCTTGCCGCCGCTCGCCTTCTTCGCCGCGTTCGCGACGCCGTCGAGCAGCTTGTCGCTGACGCCCTCCGCCTTCTCGCTCTTCAGTGCGTTCTTCACGGAATCGGATTCCAGGAACGCCTGCGCCTTCTTCGTGATGTCGTTCAGGCCGGCCATGTCGAACTCCTTCGGTCTACGGATCGGATTCTCTGCCGAAAACGCTACACCCGCGCGGCTGCGAGGTGGTGGGATGGCGGGCGCTCCGCCCCCTCGCGCACGGCGCCGCCGCGGCGCTACGCTGCTGCGCATGGCTCGCGCACCGCATCCCCAGGTGATCGACCCGCGGCATCCGCTGGTCGAGAAGGTGCGTGCGATCTGCCTCGGCTATCCCGAGGCCGCAGAGGTGGAGGCCTGGGGTCGCCCCACCTTCCGCGCGGGCACGAAGATCTTCGTGATGGTCTCCGCCAGCATGGACCGCCCGTTCACCATCGTGTTCAAGCCCGAAGCGGATGAACGGCTCGCCTATCTGGCGGACGACCGGTTCTACAGTCCTCCATACTGGGGCCCCGGCGGATGGCTCGCGACCCCGATCGACGGGCCCGGAGTCGACTGGACTCGGCTCGCCGAGATCATCGACACCTCGTACCGGCAGGTGGCACTTGTGCGCCAGATTCGGGCTTTGGACAATTGACGGCCAAAGCACTGGTATAGTCTTCGAGTTGGCATTTTCGCCCAGAGCGAGAATGAGAAACATGCGCCCGTAGCTCAGCGGATAGAGCAATTGACTACGGATCAATAGGCCGGGGGTTCAAATCCCTCCGGGCGCACAGCGAGAAAACCCCGTAAACACTGCGTTTACGGGGTTTTTTTATGCTCCAGGATCGCCAAACCCCACGAGAACCCCACAACTCGGTTATGCGCGGGTGTCGACGCGACAGCAGTCCGCGGATCGTCAGGAGGTCGATCTTTTGGCGGCGGGGATCCAGCGCGACGATCTTTACGTCGATCATGGTGTTTCTGGTTCGCGGGCTTCCCGGCCCCAGTTTGATCGTGCGCTTGCGGCGTTGGAGAAGGGGGACACCTTGGTGATTACGACCCTGGATCGGTTGGGTCGTTCGACTCAGAATATGCTCGCGTTCGCCGACGGGCTTCGTGGTCGCGGCGCCGGCCTTCGCGTTATCAACCTCGGGGGTGGCGACGTCGATACGTCGACGCCGATGGGGTCGATGTTTTTCACGATCATGGCAGCTCTCGCGCAGATGGAGCACGAGATCAAGAGCGAACGCATCGTTGACTCGATCAGTAAGCGGCGGGCGGCAGGCAAAGATCTCAGTGGCCGTCCGCAGCGCGTGACAGACAGCCAGGTTCGTAGCGCTATCCGACTCGTCGATGGCGGAGAGCCGGCCGCGCAAGTAGCCTGGGATCTCGGCATGTCGCGGGCGACGTTCTACCGCAGGTCACTCGGTCTCGAGGCCTGACGCATATTCCGCTGGCACGTGCCGCTGGCGGAGGCGATCGTGAGGTCAGCCGCGAGTCCACGACACGTCTGCGGCTACATAGTGGTCGTGGGCGGTCTTATACGGGTCGACCGCGCGCTGATACCGAGCCACCTGACGCACGGTCTCGGTCGGCGTCACGGCGACGTCGGTCATATAGTCGGCCAGCTGGCGGGCGGCGGTATTCCGGTCGATCGCCGCCGTCTTCCGCTCGAGCGCCGCCGCGGCCAGGGCGGCGTCGAGGTCAAGTTGCCCTGCGGTCCGAGATCCCGGGCGAGCGGCCTCATCATTCGCAGGAAGTGTCATCGAGATCACCTGGACGAGTTGTCCGTACAGGCCTTCTGCGGGAATTCAAACGTACACACCTAGTCAGACGAAGCTGCTGTGATTGTCGCGCGGATAGCCGCGCGCCCAGCTAGCGCCATTCGCAACTGTTCTTCACCGGCAATAATTGGGAACTGCGCTCTCGAACTCCGCAACAGATCCACTCGGTGAGTACGCGATTCGCCCGTTGCTCGTCGCGGACGATATGGCCGGTATCGCTGTGGCGACAACACGACGACGATCCTGCCGGGCGGCGTAGCCCGCCACCGCCCGCCGTGTTCGGATTGGGTCTAGTGCTCGTCGTAGTGGCCGGCGTGCTCGGCGTGCTTGTGGCCGTCGTGGACATAGTCCGTGTGGTCGTCGTGGGTGACCGCCTGGTGGGCGCAGTCCGCGCCATGGGTGTGGGCGTCGGGAGTGTGCTCTGCCTTGGACTCGTGCTCGTCGTAGTGGTCGTTGTGCAGTGCGTGGTGGTGGGTGCCGTGGACGTAATCGGTGTGGTCGTCGTGGTTGATGGCCTGGTGGCCGCAGTTCTCCCCGTGCTGGTGCTCGGTTACTGCGTGCTCGGCGTGGGTGTCGGTGAGGGACATTGCGTTCTCCTATGGGTCCGTATTGGTGCCTGTCGGCTCCGTCCAGACAACCACATACATAAACGAACAGCAATATATTTATGCGATTAGGAATGGTTCTCGATATCGGCGCTCTTAGCGGATGTGCTCAAGGACGTGAGTGATGGCGTCATCCACGACATGGGAGACGTGCGTGTCCGCCACGGAGTATGTCGCCTCCCGCCCGATCCTGTTAACGGTGACGACGTTCGCCAAGCGGAGCGTCTTGAGGTGCTGGGGAGGCGAGCGGCGGCGACTGGCCTGTAGCGGCTACGCGCTGTGTGACGGTCGCCGGCGCCTCTCCCAGAAGGGTAAGGATTCGAAGCCGAGATGCGGAGGACAGGGCTTTGAAGGGGTCGGCCGCTTGAGCGGTGCCGTCATTCGTCATGCCGACAGACAACCATATTTATAAGCAGTCGGTGATGTGTCGAGAAGAAAGGTGTGGAGCTGTTCGACGGCCTGACTGCGTGGTGTTTAATGTCGAATCAAACCCCGCCTCGAATCTCGTCAAGTCCGGGCGGGAGGTCCATGAACTGCAGGCAGCCCAGGGGTGGGACTGGAGACGCAGAATACGAGCGATCTCCGGACCGACCCCGATAAGAGGCCAGCCCGGTTGGTCGACGCAATTACCCCTGTCGTGCTTTCATGCGCGGGTTGAGCTTGTTGATCACGAACGTACGGCCGCGACGGCGCACGACAAGCGAGCCGGGAGCCTTCTTGAGCGCCTTCAACGAATTGCGAACCTTCATTGCAGTCAACTTCCTAATTGATAACGGTTCTCACTACACTCGGGTAACAGCCGAAACGGCTGAACGACAGGGGACACATGCTTTTGGCCGTGACAGTGATCACTGGACTGCGAGATCCACAGAAACACCTCGTACTCAAATCGCTCGGATACGAGACCGCGGGGGAGGAGATCGAGTCAAAGACCGACGAGGACTTCGCCCTCGTCCTCGCCGAGCAGTTGGTCGCCAGCGCCGAGGACGGAGCGCGGGGGAGGACCGCTGTGCACATTCCGGCCGAAGCTGACCCGGTGGAGATCGCGCTGGTGCTGCCCCGTGTCTTCGCCGAACGTGGTCGGGACGTCGCTGTGCAGGACATCGTTGCCGTCGCTACGGCGAGCGACCTGCGCGCCCTGCTTTTTCGGGAGGGTGCACCAGACGAGGCTGTGGACGTGGACATTCCCGAGAAGCTTGCGCTTCAGCTCGAATTCGCCACAGCAGTGGTGGTAACAGATACCGACGCGGTCCCGCCGATCGAGCTGCTCGAGATCCGCGGGCTGCTCTCCAAACTCAACCCCTCCGCGACACAGCTGGAACTGACTCCTGCGACGTCCCTGCGCCGCTTCGACGGCGGGCTCCGGAGAACCAGCGCGGAAATGTTCGGGCGGACGGCGGGATGGATGCTGGAACTGTCGGGTGTGCCGTTGCCGACGACGGTGCACGGCATCGGCTGCGTCGCCTACCGCGACCCGCGTCTCTTCCACCCCGCGCGTCTCGCGGCCGTCGTGGATTCCTGGCTGGAGCCGGCCGATGCAGGATTGATCGTCCGCAGCAGGGGCTTGGTGCGGCTGGCTACCCGCGCAGACCGAGTCGGCTCCTGGTCGACGGCGGGAGAGGTCCTCGCTCTGGACCCCACCGCGATGACGAGCTGGGAGGTTGACACGCCTGCTGGGCAGGAACTGGTCTTCTTCGGCCGCGACCTGAACCACGACTACATCACCCGTGTCCTAAACTCCTGCCTGCTCTCGGACGAGGAACTCATTGCGGGCCCGAGGGAGTGGGAGACCTACGTCGATCCGTTCCCCGCCTGGAACCTCGAGCACAATCACTGACCCTCCCTCAGACCGCATGCCGGAACCGGTGTCACAGACACGCGCCGTCCTCGGGACTTCGCAAACGCACTCTGGTTGACGCGTACCGCGCTTCGCCGGGCCATGAGTAGCGGGCAACACCCGCCACAATCACACCAATCACCACCACCACCTTTGGAAAGCACATCCTCATGTCCACTGCTCCCTCCGGCGTCCTGGACGCCCTCGTCGTCGGCGCGGGTCCCGCCGGCATCGGCACCGCCCTCGCCCTGGACGCCGTTGAGGGCCTCGTCTACGGCGTCGTCGAACGCGGCGAGATCGGCGATTCGTTCCTGCGCTGGCCACAGGAGCAGCGCTTCCTCACCCCGTCGTTCACCGGCAACGGTTTCGGCGCGACGGATCTCAACTCCGTCCATCCCGACACCTCGCCCGCTTTCAGCCTGGGACTCGACTACCCGGGCGGCGACGACTACGCCCGCTACCTGCGAGGGGTCGCCAAACACTTCGCCACCCCGATCCTCAAGAACACGGACGTCACAGCGATCACCCGCACCGACGGGATCTTCACCGTCGAAACGACCAACGGCCCCGTGCAGACTCGCACCGTCATCTGGGCCGGGGGAGAGTTCCGGTCGCCGGCCGTGCCCCGCATCGCCGGGAGCGGCGTCGCCGACCACACGTCCGATCCGGCCGCGTGGCAGAAACGCGACGGCGCTCTGGTGATCATCGGCGGATACGAATCGGGTATCGATCTCGCCTGCCACCACGTCGCGCATGGAACTGCGGTCACGGTGATCGACGAAGCCCACCCTTGGAACGCACAGTCGGGTTCGGATCCGTCATTCCGGTTGTCGCCGCGCACGCGGCAACGGCTTGCCGAGGCGAAGGCGACCGGACTTCTCACCCTGTCATCCGCAGGCCGGGTCACCGGGATCCGTCCCAATGCAGGAGGCTCGTTCTCAGTTGCCGTCGCCGGCTCCAACCTTGTGCACAGCGACAGCCCGCCCATCCTTGCGACCGGCTACGGTCACGGGCTCGGACCTGCGACGGGGTTGTTCGAACTGCGCGCCGACGGTTGGCCGCTGCTCGGCGACGACGACCAGTCGACCATCACTCCCGGCCTCTACCTCGCCGGCGCTGCCATGCGCCACGGTGGGCTCAAGTTCTGCTTCATCTATAAGTTCCGGCAGCGATTCGCCCACGTCGCAGGTGTCATCGGCAAAGATCTGGGCAAGAACGTGGCGGCGCTCGAGGCCTGGCGTGCCGCGGGCATGCTCACCGACGACCTGAGCTGCTGCGGCGTCGAATGCGCCTGCTGACCCAGTCCGCAGTCCCCGCCCTCTTCGGCACCGCCATAGTCCTCGGGTCTATCGCCGGAGCATCCAGCCCTGCAACCGGAGAGCTCCTCGGCGGCTGGGTCGACTCCACCGTGCTGCTACTCGTCGGGCTGCTCTTCTTCGAGGTGCGGTTCAGCGAGCTGCGCCGCATCCGCTCAGCACCGCGATTCTTCGCCGTCGCGATCGTTGCGAACTTCGCGGTGATCCCTCTTATCGGCTGGGGCATAGCTACGATCGCCTTCGGCGACCGCGAACCCGCCCTGTTCGTCGGGCTGTTCATCTATTTCATGGCCCCGTGCACCGACTGGTTCTTGGGCTTCACCCGGATGGCGCGGGGCAACGTCGAACTCGGAGCTGTGCTACTCCCGATCAACATGATTCTCCAGCTCTTCCTCTACCCGGTATACCTGCGACTATTCGCAGGCGAGCAGGTAGGTGTCGACCTCGCCTCCACTGGCAACACTCTCGTGCAATGGGTCGTGGTCCCACTCGTCGCCGCCATCGTGTTGCGCGCTGCACTGCGCGTTACTCTGCCGGCGGCGCAGTTCGTGGTGCTGCTGCGAACGGTAGGCAGGGCGACACCGGCGGTCATAGCCCTGCTCATCGTGCAGCTCTTCGCCTCCAACATCACCACGCTGCTCGATCATGCCTCATCGTTCGCCGTCATCCTGGTCGCCGCGATCGTATTCTTCGTTGCAACCTACGCCCTCGGGGGAGGCGCGGCTCGCCTGTTCCACCTCGAATACCCTGAAAAAGCGCTGCTGGTGATGACTACCGCCTCCCGCAACGCACCGCTGATGCTCGGAATCACTACAGTGGCCATACCCGGCCAACCGCTCGTCTATGCGGCGATTATCGTCGGGATGCTGATCGAATTCCCGCATCTCACGGTCCTGCGAACACTTCTACTCCGCACGAACCGTGAAAAGGTTCATACTCAGCAGCTGACGGTGAGCGCCCTGAATAAGGATCTGCTCCAATAGATACAGCAGTCTCAGGTGGAAGCAAGTTCCGCCTATAGCAACCCTGACGGCACGAACGCTCGGCCACGAATGTCGTGAAAAAGACGCACCCCTCCACCTTGGGACACATCCGCTCGCAGTAACTGCATGCTGACTATGTGTCCTCTGGCCAGCCTGTGTTGCCTAACTGGTTCGAGCCAACGATCGAGCGTGCTCAGGACAAAGCCCACGATCCCCGTAAGCCGGTTCGACCCTTAGCTGGTGGCAAAAGGTCGGCATGCAGGTGACGGACTGAATACTCTTTGTACTGCATGCTCGACGCGTGTTTCGGTGCTCGTCATGGTGGTGCTCCTCCTGTTGTTTCGAACTGCCAGCCAATCAAATATATAAACATATTGCAATGCAGTGATGCGGATGATGCCGATGCCTCTTGCGAATGGTGTCGGCATTCAGCCGGGTACTTCCATGGAATGGCTCACCGCGTCCTCGATGACGTGTGCGATGTGGCGGTCGGCCAAGGAGTAGGTCGCCTCCCGTCCGAGTCGTTCGACCGTGACCACGTTGGCGGCGCGCAGGTTCTTCAGGTGCTGGGAGACCAGTGGCTGAGACTGCCCGGTGGCGGTGACCAGCCCGCCGACCGTTGTGGGCGACTTGGCGAGCAGGAGCAGGATCGCGAGCCTGGACGGTGAGGAGAGGGCCTTGAAGAGCTCGGATGCGCGGACGACGCCCTGATCGGTCATGGCTACAGACAACCACACATATAAGCGGGATGGAATGTGTCTATTTGCAGTTGATTATCGTTATCAACTACAGTGAGCGAACCTGCGCTTCCCTCATGCTCGAACCGACGACGAAAGACCTCGTGATACCCACCTACCGTTTCCACGGCATCGCCGCCGTACTGTCCGCGACCATTGTGATCGGCGGCGTCGCGTTGCCGGGACAGGTGACCGCACAGGCGTCCGCCCCCACGAGATCGGACGTCTATGTCCCCAACGGATCGACGACAGCGTCGGGCGCGACCATCCTCAACGACGGGCACATCGACATCGCTTCCTTGCTCGAGGGCGGGCAGCTCACGACGAAGGTGAAAGACACCAGCATCGGCTCGGAAGCAGTGTGGCGCGAACCGGGCGAGACCGTGCTCCAGCTGCTCCCCGAATCCCTGACCGCGGTCCCCGCGGATCCGGCGTTCGCCTTCCTCGGCGCACCGGGCAGCCCGCTCTGGCAGGTCACCCAGACCCAGCAGGACGGCCTCCTTTGGCCGGGATGGTCGACGGAAGCCATCCCGCTATCGGCGACGCGCGGCGGGGTGTCGTGGACGCTCGGCACTGTCGAGGGGTATCCGGACGACACGGGCGCACCGTCGACAGTGGGGACTTTCTCGCTTTACGAGTCAGGTACATTCGGGGCGCCGAGGGTGCTCTTCGACAGCGGCGACACTGCCCGCTCGACGTTCGTCATCCCGCGCAACGTGCACGCCCACGGCGCATGGTCGTTCACCGCCGAAGGCGCCTACTGCCTGTCGTTCGGCCGCACTTTAGTGGCGAGCAACGGAACCGTGATGCACGACGACTTCGTGTTGGCCATGGCCGTCGGCAACGTGCCGGTACGAACGATCGATCCCGGCCGATGCTTTGACCGCACACCCTTGCTTCCGCCGGTCCCTGGGAACCCCTCGCTGCCGGCTCCTGAAGATCCAACCCTGCCACCTATTCCGGCAGACCCCAGCGTCCCGACCGTCCCGACCGTCCCGGCCGACCCCTCCGTTCCGACCGCGCCGACCGAACCTGCCGATCCGGCGGACCCCAGCATCCCGACGGTCCCGACGGTCCCTACCGTTCCGACAGTCCCGAACGTACCTGCCGTTCCTCCTGTGGACACACTCCCGGACGACCCGGCGATTCCCGGCGTCGTGCCGCCGTCGGAGGAAGCACCACCGGCGCCCCCAGCTGTCGACCCGGAGCCGGTTCCTGCCTCGACTAGCGTCGCCGCGACACAGTGCGTCGCGGGAGCGACCATCCTGTCATCTGGGCACGTCGACTACGCCAGCCGGATCGTTGACGGAAAACTCGAATCGCTGATAAAAGACGGCACGTCGCAGACAACAGCCTGGCGTGAGCCGTCCAGCACTGTCATCTGGCTCAAGCCGTCCGCGAAAGTAACACTCCCTACCAACTACGGAGCGATCGGGCAGGCCGGGTCCGCCGTCTGGCAGGTACCTCAGACACAGAACACTGACCTCGTCTGGCTCGGATGGAACTCCGAAGAGCTCACGCCGGCCACCACCGCATCACCGGTCTCATGGACTCTGAACTCGGTCGGCGGGCCCGGTTCGCTGAAGGTGTTCCTGCAAGGTTCGTTCGGCGAGGTGAAGAGCGTCGTCTTCGACAACGGCGGAACGCACGACATCGCGCTGGGCAAACACGTCCACGGCAACTGGGCATTCTCCGCCGAGGGCATCTACCGGCTGAACTTCACCCAGACGGTGACCCTTGCCGACGGCGCCATCTCCACGGATACCGAGATGTTGACCGTTGCGGTGGGCAACATCGACCCGAAGACCGCTATAGCCGGTGCCGGCACAGGGTGCGGCGCTATCAGCCCGCCCACTTTGGGCACCGACTCGCCCGCTGCGGACGACACCGCAGCGGCCGCCGCTGCCGTCCAGGCGCAGGCCGCCGCCGCCGCCGCCAACCCTGCCGAGCGCGAACGACCGTCGAAACCGAGCACGCGCGCCGTCACGCCCGCCGCAGCCAGCACCGCGGCGACGGATGATGGAACAGGATTCGTGCAGCTGCTGCTGGTCGCGCTGGGTGGTCTGATTCTTCTCGGAGCGGCCGCAGGCGGAGCGCTCTGGCTCCGTCACCCGCGCGCGGGAAAAGCCGCGACGTCCGGTGAATAGGGCACGCACGATCCGGGCTGCGATCGCGGCGGCCGGGTCTATCATCCTGCTCTCCGGCTGCGCGACCGCCCCGGGTCTCAGCAGCGGCGACGACCGGCTGCAAGTCGTGACGACAACGGGACTTCTCCGCGATCTCGTGCAGAACGTCGGCGGCGACCGGGTGACCGTGCGGTCCATGGTGCCCGACGGCGCCGACCCGCACAGTTTCGAACCGACCTTGCGCGGAGTGCGTGATGTCGTGTACGCCGACGTCGCGTTCAGCAACTACATGCTGCTCGAGCAGCACAGCATCATCAAGACACTCGATGCGAACCTCGGCGACGACGTGCCGAACATCTCGCTGGCCGAAGACGCCGTCAAATACGCGGCAGAGATCATCCCGCTGGTCGAGAACGTGTCGCTCGACACCATCTGGCTAGGACTGAGGGCAAGCGGCGACGGCGACCAGTACGGGGCGACGCGGTCGTCGGACGTGCTCGTCAGCGCCACGGCCGCGACCGGCCCCGGCGACATCTACGGCTATCTCACCGGCACATTCGGCGACACCGACGTCTACTTCAATTCAAGCGACGGCTTCGACACGTCCAACGGCTACCGGGACGACACAGCGACCCTGCCCGCCGACGCGCACACCCACATGTCGTGGGTGTTCACCGAACCCGGAATCTACACCCTGACGCTCGAAGCGCACCTGCAGGTGGACCCCGAATCGAGACCGGCACCCATAGGCGATGCCACCTTCACGTTCGCCGTCGGGGTGCCCGCGGCGAAAGCGGGAAAGGCAGGGGCGACGGTACTCGACGCGGGCCACGCCGACCTCACGGTCGACATCGACACGGGCAGGATCCACTCCCTCTACGACCCGGAAGGCGGGGGAGAGAGGTCTCAGACATCACTCGATGCCGACGACATCGTCATCTCCGTACCCAACAATGCCATCGCAGAGATCCCGGCCGACGCCCAGTTCCGATTCCTCGGCCGTCCCGGCGGGCAGATCCACCAACTGCCGCAGGCAGTACTCGGCAAACACGTGCACGGTGAGATCGATCCTCACCTCTGGCAGAACGTCCGCAACGCGATGGCCTACGTCGAACTCATGCGCGACACCCTGACCTCCGCCGACCCCGAGGGGGCATCGCTCTACCGCGACAACGCCGACGACTACATCTCCCGCCTCGATCAACTCGACTCCTACGTGCGCGACACGATCGCCGCCATCCCCGCCGGCCGTCGCAACATGGTGACCACCCACGACGCGTTCGCCTATCTCGCCGACGCCTATGGCCTATCGGTCGCGGGATTCGTCACCTCCAACCCCGCCGCCGAGCCCTCTCTTGCCGACCGGCGCAAACTCACCGAGACCATCAAGAACCTCGACGTGCCCGCCGTCTTCCTCGAACCCAACCTCGCGGC
>Ga0247813_10001425_pt1 | contig 18254 bp, 17 predicted proteins | sample UWRJL169409C1_FD_180719 | JGI IMG/M metagenome (GOLD analysis project Ga0247813, IMG submission 180719) | Plant litter microbial communities from Arlington Agricultural Research Station in Wisconsin, United States - UWRJ-L169-409C-1 | ecosystem: Environmental > Terrestrial > Plant litter >... | reverse complement strand
TGCGAGTCATACACCGTCAACGCAACAGTGGCATCCTGCATCTTCGTGCGGGAGACCAATGATGCGGATAACGGGAAATCTTCTTGCAGCAGGTGCTGTCACGCTGAAGGTCGGCGTGGTGTTCTGGTTACTGGTGGCCTGGCGGACGCCCGGGGGCGAGCCTTGGGACGCGCCTGCGTTCTGGACCGTCGTCTATCCCATCGCATTGGCCATTGCCGCAGTGCTAGGCGCCTGTTTCCCCCGGAAGGCGTGGCTATGGGGACTGTTGCTCATGGCGCTGCAGGTGCCGGTGGTGGTCGTGATGTCGGGCGTTGGTCCGTTGTTGCTGGCCGGGCTGGTATACGCGCTGGTCCTCGCGCTGCCTGCGATGGCCATCGCGGCAGCGGCGGGCGCGCTGCGTCGCCGCCTGCATGGGAGGGTTTGAGACGCTCAGCGCTTCGCCGGCTGCCACCCTGCGCGCATGGCATCCGCAGCGCTGCAGAACATGCGCTCGCCGCGGCTCAGGTCGATGCTCGTGCGTTCGTAGTCCCGCTGGCCTGGCACGTGGTAGATCTTCCTGCCTTCGCGGGAGATGTTGCCCTTGATGCGGCATCCTCCCGCCGCCGGCGGAGCGGCCACCGGGGATTGTCGTGCCGTCTGGTCACGCTTGCTGCGCCGATAGTCAGCTGGCATCTGGAACGGCCCCTGCCAGAGGTTCCGCTGGTGCTGGCGCGCGTCTGCTTCATCTGGGATGAATGCCGTCGCATATTCGCGATACGCGACCGCCCAACCCGCGCGCACCATCCGCCGATTGACCGACTGCCCTTGGACAAAGCACTCCGCCACCACCCGACCGTAGCGGTCCGTGTCCTTGGGCTGGCAACGAACGGTCTTGTCCAGCACATAGCCGTCCAGCACGGCAGCGGACCATCGGCCACAAGGCCAAGCACGTCCGTCGTTGGTGGTGCATTGCTGGGCGCTTTCCGGCGCATCAATGCCCCACAGGCGGATGCGCTGCTTCGCGATGGTGAGCGTGTCCCCGTCCGTGACCGTCGCGCGGCCGACCAGCTCCGCTGCCACACCAGGAACCGAAGCAAAAACCAAAAGCACAACCAACAGACCTTTCAACACCATCGACAACGACATCCTCTACGCGCATGCCCGGGTGCGAGCGCCAATTGAAACGGGGTGCGACACTCTAGCGGAAGTGGTTGGATGTAGGCTAAACATGAAACGCTGGACCTGCCGATGACGTCGGCGGGCTCACCCTGACCCGCAACGCAATGAGCAGGCTGGCGAGCAGCATTACTGCCGCGGCAACGGTGAGGACGGCAACGATGCCTCCCATCCCGAACACCAAGCCGCCCAAGGCGGCGCCCGCTGCGATGGAGGACTGCACTGCAGCGACCACCATCCCGCCGGCACTCTCGGCCTGATCGGGTACCGCACGCGCGACCCAGCTCGACCAGGCAACAGGCACGCCACCGAAGGCCAGGCCCCAGAGCGCGACCAGGACCGCCAGCCCGCCAACGCCCACCGGCAACATCACCATGCCGAGCGCGGCGACGCCGACCAAAGCGGGCATGATCACCAAGGTGACTTTCAGACTGCGCTCCATGAGCCAGCCGGCCAGCAGTGTGCCGACAAAGTTCGCCACACCGAATCCGAGCAGAATCAGCGCCAGGCCATCAGCGCTCATCTGTCCCAGGCTCTCCAACGTTGGGCGGATGTAAGTAAACAGCGAGTACTGACCGGTGTGCGCCAGAACGCAGCCCAGCATTCCGACCGCAATGCCTGGCCGGCGCAACAGGCCCACCACCGACTGTGGGAGCGCCGCCTTGCGCGGCGCCATTCGGGGCAGCGTGAACCACTGGAACGCAAACGTGAGTCCACCGACCGCCGTCGCCGCCCAGAAAGCGCTGCGCCAGCCCAGCAGTCCGCCGAGGTAGCTCCCCAACGGAACCGACACCACCGTGCCGACCGCAATCCCGCTGAAGATGATGGACAGCGCGCGAGGCACGCGCTGTGGCGGCACCAACCGCATGGCCACGGCCGCTGCCATGCTCCAGAACCCGCCCAGCGCGACGCCCAGAAGGATACGCATCACCAGGAGCACTCCCATGCTGGACGACAACGCCACCAAGGCGTTGGAGAGGATCATCAGACCCGTGAAACTCAACAGCACCAGGCGCCTATCGATCGAACGGGTCAGCCGTGGCACGAGCAGGCCGGCGAACAGGGCTACTACAGCGGTGACCGTCACTGCTTGACCGGCCAGCGCCTCCGACACCCCCAGGTCCGCCGCCATCGGCGTCAACAGGCTGGCAGGCAGGTATTCCGCCGTGAGCAGCCCAAAGACCCCCATGGCCAGCGAAAACACGGCCACCCATGCCGATGAAGACGGCTCTCCGCTGCCCCTGTCCACAGAATCAGGCGCGTTCGCGGCGTCAACTACGTTATTGCTCATCAAAGATCCCAGTGCGTTCGTGCAGCCGAGAGTCTAGGGAGGCAGATCAGGATGATCTATGATTGTCCAACCTGTATTTTTGATCGAAACCCCGAGTCGTCTCAATGAGCCACGCTTCATCCCAGTCCACCGACCTGATCAGCGAGCTGCTGACCGGCATGCGGCTGCATGGCGTTCAATACCGACGCATTCAGACCGGGCCGACCTTTGGGCTTGGATTTCCGCCGAAGCCAGGCCATGCCTACTTCCATTACCTGGCAGTGGGCACTGCGATTCTTCGTGGCGCGGACGGCAGCCAACATGTGCTCTCCGCCGGGGATGTCGTGCTTCTTCCCCGCGGAGAAGGCCACGCATTGGTGTCGGGCGAGGACCATCCCGTTCAGTGCCTGGAAACGATAGTCGCAGCCCCACTGAGTGACGCGGTGAGCGGGATAGACACCTGCCCGAGTACACATGCCGTGCCAAGCGCGGTGCTGTTCCACGGATGCATGCTGTTCGATCTGGGTGGCATGCAAGGGCTGAGCAAGTTGATGCCGGCCGTGATGTTGGCCGATGGCAACGCCACTGCGTTTCCTGGGCTGTTGCCGATGGTCGACGCGATGAAACGCGAGGTGTGCTCCGGACGCATTGGCTATGCAGGCATACTCGCCCGGCTGGCGGATGCCGTCGCCGCCATGATCGTGCGTGACTGGGTCGAGCGCGGTTGCGACGGCGCATCTGGCCTGGTCATGGCCATGCGCGACCCTCGCCTATCGCTGTCGTTGCTTGCCCTGCATAGGGACCCCGGGCGTGACTGGACCGTCGAAGCGCTGGCTGCAGAATCGAACACCTCGCGTTCGGTCTTTGCAGACCGGTTCCAGAGCGTCATTGGAACCGCGCCTCTGCGATACGTGACTGAGCTGCGTATGCAATTGGCGAGTCAATGGCTGAGCCAGCAAAGCCTATCCATCGAGGTGGTGGCAGAGCGTCTTGGCTACGCGTCGCAGGCTGCCTTTAGTCGGGCCTACAAGCGCGTCATGGGGCACTCGCCTGGTGCGACTCGGCGGGGGCGCCAGTTGGCCTCGGCATAGGGGGCACTTTGGGGGCTGTCGCTCAAACGGCCTGGGCGTCGCCAATGGGCTTCCGCGCTGCGCGCTCCAAGGCCAGCCATTCGGCTGTCCGGATTCGCTCCCAGCGAATCCGTCGAACCCGCGCGGCGTCGGGACCCTTTTCTTCTCGGCCAGATACGCACTCCATTCGAGGCGCTGTGCGTATCTGGCGGAGAGAGTGCCCGCCAATCCGCCGTTCAGAACAGTCCAAAGATTAATTTTATATCCTTTTATTTCAGCACTTTGCATAAGATTCAGTCCAGAAGCGTCCATCCGCGACCATCGTAACCTCGGGTCAAATGGCATACTGGATGGCATGCCAGAATCCAGTGCAACGGCATTGTCTCTCCTTACAGATCTCAAAGCCCGAAAGATATCTCCAGGCGGCCCCGCAGTGGCTCACGGCGGCGTTACTGGCTTGACGCTATTGCCCTCATCGAGCCAGAAGGGCCATGGGAAATGGGTACTTCGCTATGTGAGCCCCGTTAGCGGCAAGCGTCGCAACGCGGGCTTGGGGGCTATCCCGAAGTTGGGATAGCATCCGCCGGAAAGATTGCGAGAGAGATGCGCTAGCAGATCGCAGGAGGATTGGATCCGCTTGACTTGAAGGCTGCAGAAGAAGCGAAGCAGAAAACTCCGACGTTCAAGGAAGCAGCTAGCCGGGTGCATGCGGAGCTCAAGCCCGGATGGAGGAACGCCAAGCACGCCCAACAGTGGATCAACACACTAGAGCAGTATGTCTTCCCAAGGATCGGCTCTACCCCTCTGGATCAGATCAGCCCGCGCCACATTGCCGAAGTATTAGGCCCAATTTGGCTCGAGAAGGCAGAGACTGCCTCGAGACACGCAGTTTCGGCAAACATGGGAGGCGAAGTAACCAGCAGCACTAGAACGCGCCGCCGCTGCGCCTCAGTACCATTGGCGAACTGCGCAATCAAAGCATCGACCTGCGCCGTGGACAACGGGTCCAGGTGATCAGTGACTGACGTAGGAATGGCGATAAGATCGGCATTCACTACTGTGACAGCTTGCGAGAGAGCATCTAGTCCGGCAATCTCCGCCAGCTAGCCGGCATGGCGGCCACCGGAGCACCGGCGCTGGAGTCATTGCCCATCACCGAAATGCGCATGGCCTGCCTCCAGGTCGGCGGACTCTTGGGCGAGCGCGTATTAAGCTTGGCTGAGCGTGAAGAAATTTCCGGGGTGAGGCTGTGGGCAAGTCAATGCGTTCAATGGCGAGTCCGCTCGGCCGAGCCCCGTCGACATAAGTCGTGAGTTGCATCGCAATGATGGGCATAGTGGCTATCGAGCAACTTTGGGCGATCAGCGTGCTTGGCAGCGTGCGTGACGCCCGAAGCTCTGTAAGCTCGGCTTGCTTCGAGCGCTTGCAATGAGAGTGGGAGCGAAGTTGAGCAACAGTGGTCACCACAGCAGGTTGCCTGTTGGTTGAACGCATCAACCCTGAAGATTCGAGCCGCCAGCGTCTCACGAGACAATCTACCGTAGGTTACAAAACACCAGGCGAGCGATACCGATGAAACGTTGCGTTGATCACCCTACGCCTCCCGGATAAACGCAAACTGCGAGATACCGAAGTGTTCCTCGAGCTGATCTCCGAATGCCATCCACTCCGTTATGTAATCGAGGTCCCTCGCACGCTGCTCCGCCAGACCCTCGCGGTCGCGGTCAACACGCGGCTCCGCTCTCAGCCCGACGATGTCGCGCAACTCGGCAAGTAGTTCATCAGAGCGGCCGATGGCAGGCGCGCGGTCGAACTGCGTCGACTCCGCCAAGTTCGCAATCCAGGCCGGAAGGGTCCGTCTCTCGCTGTCCAGTAGGCGCGGCGAGTGAAAACATACCTCACTCCCGATCGGATCAAAACTGTAGGAATGGCTGGCGGAGGCAACAGCGTCGTGCGGTGGAATGCTCACGTGCCCCTCGAGCCAGGGGATGCCGGAAAATGGGGCGGATGTGGTGCCGTGAATCACGACATCCTGATTCGAATATGGGCCGTTGAACCAGTAGAACGGCCACCCCAGTAAGCCATGCAGGTGACTGTGGGCCACGTATTCCTTGGAGCTCAGAAACAGCGAACACACATAGGCCGCGTCGCCGATCCCCCGCTGCAGCAGCCGCGCGCGCATCCGATATAGGACGTTGTGCTGCAGCTTATGAACAGGAACCTTGGAATTCTCCTTCTTCCTGAGATTGAAGTGCAGACTGCCAGTCGCGCAGTGAAGCCCCAGGGCGGCTCGGTCACCCGAAATCTTGCCGGTCGGCGTCGAGCGAGTCGGGCGCTTGAACTGCATGTAGAACGGGGCGATCTTCGCCGACCCCGGAATCTTTGCGTCCGCCCCGAACAGGTTCTCGAAATTTGATGAGAACGGCACGATTTGCACCTTGAAAATTGGAAAGCTCATGATCGTAAGCTGCGTGGTGACCAAGGCCATCACCAGTTCTTCGGTGTAATTCGCCGCACCCTTCGCCATTGTGTTTTCCTCCGAGTTGAAGACCCGAACGGGGACTCCCACCCCTTCAACTCTATTATGAGTTGGCATAAGAGGACAATGGGTTGAATGACCAATCGAATCCGCCGCCGGAGGCTGTTGTCGGTTTAAGATTTGGGTAATTCCGGAGCATCAAGTTGTTTGGAACTGCTGCCCAGCCTATTTGGCGTCGGCATCCAGCTCGCTGCCTGTATGTGCCAGCCGGGTGTAGTCACGACTGGTAAAAACCAGGCCATTGCCCGACCGAGGCAGGAATGGCTCCTTTACTTTTCCAAATGCGCCATAGCGAGTGATCAGTGCCCGCTCAAGGGCGGCCGATGCCCTGCTGGCGTTGACGGTCCGTGATAGGTGCCAGCCGAGCAGTTGGCTGGCGTTGCAGTCGATCACCAGCACCAGACTGGGTCAGCCGTCCTTTCCGCCCCAGACACGGCAAAGGTCAGTCGCCCAGCGTTGATCCGGCGTTTCGGCACGAGATACTTGGCCTCAAGGCGCGGCCGTTGGCTAAGCGGCCTCCTACGTACCTGCCAGCCTTTCAACTGAAAGATCCGCTGCACGGTATTCTTGTTCAGGCCACGCAACGCAGCCACGGTGCGGTACCCAATGACGCTTACTGGCAAGCTGCGCTCTGCAATGGTCAGTTTTCAAGACTTAAGCCACCCGAACCATCCTCTCTTGGAGGATCAAGGACTGATGAGCACACCCATTCCCGTTGAGAGTCGCGTCGCCGTATTGGTGGACTGCGACAACGTACCGGCCGAAATCCTCGAACATGCACTCCTGATGGCGGCCCAATTTGGCCGCGTGGTGGTCCGACGGGGCTATGGAAATCAGGTGACACTGGCGAACAAGTGGCAAGACGCCTTGGTTAGACAGGCCTTTACGCCCTGCCTGCAGTATCAGTACGCTCCGGAAAGAACACGGCCGACATCGCGCTGGCTTTGGACGCGTTGGAAGCGCTGTTCGATCAGCGTGCCGACACCTTCTGTCTTGTGACAAGTGACTCGGACTTCGCCTATTTGTGTCGCAAGTTGCGAGAGCGCGGTGCATCGGTCTGCATCGTCGGCAAGAGCAAGACGCCTGACGCACTGCGCAATGCCAGCGACCAATTCTTCGAATGGACACGCCTTGAGCATCCCCACACAACGGCGGGCTCCACGGCCGCAATACCAGCAAAGGACACTCTCCCCAAGACAGAGCCATCCAACGATCAGACTAAGCCCATCGTTAAGCGCCGGCCGCGCTTCCTCGTTGAAGCCGTCGCTCTGCTGACCGGGAGCACCTCGGACGGCAAGGTCACGATGGGCCTACTCGGCCAGTACCTCAAACGCACCGACCCTGCGCTTTCCCCACAAACCTACGGTAACTCTGGGCTGCTGAGCATGGTTAAGACCTACGATCTGCTGATCGCGCACCAGCAGGACGGAGGTCACTGGTCTGTCAGCTTGGCAGCGAAGGTTGACGCCTCGACGGAAAACCTGAACTCTGTGATGCCTGATTGACCTGTGTCCTGACCAGATACGACACGAACGTCCATCGCTCCTGTAGCTGCAGAAGCTGAATTCGCATTGAGTAGGTGCTAGTTCCATCCATGAATATCACGGCATCGAACCGGCCGCTCTTGGAACTCCGCCACTTTAGGTCGCCGGAGCTGACCTGGATCCCAAACACGGATACTCCCTTTACGCTGTATTACGACGAGACCAACAACATCCGTCGCTTGGCGTTGACCGAGTCAGGCCTGAACCATCAAGCGCTGGACTGCTTTGTGCTCGGTGGCATCGCACTTAGACCCGGAGCGCGGCTTCCAGAAATTGAATCACTCAGAAGAAAGGCCCGCATCCAACCATCGACGAAAGAGCTCAAGCTCAAACACTTTGCAGAAGGCGATTACGCCGCCTGCCTCGACTCGGCCAAGCTAGAGATCTTCTTGACGTGGGTGCTGGACGCGCCCGTGCACTTACACTTTTCCAATTTCAGCGTCCTGAATTGGGCTATCGTGGATCTGGTCGACTCCATCCTAGCGGTTGACCGCTATCGACCGCTGCAGGGAATCCACCAGGATTTGAAGACTGAGCTACATGCCCTGGTTCGAACCGACCCTCTGGGCTACTTCCAATTGCTGAAGACGTTTGATTATCCCAATATCGCACCGGAACGACACGCAGAATTCCTACACGCTGTTCGCGCATTCTTGTTTCGCAATGGTTTCATCTTCAGAAATTTTCACACGATGACACTATCCGACCTCCTGCAACAGGCCGCGGTTGATGTCACGCTCGTCTTTCTGACCGACAACAAGTCCGACGTGCTCGTGGATCGGTTTGACGACGTGTTCCTTCAACGCATGGCTACCTTCCGCAGAGCCAAGCATGTGTTCGACGAAGAGGATCAGGTCCGTCGACGCTTGTACGAAAGGAGAGTGGTCATCGACGGCCAGGCCGTCGACTACTGTTTCGCAAACTCCAAGAGTGAGCCCGCCATTCAGATCTCGGATGTCCTGTGTGGGCTGCTCGGAAAGCACTTCAGCTCCATGGAAAAGCATTCGATCGAAGAGTTGGAGGCATGGACCTCGAGCCTGTCGGATCGGCAGCGCCGCAATCGCGCCTTGCTGTCGCAACTGATCGACAATGCCCACGAGGAGTGCCCCGCCTTCTTGTTCAATCAGGCGCCAAAGGAGAGCCAAGCCAAGAGCGAATGGTTCTTGGATGGCGCTGAGTACCCCGAGGACTATAGGGACTAGGCAACCGAGTCCGCTCCGGGCTTGGAGCACGCCCTCTCAAGCGACAAGTCTGCCAATGTCCTGCGGCCAGTCCACCCGTTGAAGGCCCCGCCGCCTTCCGCTTTACTCAACTCTGGAAACGACGCAACTTCAGGTATTGGCCGAATTTTCGAGAGGCGCGGGCAGACACCCTCTCAATCCGCGACGGGGCCGCGCGCAGCTGCGAGCGTGGCACGGAGGGGCGTCCGTAATCAACGCTCGTCCTTCCAGAGTACGAATCTAAGACAAGCTCCTACTGCTTACACCCGCCTCCTCCAAGAGCCTATAGAGTGCAGCGATGTCAGCCCGCCCCCCTCGCTCATGGCAATAGGTGAAGATGACCCGCTGCTTCGCGCGCGTGAACGCGACAAAGAAACTCGCCTTTGCCTCGTGCTCGTCCTTGGAGAAATTCCACCACGCTTGGTCATCAAGACCGACAAAGATCACCGTGTGGAACTCCAGGCCTTTACTCTTGTGGATGGTCATCAAAGGTGTTGCCCCAATTCCCTCGTACGCATCTAAGGCGCCCTTCCACCCTTTGCCTCCTTCAGAGCATTGATGGAGATGAGTAACAATGCACTCCAGCACTTGTTCCAACCAGTCGCCCTGTGCGTAGGTGGAAACCACCGCAGCCAAGCATTCGCGACCCAAGAAGTCAGCGATCTCGCCAATCAAAGAGGCAACAGCACCCAACGACGCTGGAGGGTCGGCGTGCTGACGCCTGAGTTGAGTCACAAAGGCGTCTAGATCATGGGCAAGCTGGGCCTGCGCGCGTTCATCCTCACTCGAGACTCCCCACAGCCGTCGCAGCGTTGCCTGACTCGAAATCCAGTGCCGCCCAGCATTTGTGACCATCGCCAAGCGAAGCACACCGATGATCCACCGAGAGGCCTCCTCCGTCAGCAGATCCTGCAGGGCGATCTCACCAATCTTTCCCGCCGCATTGAACAAACTCAGACCCTTGCTTGAGAAAGCAGGCTCTAGGTCGGCGAAGTAGTTCTGAGGGAGCTGACGGACAAGAACCGCCACCTCGCCGGGATCGAGAGCCTCATCACGAATCACACGCGAAACGAACTCAGCAAGGCCTCGAGCCTCTCGTTCCGCGGTTGTGAAATTCCACACTTCACAAGTCCCGACTGTTCGCACCACCGGCGCCATCGAAACAGGCACGATCGCCTGCGGGTCGAGTGCCCGAGCGAGAACGGTCTGCATCTCTACTAGATCAGAAGAAGAACGATAGTTGTTCAACAACGTTACTCGCTGTGCGCCAAAATCTCGCTCGAAGGCAACAAAGGGATCACGCATAGCTCCGGCCCAACGCATAATCTGCTGCTTATTGTCTCCAACCGCGGTGATCTCGGTGCCCGAGCCCAGGAAGATGGCACGCACCAATTCGTACTGTTCCCTCGTCGTGTCCTGGAACTCGTCCATGAACACATGGGAGTACGTAACCTGCAGCGCGCCACGAATCTGTGGATTCAGACCTACGAGCAACTCTGCCAAGCGCGCCAACATCTCGAAGGTGAGTTGGCTCGGTTCCTGCCCATGGAGCGATTGCATCCAGAAGCACTCAGCGGCCCATTGCTCTGGCGTCGGTGCCTCGAAACCGTCCTCCTGAAGCGAGTTGGCCAGCACAAAGTCCCTCTCGAATGACGTGTCCGAGATAGCGCGAACGTCTCGTTCCGTACCGACCTCTGGCGGCACCTTCGGCAGGCGACTCAGGAACCTCTCGTAATATCCCCTGTGCGGAATCAGAATCTGGTAGTCGGGGGCTGGCCGCCATGCGTCCGGCAACGCTTGGCCGAAGCGATCTACCAAGCTTTTCGCAAACGCCGAGAACGTCATCGAATCCAAGCGTTCTGCCTGACGGGGATGGCAACGCGCACGAACTCGTGCCATCAGATTCGCGGCGGCGTCACGCTTGAAACTGATCGCTAAAATTCGCCGGGGGGATCTCGAAGCACCCGTCTGCAGCAGGAACGCGGCACGCTGCGCCAACAGCTCAGTCTTGCCCGCGCCGGGTCCGGCGATCACCGAGCAATGCCCCCCCGAGCGAACGACGTCAAGTGCGTTCTTCTCCAGTCCTCCTACACCCACTGGTGTCCACTGTTCGGGCTTCATCCGCCTGGGCGAGGCAACCATTCTCAATTGCCCCGCAACTCATTTTGGATATGCTTCAGCAGCCTCTTCAGCACCTTCGGCATGTTCTCCGCCAAGTCGCTCTGCCCAATATGCGTCAGCGCTTCAAGGTGAGTAACGGGCTTGCTGTGGGTGAGGAAATGGTACCGATAGTCAGGGAAGAGAGCTGGATACGCCTCCAATTCGTTTACATAAAGCAGCGTCCCAGGGCCCGTGGTCCCAAGGACTACGTCAGCCGCCCTCTGGATTGTGAGCTTCGGTCCGCCTCCCGGAGGAACAATCGTCTCGTAGGCCTCGGGGAATGCCTTTAACATCGCCAGATCAAGGTCCAGCGGACCAGAGAAGAATACACCGTACTCCCTGAGCCTCAGGACCCAGCCGGAGATGATTTTCATCTTTTCCGGAGTCTGCCATGTATGCATCTTCGCGAAGCGCTCATCAGGCAGAACACCGTTCTTGATCCTGAGCAGTTCATCCTTCGATTCCCCCATTTCGATCAGGTGCTCAATCGCGGTCTTCACTCGGCCAAAGCCACCTCCCAACCGGCCAAGGTCCAGATCCAGCAGCGTGACATAGGGAATCTTCAGCTGCTTCAGCAGTCGCCAGAAATGCTGAACGTGTCGACCGCCCAGCGGCACAATGGCAACGAACGCGGGGTCGATCGCTAGTTCCAGCGATCTTGCCAGCGCCGGCAGGACGATCCGCTCCGAGTCGCCTTCAACCAACACAACGAAGCGCGCGAAGTACAACTCCGGGTAGGCCAAAAGTGCGCCACGCACGAACTTCGCCGCCTCGTCTGCTGCAGCCGGCAGCTTGATTCTCCTAATTGTGGAGGTCCTCTTTTTCGGATCCTGACGGCAGTACCTCACCTCCTCCGGTTGCACACGGCTCAGCACGGCTGGCGAATGACTGGTGATCAGCGCCTGACTACCACCACTCTCGGTCAGGGAACGCACCTGCTCTATGATCCGACTCAGAAAGAACGGGGACAGATGGTTTTCCGGCTCTTCGATCGCGAACAGACTCAGCGCGGGCACCCGCAGCCTGTCGTCGGCAAATCCAGCCAAAGTTCCACCTGCCACTTGGCGTTCCAGATCGAACACGGCCGCGACCAGCGCAAAATAGAACAGCGATTTTTGTCCATCGCTGAGGGCCTCGAGACTACGCTCGTGACCATCGGGGCCTTGCGCAAAGACCACGGCAATCTTGTTGACGACCTCCTCAAAGCGAGTGCTAACTAGGCTCAGCCGGGGACGCGTGTCCACCACCTCGTCGTGAAGAGTATCCCAGCGCTCACCAAGAGCCTGACTGATGGCGTGAATCGCCGGTTCGCTCCCGAACACGGCGGCAAGTTCTGTCGTCGCCTGCTCCACGGCACCGGTGGTTGCCTCGGTCCACTCGATCGCACGAAGCAGGCGAGCCGCCAATGCGCCGGCCGAAGCCTTGACCTGTGCAATGGGATCCCGACTCGCGGGAGTGTAGTAGAGCTGGATGAGCCCACGTTCCGATGCAAGGACCGGGGTCAAGACGGGGTCGACTGAATCGTCGTCCAGGGTCTCCATCCAATACAGCTCTTGGGAAACCTCTCCCTCGACGGTGCCATCGTCCTGCCATGCCGCCTCCAGACGCATCCGACAGACCGGTGCCTGACCCGGTTCGCTAACCTGCATTCGCCGGAAGGATGGCGCGATTCCCTCGGCGGTCGCGCCCCCCGCCTTGAGCTCAGGGAAGCTAATGACTACTTCGATGAAAAGCGCCTTGTGGCCACGGTCATCCGGGTTGTCTCTCGGTCCTACATGGAAATCGGATCGATGAATCGTGCGCTGCGCGCGAGACACGCCAAACAGTTTGGTCAGCGCTTGCAACACTGCGGTCTTCCCGGCGGCATTCGGACCAATGATGGCAGTCACACCCGAGGCCAAGGAAATCTTTGTCGGTTTTGCCCCGAAACAACGAAAGCCCGAAATCCGGACGGATTCAATGCGCATAGGATTCCCTTCCCCCCTTTCTGGACGAAGCGGAATTATAGAGAGAACACGCGCCCACGAGCAGCCTGAAGAGCCCGGGTGGAGCGCCAGAGAGCGGTACCCCGCTCCACCTCGCCGATTGCTTCCTCTCAGTTCCGGATGCGCCAGAGAGCAGAGGCTGGCTCTTATCCATCTCCCATGCTGCCCCCTCAGGAGTCCACACGGAAAAGAGCGGGGCCGCCTCGGCCACTTCTTGACCGCCTCCAGGCATTTCTCCTTGCTCACGTATTCACGCCCCCCCCCTGGGCAGGATCTTGAAGTTTCGGGTTTGGAGCACCCGTCATCATCGCAGCACCACTTGGGGGTTCGCCTGACCGCCGGCTGATTGCCTTGCGGTTGCGCAAACTCACAAGCGAGAAATGCCGTGGTGCAGCATTAATGCTGAGCCGAAGTCTCAGCAAATCCGCAAGATGTTGATGCACATGAGAACGCGTGTGAAATCTTTTATTTGAAACGCACCAGTAGGCTCACGATCTAGCGGTTGGAAAAACGAGTCGCTAGGGTTCAGCGCAATTTCGGCCCAAAGGCAACTCGCTTCGCATTGAACACTTTGAAAAGAGCCCTAGGATAACGCCGAATGCAGCCGTCCGCTTCGGGCCAGCCGCGATGTTCAACTCCGGATTTGAGCCGACCCGCATAGCGAGTTCAGCTTGAATGAACTGTTAGCACCCACTAGCCACCATTTATAATCGCTGCCACGAATGCGCCGACGAAAGACGATGTCAGCCCGATCAGCATTACCACCCACCACCTGAGCTCTTGGCGTCTCGCTATAGCTTGGGTGTGAAGCTTAACTGCCACATCGATGAGAGAAAGTATTTGCTCCGAAGACAGCGGACGGCGAGAAATATGCGACCGATTGTCCCGCGGTACAGCCTTAAGTTGCTCCAGCGTCATCTCTTCTCGTGTTCTTGTGTTGTAGACGCGGGGCTGAGCTCGGCGAAGAGCTAGTGTTTGAAATCCCGCGCCATCAACTCCAGCACGGAAAAACTCAGGATGTTCGTTGAACACCATCAGCCAGCTATCCGCGCTTTTAGGTTTCTCGCCGAGAATTTTTGACCATGACTCGATTTTTCTGCCAGAGTATTTGTAAGTACCCATCACTTGGATCGCAGCTACCAAGTCCGCGAGTCGGTGTTGCCGTGCGATGTAGGGTGACTGGCCTTCGATCATGTGTCTCATGTAGGTGCAAACTTTGGAATTAATCCGATCCGCGAAGCCGGTTCGGCTTGAATTAATTTTTAGGTCAATGGCCAAGAATCATGTACTTGGCGCATTTCTTGTCGAGAACCAAGTACTGCGCAATAAGCCATTTGAGCGTCTCCGCCTTGAGCTGGACATGCTTGCTCCGTTCAGGGTGATCAGTCCGACCCTCGTAGACCATTGTTTGATGTAGCTCAAGATCGACAATCTTGTGCCAAAGAGTCTCACTCAGATACATATCGACTTTAGGACCGAATAGCCATTTTTCAGCTTGTATCCCTGACAGGTATGCGATCTGTTGCTGGCTGCCAATTGCCCCGTGCGAGCCAATGTATCCAAGGGCGTCACGAACTGCTTTATACACGTGCATTCGCTTGTCGAAAAGGTCAAGTTTCAGCTTGTTCTGCGCAGTGCGCCATTGCGATACGCAATTGTTGCACCGACCAATGCCAGAACCGGCACGGTGAGCGCTGTTACATAGGCCGTCCATTGAATTTCAACCATTGATCTAATAACCCAATAGAAGAACCTGTGAGTCCGATTATACGACTTATCACCAAATCACGTACGTTGGCTCTCCCCCTGATACAACTCGATCATAGGGTGGCTGGAGCCGGCTAACAAGCCAACGTATAACTAATCAAACAGCAGACTCAGGGGCTGAACCTATGTCCGCTTCGGGTCGAAATCTGCTATTCCCCTATCCCAATAACCATCCCCAACCCATTTGCTCCTCCTATGTCCGTTACCGGCCATCAGCAGACCGATGTTCCTTCGCAAATCCAAAAACAAGCATACGCTACGAGGGCCCCGCCCAAGTCTCACTCCCGATACTACCCCTTGACCAAACGCAAGTTGGCCCTTCTCGCAGCGGGCTCAGCCATTCTCGGCGCTCCACCCTTCAGTGCGTTGAGCATCAGCCCAAACGTAAGTTCGTTAATCTCGTCAGAAAAGATCGCTAGCTGATGGGCAACATCCGCTTTCGACAAGCCTTCTTCGCGAAGTGCTCCGAATACCTTTTCAAGCACTAATGATTTCTCGTGCGGCACACCTTCAGGCTCCGACTTGCGGTAGCCCGCTTGCGCCAGCTGGATGCAAAGCGTGCGGTAGGTCCAGTCAGTTGTCAGGCCAAGGGCATGCATCCGGTAGTTCAGCGCTGCCAAGGAGACTGCCCAGTGCTTCTTGTGCCGGATGAGACTCGATAGCGTCGGGGCACGCGGCGCCATGGCAAGCACGCTCGCCCGCGGCATGAGAAAAGCGGACGCAAACGCATTTGCCTCGCGCTCCAGGTCGGGACCATGGGGTTGGGCATGTTGGTGTAGCACCAGGTGGCCCAACTCATGCGCGGCATCAAACCGGCAGTGTTCGGCCGACTTGAACGTATTGAGGAAGACGTAGGGCCGGCCGCCACTCCACATCGAAAAGGCATCCACTTCCTTGGCATCGATTGCCAGGGAATAGACCCGGATTCCCTTGGATTCCAGCAGGGCAATCATGTTCTTGACCGGCAACTCGCCGATGCCCCAGTGAGCGCGCAGCATTTCTGCCGCCGTCTCCGGGGTCTGGGAAGAAGACGATGTCGGATAGGCTTCTGGCTCTTGAGCGTGTTTGTGCACGCTAACGGGGCGACTGTCCCCTCCCTCGCGCCCCAAATCCGGAACGTCAGGGTCTGGCAGGGCGAACCGCGCCTCAATCCATTCGTTCAACAGCAGGGCAACAGCGCCCGCACCAAGCGCGGTGTCGCGCTGGCTGGCTGTCATCTTCGAAAGCGAACGGAAACTCGCCACATCGGGGTGAGGAACTTCCGGGTCCACACCAAAGAAAAAGGCTTCGGGGAACCGAAGCGCTTCCGAAAGCTTTCTAAGCGTACTGGCCTCTGGCTCCTGGGAGCCCGTCTCGTAGTTGGAGACGGACTTCTCTGTTACCCCAATTTTTTCGGCCAACTCACGCTTTTTCATCCCTCGCCGTTTGCGGGCGAGGGTAAGCCGTAAAGCATTGAACATAGCAACCTCGTCACGCTTTGCGGCGGATCTCGATGTCGATGTCAGGACCACCCGGCTCGAGGATTTCCGTCAGGTCATCGTCAAACGGAATGCTACCGAGCACGATGCGTTCCGACCACGAAGTGATCTTGCCGTCATTACCGATTTCAGCCGGCAATGACAGTTCAAAGCGGATCTCACCCTTGGACGTATCCGTGTGGTGCATCAAGATCCACGTCTGGTTGCCCTCGGCGTCGTCCTTGATCTCTTGCATGAACTCTTCGAAGAGCACCATCTGACGATTCGCCTCGATGGCCTCAACGGTGTTGCGACCCTTCTTCGAACGGTTCGACGGATGGGCATACGGGTTGCCCGTCCCCTCGTCGCCCGAGGCCACGGCGATAGCCAGGTTCAATGACTCGTTCACGGTCACCGGGAAGCTGCCGACATCCTGCCGAATCCAGTCCAGCGGCCTCAGCTGATCCCTCAGGGCGGCAACGACCTCGCCCCACATGACCAAGCCCGGGAAGTTACGGGGGTGGTTAGGGGTCAATCGGGTGCGCTGCAAGTGCCCCTGATAGATGGCTTCGCGGAGCGCCACCTCGGTGACCCCCAACTGTTCCAGGCGACTGGCGATTTCTTCGGGAGCGTCGTGAAGGATGTTTGGGAGCATCGGGGTCTGCCTCAGGGGGACTTCCGATAATCCTCCCTCATTTGAGGAGGAAAAACAAGAAGTTTGTGCTGCGCACTGAACAGCACCCTGCCATGTTCCGTCAGCATCGAACCCATCCTCCACACCAAGCAGGCCCAATTCCGGCCCGACTGACATAGCGAGACGCGCTAGCTAAGCCCTTGGCTGGCAGCACTACCAAAACGCTAGGCTTCCGCACTGATAGATGACGTCCACGGACGTTTGGGGCTCTCCACACACAGCCAATCCGTCGCGGCATACCCGATGGCAACCAGAAAAACCGGAGGATAGATATTTTCTCTTAAATCAATGATTTGAATTAATTCAGTGGCGGAGAGAGTGGGATTCGAACCCACGGAAGGAATGACCCTTCGCCGGTTTTCAAGACCGGTGCCTTAAACCGCTCGGCCATCTCTCCGTATCGGCAGCGCTTCCGCGCCCCGCGTGCCCAAGTCATTGCAACCCAGGCAACCGGTCGGGGCAGCGCCCCGTCCGGCATGGCTCCCCGGCATTGGCCGGGGGTCGCATTCTCGCATTTCAGGTGGGATTTGCCCACCCGCCCGCTGTCGGGCTCACCCCGCATCCACCGCCAACGCACCCAAGGCGCTGGCCTTGATCTTCTCCTTGGCCCGCTCGCATGCCCCACCACAGTCCAGGCGCGAGGCCTCCAGCTGCGGCGGCAGGTGTTCGGCCAGGAAGTCGATGAACACGCGCACCGCCGGCAGCAGGCCGCGGCGGGAGGCGAACACGGCGTGGCAGATGCCCTGCGGCAGCGACCAGTCCGGCAGTACCACTTCCAGCTCGCCATTGCGCACGGCATCGGCGCAGACGGTTTCCGGCAGCATCGTGATGCCGAAGCCGTCCTTGACCATGCTCTGCAGCAGCGGGAAATCGAAGCCGGCCACGCGCGGCTGCAGGTCCACGCGGCGGACCGCGCCTTCGGGGCCGTGCAGTTCCCAGCGCTGACGGGCTTCGTCTTCGCTGATGCTCAGGGTGACGTGATTGGTCAGCTCGTCCGGGTCTTTCGGGCGGCCGGCGCGGTCGAGGTACTTGGGGCTGGCCACCAGCAATTCCTGCACCTGGCCGAAGCTGCGCATCACCAGGCTGCCATCGTCATCCAGGCGCGAGCGCACACGAAGCGCGACGTCGTAGCCTTCGTTGATGATGTCCACGCGGCGGTTGCTGATGTTCAGCTGCAGCCGCACCTTGGGGTACTGCGCCAGGAAGATCGGCAGCAGCTTGGGCAGCTGCATCTGCGCCAGCGAGACCGGCACGCTGGCGCGCACCAGGCCGCGTGGCTCGGCGCTGAGGCGATCCACCACCTCACGCGCGGCCTGGGCCTCGGCAAGCATGGTCTGCGCGTGGCGATGCACGCTGGTGCCGACGTCGGTCACCGCGAAGCGGCGCGTGGAGC
>Ga0247813_10001423_pt1 | contig 18265 bp, 17 predicted proteins | sample UWRJL169409C1_FD_180719 | JGI IMG/M metagenome (GOLD analysis project Ga0247813, IMG submission 180719) | Plant litter microbial communities from Arlington Agricultural Research Station in Wisconsin, United States - UWRJ-L169-409C-1 | ecosystem: Environmental > Terrestrial > Plant litter >... | reverse complement strand
CAGACCTCGCACCGGGCCGTCGGCGGGATCCATCGGGGTTTCGTATTCGATGGCGAAGACCGGCGCCTCTTTCCACAGACCAAGGAACAGCGTCCGGTCGGGCACGAGGTCGAGGGCGTGCGGCATGTCGATCCAGGCCAGTCGCGGCCCGTCGGGACCCTGTTCCAGCAGCGGCTTGCCCTCCCATAGCACCATGGCGAGTGCGTCGGCCTTCGCCTGCTGCTCCGCCAGCCATGACGGGTCGTTGCGCAGGTCGCCCGCGCGGTCGAGCGGATTGCCGGAGAAGGTGTTCAGGACGGGAGGAGCCATGACCCGTTCCTAGCCGTTCGCGCGGCCCCGTGGGAGAGGCGCCTTGATCTTGCGGCCGCCTTTCGCGATATAGGCCTCGGAGATCGCGGGCGAAGGCTTCGCCAACCTGGTCAGGGCCGGAAGGCAGCAGCCACAACGAATTCCCCTTCGGGTCGCGGTCTCCACTTCCATTTTTTTGAGCGCTAACGCTCGGCTCGCGGAGCCTCGCTGCTTGAGCGCGTGCGTGCGCGGCCTTGTCTCGTCGTGTTGCAGCGCCCACCTGACGTCTCCCCGTTACGGAACCGTCCCATGGCCGATACTGAAACCCCCGTCTGGTTCATCACCGGCTGTTCGACCGGCTTCGGCCGGGAACTGGCCGTCGCCCTGATCGACAAGGGCTATCGGGTCGTGGCGACGGCGCGGAACCCGGACGATGTGGGCGATCTGGTGAGACAGGGCGGCGACAGGGTGCTGGCGCTGAAGCTGGACGTGACGGACGACGCACAGGCCGCGGCCGCGATCAGGGCGGCGACCGATCATTTCGGCCATATCGACGTCCTCGTGAACAACGCCGGCATCGGTTATTTCGGCGCGGTCGAGGAGTCCGAGAAGGACGAGGTTCGGCGCATGTTCGAGATCAACTTCTTCGGCCTGACGAAGATGATCCACCTGGCCCTGCCGGGCATGCGGGCGCGGCGGTCGGGGACGATCGTCAATGTCTCGTCCGTCGGCGGCATCCGGGCCTTTCCGTCAGTGGGCTATTACAACGCCACCAAGTTCGCGGTGGAGGGGCTGTCCGAGGCCTTGTCAGCCGAGGTCGAGCCGTTGGGGATCAAGGTCCTGATCGTTGAACCGTCCGGCTTTCGCACCGACTGGGCCGGTCGTTCGGCCAATGAGACGAAGACGCCCATCGCCGATTACGAGACCACCGCCGGCAAGCGGAAGGGCGAGATCCGGGGTTACTCCGGCTCCCAGCCCGGCGACCCGAAGCGGGCGGCGGCGGCGATCATCGAGGCGGTCGAGGCGGAAGATCCTCCGCTGCGCCTGCTTCTGGGCAAGGCGGCGCTGGCCGGAGCGCGCGGCAAGATCGCCCTGCTGCAGAAGGATTTCGACGCCTGGGCCGAGGTGACCGAGGGCGCGGATTTCCCGGAAGGTGAGGCGTAGTCCCCGCCTTCTGAGGGAACCGCCCGGCGTCCGAACCGCTCCTGTCGCTCAACGCGGCAGGAGCGACACATGAGCATTCTCGGCAAGATTCTCGGCGGCATCTTCAATCGGAAGAAGGACACGCCGACCGCTACCCCGGCGCCCCAGCCCGCGCCCGCGCCGATCCCCACGCCGACGGCGGCCCCCATGCCCTCGACCGCCGCCCCGACCGCGACGGTCCAGCCGGTCGATGTCGCCGGCATCCTGGACTTCATGAACTCGACCCGCGACCAGAAGCTGAACTGGCGCACGTCGATCGTCGATTTGATGAAGTTGATCGGGCTGGAAAGCTCGTTGGCCGAGCGCAAGGAACTGGCGGACGAGTTGGGATACACCGGCGACGAGTCGGATTCGGCCAGCATGAACATCTGGCTGCACAAGCAGGTGATTCAGAAGATCGTGGACAACGGCGGTCAACTCCCTCGCGATCTCACGGACTGACCCAAACGGAGTCGCGCGGAGGCCCTTCCTCGCGGTAAGACGGACGCATGAGCGACGTCGATCCGAGTCTTGAGGGGCCTCCGTGGGAGGAGGACGCGCCCGAGCGCGATGAAAACACCGACGACATGTTCGGCGCCCCGGCTGCTGCGCCGGAAACGGCGACCACCGCGCCTCGTCGCGACGTCACGCCGGTTCGGGTCAGCGAGCCCGTTCCGGTCGAGGGAGACGGCGAGGCCTATACGGTTCTGGCGCGGAAATACCGGCCGCGGACCTTCGAGGACCTGATCGGTCAGGAGGCGATGGTTCGCACCCTGACCAACGCCTTCGCCACCGGCCGCATCGCCCACGCCTTCATGCTGACCGGGGTGCGCGGGGTCGGCAAGACGACCACCGCCCGACTGCTGGCGCGCGCCCTGAACAACGAGACCGACGTCATCGACCGGCCGTCGCTGGAACTGACGGCCCTTGGGCGCCATGACGCGGCGATCATGGCCGGCCAGCATATGGACGTGATGGAGATGGACGCGGCGTCTCACACCGGCGTCAACGACATCCGCGACATCTTGGAGAGTGTCCGCTACGGCCCGGTCGAAGCGCGTTACAAAGTCTACGTCCTCGACGAAGTGCACATGCTGTCGAACCAGGCGTTCAACGCCCTGCTGAAGACGCTGGAAGAGCCGCCGCCCCACGCCAAATTCATCTTCGCCACCACCGAGATCCGCAAGGTCCCGGTTACGATCCTGAGCCGCTGTCAGCGCTTCGACCTGCGTCGCGTCGAGCCCGAGATTCTGGTCGAACACCTGAGCCGCATCGCCGGCAAGGAGGGGATGAAGGTCGAGGACGACGCCTTGGCCCTGATCGCCCGGGCCGCCGAAGGATCGGTCCGCGACGGCCTGTCGCTGCTGGACCAGGCCCTGGTGCAGGGCGAGCGTGGCGAGACGGTCAAGACCGACGTCGTGCGCGACATGCTGGGTCTGGCCGACCGCAGTCAGACCATCAGCCTGTTCGAACAGATCATGGGCGGCCGCACGCCCGAGGCGCTGGAAACCTTCCGGACGCTCTACGGCTATGGCGCCGATCCGATCCAGGTGACCAACGACCTGCTGGAGCATTGTCACGCCGCTTCGGTGGCCAAGATGCTGGGGCCGAACGCTACGCGCCTGCCCAACGATCAGGCCCAGAAGCTGGCGGCCATGGGGGCGTCGATCTCGGCCGGGACCCTGTCGCGGACCTGGCAGATGCTGCTGAAGGCGCTGGACGAGGTGCGGCGTGCGCCCAGCCCGGCGGACGCCGTCGAAATGGCGATCGTGCGTCTGGCCTATGCGTCGGACCTGCCCGGCCCCGAAGAGGCGCTGAAGAAGCTGCAGGGCGGGGAACCGCTGGGCGGCGGCGCGGGCGGTGCAGCGCCGCGTGGTGGCGGTGGCGGAGGCGGCGGCGCCTCGGCCCAGCTGGCGCCCCGCGTGGCGGCCGCGCCCAGCCTGCCCGATCCCCAGACCTTCGAGGCGACGGTGGCCCTGATCGGCCAGAGGCGCGAAATCGCGCTGCAGATGGACGTCCAGCGCTATGTGCGCCCCGTGTCGTTCAAGCCCGGCGCCATCGTCTATGAGAGCATAGAGGGCGCGCCGATCGATCTGGCGCGCCGGCTGGCGTCGCGCCTGAAGGAATGGACCGGCCGAACCTGGCTGATCGCCGCCAACGGACAAGGCGGAGGCGAGACCCTGATCGAGGCCGAGAAGCGCGGCCGGGCCGAGGTGCGCGCCGAGGTCGAGGCCGACCCCTTCGTCTCCGCCGTGCTCGCCGCTTTCCCGGGCGCCGTGATCTCGGACATCAAGACCCTGGCCCCCACCGTCGAGATGCCGGCCATCCCGGACGAGGCCGACGACGAGGACTAAGGGCCGTCAGCCGCCGATGATCTGTCAGGCGGCGTCAGGTGCAGCACGACCGGCGCTGGCCTAGGCTCCCTCTAACAGGGGGAGGCTATCGATGAACTGGCGATCCGGGATTCAAGCGTTCGCGTTCGCCGGCCTGTTGCTGACGGCCGGATCCGCCACGGCGCAGGAAGCTGCTTCAGTCCCGGACAATGCGACCGAGGCCGCGCTGGCCGTCGTCGACAAGATCGACGCCCTGGCCGGGGCCATGGGCGTGACCCGGCCGCTGCTGCCTCGTGAGACGCTGAGCGCCGCCCTGGCCGGCGCCCTGCCGGATCTGCCCGCCGACGATCCGCGCGTCCGCAGCACGACCTTCGGCTTCGACATCCGAACGACGGTGACCAGCGAGGCTCTGGACGACGCAGAGCAGGCGCCGATGACCGACGCGGCTGATTGCGCCCTCGCCGAATTCGCAGAGCCGGTCGAGGTCGTCCGGTTCCGGCGCATCGCCCGCGATGGTCTGACGGGCCATGAGTGCGTGATCACCCTGATGCTGGACGGCGTCTGGGGTCTGCGGTCGTCGCTGCTGGTCGAGGGGCCGGATCGCCGGTTGTCGCTCGGCTGGGCGGTGGCCACGACGGTGCAGGGCGAGCCGCAGACGGCGCGGGCGCTGGGCGAGGCGAAGGTTCCAGCCCTGGTCGCCCTGTCAGAGTCTCTGGGCGACTACGGCGTGGGGATCCTGCTCGAGGCGGAGACCGGCGCCGTCGACGTCGAGGGCGGTCTGGATCGGCTGACAGCCCTCGCCGCCGGGATGGCGAACGAGGACTGAGAGCGCGATGCGCGCCTGCGTGGGGCCGAGCGGCGTCTAGATGATCTTCGCGGCCGTCTCGAACGGCAGGCGCGGAAAGCGGGGAAACAGGTTTTCGTCGGTGCCATAGCCCAGATTGATCACGAACGAAGGGACCCAGGTGCTGTCGGACAGAAACTCGGCCTTCACCCCGGCGGCGTCGAAACCGATCATCGGGCCGACGTCGAGGCCCAGGGCGCGAGCGGCGATCATGAAATAGCCGGCCTGCAGAGAGCTGTTGAGGACCCCCGGCGTCTTGCGAGCGTCTTCGTCGCCGAACCAGTTTTTGGCGTCGAGGTTGTGCGGGAACAGGAAGGGCATCTGCTCATGGAAGTCGCCGTCGTAGGCGACGACGACATTGACCGGCGCCGACAGGGTCTTGGCCTGATTGCCCTCAGACATGAAGGGCGTCAGGCGCGCCTTGGCTTCGGGCGAGGTGATGAACAGGAAACGCGCCGGCGTGGTGTTCGCCGCCGTCGGCCCGAACTTGGTCAGGTCGTACAGCTTGTGCAGCAGGTCCTCGGACACCGGGCGGTCGCTGAAGGCGTTGCGGGTGCGCGCCTCTGTGAACAGCTGGGCCAGGGCGGCCTCCTTCAGGGGAGCGTCGCGGGTGGAAGCGTCATAGGCCATCGAAGGCGTCCTTGGATGAATAGCAACGGGTACAGTTGCAAAATAGGGGCGTGGCCGAAAGTCGCAAGGGCCGTTCGATAAATGCAGGGTTTCTTTTCGTCGAGGCGGGATGAGGGTTGCGACCCCTCTGTCGCCGGGAGCCGGTTCGTCTTATCTAGAGGCCATGAAAGATCTCAACGCCCTGATGCAGCAAGCCCAGGCCATGCAGCAGAAGCTGCAGGACGCCCAGGCGAAAATGGCCGAAACCTCCGCCGAAGGCTCGTCAGGCGGCGGCCTCGTCACGATCGCCCTGAAGGGGCCGGGCGAGATCACTTCGGTCAAGATCGACGAGAGTCTGATGGTGGCCGGCGAAGGCGAAATCCTAGCCGACCTGATCGTGGCCGCCCACGCCGACGCCAAGCGCCGACTGGACGAAGTCAACGGCGCCCTGATGCGCGAGGCCGCCGGTCCGATGGCCGGGTTGAACATCCCCGGGATGCCGAAACTCTTCTGATGGCCGCATCGGCCGGTCCGGAAATCGAGCGGCTGATCGCCCTGCTGGCCAAGCTGCCGGGGCTGGGCCCGCGCTCGGCCCGGCGCGCGGCCCTGCAACTGCTGAAGCGGCGAGAGCAACTGCTGGTGCCGCTGGCCGCCGCCATGGCCGAAACCGCCGCCAAGGTCGTGTCATGCTCCGTCTGCGGCGCGCCGGATACGCGCGATCCCTGTTCGATCTGCTCGGATACGCATCGGGACAACGGGCTGATCTGCGTGGTTGAGGAGGCCGGCTCCCTGTGGGCCATGGAGCGATCAGGCGCCTTTCGGGGCAAATATCACGTGCTGGGCGGCCTGCTGTCCGCGCTGGACGGAGTCGGGCCCGACGCCCTTAGGGTCGCCGAACTGGTCGGCCGCGCGCGCAGCGGCAACAGCGGGGGCGAGGCGGGCGCGGGCGTCCGCGAGGTCGTTCTGGCCCTGCCGGCCACGGTCGACGGTCAGACCACCGCTCACTATCTGGCCGAGCGGCTGGCTGGGACGGGTGTGGAGGTCACGTCTCTGGCGCGAGGCGTGCCGGTCGGGGGCGATCTGGACTGGCTGGACGATGGCACCATCGTTCAGGCCCTGCGGGCGCGTCGACCGGCCTGACTTTCCGCCGGACGCGACTCCGTCTAGGAACGGAGCATGAACACGTCCGTGCTGATCCTCGCCGCCGTCGCCGCCCTGTTCGGCGCGGCCTTCCTGTGGGCCTTCATGGGCTGGCAGAAGGCGAGGGGCGCCCTGACCTCGGCCCAGGACCGGATCGCCATGATCGAGGAAAGCCGCGTCACCATGGCCGAGCTGGTCAAGGCCCAGACGGCCCAGTCGGCCCAGGCCGTGGCCGACCAGATGGTGACCCGCGCCACAGAGACCTTTCAGGCCCAGGACCGCGTCGCCCGCGAGCGGATGGAGGCCCAGCTGAAGCCCGTCGCCGACACCCTGATCAAGTTCGAAGCGCATGTCGCGGCGCTGGAAAAGGCGCGGACCGAAGAGAGCGGCAGTCTTAAGGAACAGCTGTCGGCTCTGATGATCGCCTCCACCGCCACGCGCGACGAAGCGAAACGCCTGACCGAGGTCCTGCGCGGCAACACCGGCCGGCGCGGGCGCTGGGGCGAGCAGACCTGTCGCAATGTGCTGGAGGCCGCGGGCATGGCGGGCCGCTTCGACTTCACCGAACAGACCTCCAGCGCCAATGACGAGGGCCGTCAGATGCGGCCTGACTTTCTGGTCAAGCTGCCCGGAGGCGGGTTGTTCGTCATCGACGCCAAGGCGCCCTTGGCCTTTCCGGACGCCGGCGAAATAGACGATGAAGCGCGCCACGAAGCCATGGCTACCCGCAACGTCCTGGCGATCAAGACCCACGTCCGCGACCTGTCCGCCAAGGCCTATCAGGACCAGTTCAAGCCCAGCCCGGACTTCGTGGCGCTGTTCGTGCCGTCGGACGCGGTCCTGTCGGCGGCGCTGGACCGCGACCCCGAGCTGATGACAGAGGCGATGGCCCGGCGGGTCATCATCGTCACCCCCTCGACCCTGTTCGCCCTGTGCAAGGCCGTGGCCTATGGCTGGCGGGCCGAGGAGCAGTCGCGCAATGCCGACGAGGTCGCCCGTCTGGGCAAGGAGCTCTACAAGCGGCTGTCGGCCATGGGCGCCCATGCGGCCGGCGTCGGCAAGGCGCTGGACGCGGCGGTCGGCAAGTACAACCAGTTCGTCGGCTCGCTGGAGACCCAGGTCATGGTGCAGGCGCGCCGGTTCGAGGACCTGCAAGTGGACCACGAGGGCAAGGAGCTGCCCGAGCTGACAGCCATTGATCAGTCGCCGCGCACTCTCACACGGCCAGAGCTGATCGCGACCGATGGCGAGCGCAAGCTGGTGTGACAAGGCTCTTGATATCAGATTTCGCTGCGCTGGAGGCGGGTCGCTGTGATCCGTCCCGCTGCTGGCCTTCAGGATCGCCCTTGTCTTCAGCCAGCCGATCGAAGCCATCTTTACCGAATAGCCGCGCGGCGTTTCGACGCTCGCACAGCACGGATGTCTTCCTGTAGATTTCCTGTCGCATCCTGAAAGGATCCGCGACATGACCCTGCACGCCCTCTTGCACCGCCTCGTCTCGACCGCTGGCCGCTCCGCTTTCGGCTGTCTGCCGGTCCTGACCGCCGCCTCGCTTCTTGTCACGGCCCCGCTGTCGGTCCGGGCGCAGGAAGAAGCGCCGGCCGTAGCCGCGACGGCGGCCCGTGCCGCGCCGCCCGCGACCGGCGAAGGTCCGGCCCTTTGGGTGATCCGCGATGCGGATTCGACCCTTTACCTGTTCGGCACGGTCCATGTCCTGAGGCCGGACACCGGCTGGGGCTCTGCCAAGGTGGACGCCGCCTTCGCCAGCGCCTCGGACATCTGGTTCGAGATTTCGAATCCGGACGATCAGGCGGCGATCATTCCCCTGATCCAGCAATATGGCGTGTCGCCGGCGACGCCCCTGTCCAGTCTGCTGACGCCGACGGAACTGGCGGATCTGGATGTGGCGGCGCGGACGATGGACGCCTCTGCCCGGCAGATGGACCCACTGCGTCCGTGGTTCGCAGGGCTGACCCTGTCGATCGCACCGCTGGTCAAGGCGGGCTACGATCCGGCGTCCGGCGTCGAACTGGTGTTGAAGGCCCGCGCTCTGGAAGCAGGAAAGCCAGTCCACGGGTTCGAGACCATCGACAAGCAGGTGCGCGTTCTGGCGACCCTGCCCGAGGCGGTGCAACTGGAGTTCCTGCGGAGCACGTTGAAGGATTTCGACAAGGCCACCGAGATGCTGGACCAGATGGTCGGGGCTTGGTCCGCCGGTGACGTCGAGACGCTGGACCGCGTCGCCGTTCAGGACATGAAGGCGAATGCGCCCGAGGTCTATGAAGCCCTGCTGGTCAATCGCAATGCCGATTTCGCAGGGCGGATCGAGGAAATCCTGGCCGGCTCGGGCACGGCCTTCATCGCCGTCGGCGCCGCCCACCTCGCCGGTGAGGACAGCGTTCAGGCGATGCTGGCGAAACGTGGCGTAGAGGTGGAGCGGGAATAGGAAGCCGGGCCGTAGCCTCCCTTAAAAGGGCTGCGGCTGGAGCGGGCGGCGGGAATCGAACCCGCACGAAAAGCTTGGGAAGCTTTCAGGCTACCACTACATCACGCCCGCGGAAGCGAGGCGCAAACTAGCGATAACCGCGCGCGGCTCAAGACCCGATCTGAACCAAAGCCCCTGCTGCCGCATTCCGCGACTCTGACGAGGAGACGCGACATGGCTGGAAGACCGACCTGGCAGGGACATCTGAAGCTGTCGCTGGTAACCTGTCCGGTGGCGCTCTACACGGCGACGTCGAGCGCGAGCCACGTCAGCTTCAACCTGATCAACCCCGAGACCAACAACCGGATCCGGATGGTGGCGACCGATCCGGACACCGGGCCGGTCGAGCGGTCGCAGCTGGTCAAGGGCTATGAGGTGTCCAAGGACGAGTACGTCCTGTTCGACGACGCCGACTTCGAGAAGGTCAGGCTGGAGAGCACGCGGACCATCTCGATCGACAAGTTCGTGGACGAGGCCGATATCGACCGGCTGTACTGGGACGATCCCTTCTATGTGGTGCCCGAGAAGGGCGTGGGGGCCGAGGCCTTCGTGGTGATCCGCGACGCCATGAAGGCGGCGGGCAAGATCGCCCTGGGTCAGTTGGTGCTGCGCGGGCGTGAGCGGCAGCTGGCGCTGGAGGTCCGGGGCAAGGGCCTGATCGCCTACACCCTGCGGCCCCATGACGAGGTCCGGGATGCGGGCGACTATTTCGACGGCATCCCGGCGGTGAAGGCCGACAAGGACATGGTCGAGATCGCCACCCGGATCATCGGCCAGAAAGAGGCCGACTTCGATCCCGCCGACTTCACCGATCGCTACGACGACGCCCTGCGTGAGATGATCAAGGCCAAGGCGAAGGGCGGCAAACAGGTGGTCGAGGTCGAGGAGCCGGACGACACCAATGTCATCGACCTGATGGCGGCCCTGCGGAACAGCCTGAAGGGGTCGGCTGCAGGCGGGAAGAAGGCGGCGCCGAAGAAGGCGGTGGCCGCGACCAAGGCTGCAGCCAAAAAGCCGGCGGCCAAAGCCGCCCCGCGCAAGAGCAAGGCCGCTTGAGTCTAGAATTTTCCGCCCATCCCGGCGAATGCCGGGATCCAGATCCAGACACGTACGTGTCAGCGTCTATCCTCGGGTTTGTAATCTGGGCCCCGGCATTCGCCGGGGGAGCGGCAAGGGTGCGGGTAAAATTTAGTACGCGAAGTCGCGGTACAGGCGGCTGACATCGCCCTGCCATTCGCCGTGGTAGAGGGCCAGAAGGCGGTCGGCGGGGGTCAGGCCGCTGTCGGCGATGTCTTCCAGCTCCGACAGATAGCCGCGCTCGTCCACCATGCCGCCGCTGAAGCGGGCGCGGTTCTTGAGGCCTTCGCGGGCGATGGCGACCATGTCGACGGCGATGTCGCGCACCGAGCGGCCGGCGACCTCGGCCTTGAGCCCCAGACGGGTGACGTCGCGGCGCAGGCGCTCGTGGTCCTGGATGTCCCAGTCCTTGCAGAGATCCCAGGCGGCCGCCAGCGAGGGGGCGTCGTAAAAGATCCCGGTCCACAGGGCGGGGAGGGCGCAGATGCGGCTCCACGGGCCGCCGTCGGCGCCGCGCATTTCGAGATAGGATTTCAACCGCACCTCCGGGAAGAGGGTGGTCAGGTGGTCGTTCCAGTCCTTGATGGTGGGCAGTTCCCCCGGCAAGGCCGGCAGTTCACCCTTGAGGAAATCGCGGAACGACTGGCCCGAGACGTCGACGTATTTGCCGTCGCGCTTGACGAAATACATGGGGGTGTCCAGCGCGTAGTCGGCGTAGCGCTCGTAGCCGAAGCCGTCCTCGAAGACGAAGCCGATCATGCCGGTGCGGTCGGGATCGGTGTCGGTCCAGACGTTGGCGCGGGCCGACAGGAAGCCGGAGGGCTTGCCCTCGATGAAGGGCGAGCAGGCGAACAGGGAGGTGGCGATCGGCTGCAGTGCGAGCGAGGTGCGGAATTTGGCGACCATGTCGGCCTCGGACGCATAGTCGAGATTGGCCTGGATGGTGCAGGTGCGCAGCATCATGTCGAGGCCCAGCTTGCCCTTCTTGGGCATGTAGGAGCGCATGATGTCGTAGCGGCCCTTGGGCATGACCGGCACGTCCTCGCGGGTCCACAGCGGGTCGAAGCCGGCGCCGAGGAAGCCGAGGTTCAACTGGTCCGCGACCTGTTTGACCTCCATCAGGTGCTGGCCGGTCTCGTTGCAGATGTCGTGGATGGTCAGCAACGGGGCGCCGGACAGTTCGAACTGGCCCCCGGGCTCCAGCGACACCGAGGCCGAGAAGCCTTCGCCGTTCTTGCGCTCGAGCGCGATCAGGTGGCCGCCCTCCTCGACGGGGCTCCAGCCGAAGCGTTGCAGGCCGGTCAGCATGGCGTGGATGCCGTTGGGGCCTTCATAGGCCGGGCGGCGCAGGGTCGAGCGGTCGAAGCCGAATTTCTCGTGCTCGGCGCCGACACGCCACTGATCGGCGGGCTTGGCGCCGTCGGACATGACCGCGATCAACTGGGTCTTGGTGAGCGGCCCGTGCGGCGTATTTTCAGCGGCCATGCGTCGGCTATCCCTCTCCGACGAACGTCGGCCTGTCGCGGCTAGATGGGCGGGAATACGGCTCCGCTCAAGGGGCGTTCCGCTGGTTGCCGAAAAACACCGTCCACATCGTCCACATCGTCCACTTCGGCGGGGCCTCCGCATGGGACGCGAGCCGTTGACAGGCAGATTAGCACGGTGGGGAGGTCTGTAAGGTTGAAGGCCTATTTCGGACCGCAAAGCCTGTGGTGGCGGGATTCGGGGGCGAAAGAAGAGGGCGGTTGGGTCGGCTGTCCCCCGGGCACCCAGCCCGGCGCATGCGGGGATTCAGATGCAGCCGCGACCTTGGCCGTCGCGAAGTCTTCTGTCTAAATCCGGACCGTCTCCTTCGCGGGCGAGTCTGGATCTGGACCCCGGCGTTCGCCGGGATGAGCGGCGTCAGGAGGGGTGCTAGCGTTCCCAGTCGCCGACGGCGGCCTGCCACAGGGTCATGGCGGCGATGGCGGCGGTGTCGGCGCGCAGGATGCGGGGGCCGAGGGATACGGCGACAGTGAAAGGCAGGGAACGCAGGCGGTCGCGTTCCTCGGGCGAGAAGCCGCCTTCGGGGCCTATGAGGATGGCCCAGGCGCCGGCGCCGGCGGCTGTGAGGGCCGGGATGGCCGGGGCGCCGCCGGTCTCGTCGCAGAACATCAGCCGGCGCGACGCATCCCAGCCGTCGAGGATGGCGTCGAGTTTCTGCGGATCTTCAACGACCGGGACGTCGAGCCGCCCGGTCTGTTCGGCGGCCTCGATGGCGATGGCGTCGAGACGGTCGAGGCGGACGTGCTCGACATTGGTGCGGCGGGTGATGGACAGCCGGACGCGGGCGGCGCCCAGTTCGGCGGCCTTCTCCACGATGGTCTCGATCCGGGCCTTCTTGACCAGGGCGACGATCAGTTCGAGGTCGGGGCCGGTGGTCTGGGGCCGAACCTGCTGCTCACATTTGAGGACGACGCCGCGCTTGAGATATTCGGCGATGCTGGCCCGCCATTCGCCATCGCGGCCGTTGAAGACCAGCAGGTCGTCGCCCTGTTTGAGGCGCATGACGCCGGTCAGATAGCGGGACTGGTCCGGTGTCGGGGCGACGGCGGCGTCGGGGGACAGGTCTGTGGTGACGTGGAGGCGGATCATGAGGTCATCATAGGCCGTGCCGGCCCCTTGTCATCCCGGGCTGAGCGAAGCGAAGACCCGGGACGGGGATTTTCTCTCAACCTTGACGTCTCCCGGACAACCCGCAAGGGTTGAGCCGGGAGGCTGCCGATGCGGAAACAGTTCTATGTCTACATCCTCGCCAGCGGGCCTTGCGGGTGGCTGTATGTCGGAGTGACCAACGACCTGATCCGGCGAGTGGCCGAGCACAAGCAGGCGATCGTTCTCGGGTACACGCGCCGAGCGCGGGATCGATCAGCTGGTCTGGTACGAAACGCACCAATATATCGATCAGGCGATTTTGAGGGAGAAGCGGATCAAGCGCTGGCTGAGCGCGTGGAAGTTCGCCTTGGTCGAAAAGGACAATCCGCGGTGGGTGGATCTGTATGGGCGCTTCGGGCCCGGGGACCCGGTTCGCCGGAGGCGACCGGGCCTGAAATCTGAATATGCAAACCGTCGCGGGTCTTCGCTTCGCTGCGCCCGGGATGACAAGGCGTCACTGCTGTCTGCGCCCTACAGCGATCTGGCGATCAGCACCTTCATGATCTCATTCGTGCCGCCGTAGATGCGCTGGACGCGGGCGTCCTTGTAGAGCTGGGCGATCGGGTATTCGTTCATGTAGCCGTAGCCGCCGTGGAGCTGGAGCATCTCGTCGATGACCTCGCCCTGGATGTCCGTGACCCAGTATTTGGCCATGGAGGCGGTGACCGCGTCGAGCTGGCCCTTGAGGTGCAGGCCGATGCAGTGGTCGACGAAGACGCGGGCCACGGTCAGCTTGGTCTTGACCTCGGCCAGCTTGAACTGGGTGTTCTGGAAGTCGATGACCGCCTTGCCGAAGGCCTTGCGCTGCTTGACGTATTCCAGGGTCTGTTCGAGGCCGCGTTCGGCAGCGGCCACGCCCTGGACGGCGATGTTCAGGCGCTCCTGAGGCAGTTGCTGCATCAGCTGGATGAAACCCTGGCCCTCGACGCCGCCGATGATGTTGTCGCCCGGGACCTTCACGTCGTTGAAGAAGAGCTCGGAGGTGTCGTTGCCCTCCATCCCGATCTTGTGGAGGTTGCGGCCGCGTTCGAAGCCGTCCGCGCCATCCGTTTCGACGACGATCAGCGAGGTGCCCTTGGCGCCCGCGGTCGGGTCGGTCTTGGCGACCACGATAATCAGATTGGCCAGCTGGCCGTTGGTGATGAAGGTCTTGGAGCCGTTGACGACATAGCCGTTGCCGGACTTCAGCGCCGTAGTCTTGACGCCCTGCAGGTCGGACCCGGCGCCAGGCTCGGTCATGGCGATGGCGCCGACCAGTTCGCCGGAGGCCAGACGCGGCAGCCAGCGCGCCTTCTGCTCGGGCGTGCCGTAGTGCCAGATGTAGGGGGCGACGATGGCGTTGTGCAGGCTGATGCCGAAATGGTCAGCGCCCTTCCAGCCGAGCTGACGCATCAGCACGACCTCGTGGCGATAGTCGCCGCCCATGCCGCCGTCTTCCTCGGGCATGGACAGGCCCAGCAGGCCGGCGTCGCCCGCGTCGTTCCACAGCTGGCGCGGCACGCTGGAGTCGGCGATCCATTGCTGGACCTTCTCCGGCGGGGCGTGCTCGTCGATCCATCTGCCGACGCTGTCGGAGAAGAGGGTGATCTCTTCTTCCAGCATGAAATCGGGGGAGGGGGTGGTGATGACGTTCATGGCGATACTCGTCTAGATCCCTCTCCCGCTGGGAGAGGGCTTGAGCGCCCGAGAGCCCGCTTGGCGATCGGGCTTGCGCGAAAGGGTGGGTCGGGTGCGAACGGGTGGGGGACGACCCTCACCCTTTCGGTTTGCGGCTCGCTTCGCTCTCCGAACCTCAAGCCCTCTCCAACGGGAGAGGGATAGTGAAATCAGAACGCCTCCGCCGGCATGGCCATCAGGACATCAGCGCCGGTCTTCATCTTGGTCAGATGGGCGGCGGCGTCGGGCAGGATGCGTTCGACGAAGTAGCGGCCGGTCTGCAGCTTGGTGACATAGAAGGGATCGGTCGAACCCTCGTCCACCTTGGCCTGGGCGGCCCTGGCCATCTGGGCCCAGAGGAAGGCCAGGGCCGTGATGCCGAACAGGTTCAGATAGTCGGTCGAGGCGGCGCCGGCGTTGTCCGGGTTCTGCATGCCGTTCTGCATCAGCCACATCGTGCCTTCCTGCAGCTTCTTCTTGGCGTCGGCCAGGCCGTCGACGAAGGGCTTGATCGGGCCTTCCGCGCCGTTCTCGGCGACGAAGGCGTCGATGTCGGCGAACCAGCTCATGATCGCCCGGCCGCCCTGCGACGGCAGCTTGCGGCCCACGAGATCCAGCGCCTGGATGCCGTTGGTGCCTTCGTAGATCATGGTAATCCGCGCATCGCGCAAATACTGGCTGGCTTGGAAATGCTCGGTGTAGCCCGAGCCGCCGTGGACCTGCATGCCGAGGCTGGCGACGTGGAAGCCCTTGTCGGTCAGATAGGCTTTCAGCACCGGGGTCAGCAGGCCCATGTAGTCGTGGGCCTTTTGCGCGGTGGCTTCGTCGGCCGACTTCTGCAGGTCGGCCTGGAGCGCGGTCCACAGGATGAAGGCCTGGCCCCCTTCGACGAAGGCGCGGGCCTCCAGCAGCATGCGGCGCACATCGGGGTGGACCATGATGGAGTCGGCGGGGCCGTCCGGGTTTTTCGGTCCGGTCAGGCTGCGGCCCTGGACCCGGTCCTTGGCGAACTCGACGGCGGCCTGATAGGAGGCGGCGCCGATGGCCAGACCCTGCAGGCCGGTGCCCAGACGGGCCTCGTTCATGACCACGAACATGTTGTTCATGCCCCGGCCTTCTTCGCCGATCAGCCAGCCGGTCGCGTCGTCATACTGCATGACGGCCGTGGCGTTGCCGTGGATGCCCATCTTGTGCTCGAGCCCGGCGCACATCAGCGAGTTGCGCTCGCCGATCGAGCCGTCCTCGTTGACGAGGAATTTGGGCACCAGGAACAGGGACAGGCCCTTGATCCCGGCCGGGGCGCCTTCGACGCGGGCGAGGACCGTGTGGATGATGTTGTCGGTGAAGTCGTGCTCGCCGGCCGAGATCCAGATCTTCTGGCCGGTGATCTTGTAGGTCCCATCGCCCTGGGGCACGGCCTTGGTGCGGACCAGACCCAGGTCGGTGCCGCACTGGGGCTCGGTCAGGTTCATGGTGCCGCCCCACTCGCCGGTGGTCATCTTGGGCAGGTATTTGGCCTTGAGCTCTTCGGACGCATTGGCGTGGATGCCCGCATGGGCGCCCGCCGTCAGGCCCGGATACATCGAGAAGGCGGCCGAGGCGCCGGCGGTGAACTGGCCGAACGCCATGCCGACTACGGCGGGCATGCCCTGACCGCCATAGGCCGGATCGGCCGACAGGGCGGGCCAGCCGGCCTCGACCATGGCCTTATAGGCTTCTTTCCAACCCTTGGGTCCGGTGACGACGCCGTCATCCCAGTGGCAGCCTTCCTTGTCGCCCGAATGGTTGATCGGGGCGATGACTTCCTCGGCGAACTTCGCGCCCTCTTCCAGAATCTGGCCGACGAGGTCGGACGAGATGTCCTCGAACCCGGCCTGGTTGGAATAGCGGTCGATCTCCAGCACTTCATTCAGGATGAAGGTCAGGTCGCGGACGGGCGCCTTGTAGGCCATGGATTACGCTCTTGCTTTGAAGGGGTGGCGGGCGGGGTGGGCCCCGACGTGGTCGATGTGATGGTCGTGGTCGTGATCGATCCGGGCGCGCAGGACCGAGGCGTATTCCTCGGCGCCGGGCAGGAGGTCCGGACGGATGTTGGTCAGCCGTTCTTCCATGGCGGCGCAGGCGGCCTCGGCCATTTCGATGGCGCCGTCGAGGTCTTCGCGTTGCTGTTTCAGGGCCTCGATCTGCGCGCGGTGGCGGCGCAGGGAGACGGCCATCTGATGGGCGTTGCCGTCGTTGCGGTCATAGAGGTCCAGCATGTCCTGGATCTCCTGAAGGGTGAAGCCGATGCGGCGTCCCCTCAGGATCAGCTTCAGGCGGGCGCGGTCGCGGCTGCCATAGACGCGGGTCTGGCCCTTGCGAGCGGGGGTCAGAAGGCCCTTGTCCTCATAGAAACGCAGTGCGCGCGCCGTGGCCCCGAACTCGCGGCACAGCTGGCGGATCGAATAGGTGCGATGGTCGTCGGCGGTGGCCATAACGTGGTCATAACCCGAACTTTACGTGCACGTAAAGGGAAGCTTCGAGTAGAGGGAAGCCGCGATGGCGCGCAAGCATGTCAATGACGCGGGGCAGGGCTTCGCGGGCACGGCCAAACGCGATCTGCCGCAGAAGACCTGCGTCTCCTGCGGCAAACCGTTTTCATGGCGCCGGAAGTGGGAGCGCGACTGGGATCAGGTGAAATTCTGCTCGGACCGTTGCCGTTCGGCCGGCGCGGTCAGGCCTGCCGGCGTCCGAGCAGGACAGGAACCGTAAGCCCCAGCAGGATAAGGTTGACGATCGCCAGACCGATGTCGAGGCCGAAGGCGTGGACGCCCAGCATGATGGTTTCGAGGATGACCAGGCCCGTCGTCGCCACCATCAGCAGGGAGCGACCGACCTTCCACGAGATCAGCGGGGCCAGGACGCCCAGCGCCAGAACGACCTCGGTGATGCCAAGGCCGCGCACCAGCGATTCGCTGACCATGGCCGGCCAGCCCATCAGGGCCACCAGATTGTCCATGGGCTCGGTGATCTTGGCGTAGCCGGCGGCGATGAAGAACATCGCGATCCAGCCCTGGAAGGTCCACAGGGCCAGGTTGCGATAATTGGCCCGGAGGCGCGCGCGTGGGGTCGGGGCCGTGGGCCCGGTGGAGAAGGTGCTGGCCATGAGGGGCTCTGGAACGGAGGCGTGGGGGAGGACGCTGACTAACTGCAACAGTTGCGATATCGGTTTCGACATCGCTGTGCGCAAGGGGTGTATGGCACAGCTTTTAGGATATGTCATCAGCCGTAGACATCAGCTGATGACTTAGCCGATCACTGTCTGTTTCAGGCGCTTCCGTTTCAGGCGCTCCCCGCCCAGAAACTCGCTCGCCCAAGCGTGGCCGTAAACGCCGATCGCAGATGGGGGCGAGCCCTCAGCTTGTGAAGGCCCAGGCTTGCCGCGCATTCTCAAGACGGACCAACTTGTCCGAGAAGGCCGACCAATCGTCTCCGTCAGCGATGGAGGCCCAGATCGATTCCACTTCGTCGATCAGCATCTCTTCGGGATCGGACGCGGCGAAAACGGGGTGCTCCAGCCGCTCGGGCCGGTCCGGCTCATGCTCGAACAGGGCGAAGCGGAAGACGTCGAAGGCCTCGCCCTGGTAGGTCTTGCCTCTGAGGCCGCCCAGCGCCCGGGCGGACGAGCTGAAGCCGCCGAACCAGTCGAAGAACAGGGGCTCCCACCGCAGGGCTGCACCGCCTTCACGCAGCAGGGCCAGAGTGGCGTCGAGCAGTCGCTGGTCGGCCGCCTCGCCCAGCGATTTGACGCCAAGGCGCATCAGGAAGGCGGCGCGCAGTTCGCGAATATAGGCGGGGCCGAAGCCGTTCAGAGCCTCGGTCAGGGGCGCGGCGTCGGCAACCAGTTTCAGACAGCCCGCCAGCTGGGTCAGGTTCCAGAACACGGCCTCGGGCTGGCGCGCGAAGGCGTAGAGCCCG
>Ga0247813_10001422_pt1 | contig 18275 bp, 20 predicted proteins | sample UWRJL169409C1_FD_180719 | JGI IMG/M metagenome (GOLD analysis project Ga0247813, IMG submission 180719) | Plant litter microbial communities from Arlington Agricultural Research Station in Wisconsin, United States - UWRJ-L169-409C-1 | ecosystem: Environmental > Terrestrial > Plant litter >... | reverse complement strand
CCCGAACGGTGCGCCGAGCCCGCGGATGTTGGCGGCGGAGTTGCGCGGATTGGTCGAGTAGAATTGCAGCGTCGGCTGCAGCTGGGTCAGCCGGTTGACGTTGTACGCCCCCGTCTCGGCCAGCGCCTGCCCGCCGATAACCGAGATCGCGATCGGCACGGTCTGGACCGTCTCGACGCGTCGCCGTGCGGTGACGACGATGTCACCGCCGCCCTGCTGCGCGGTGCCGAGCCGTCCGGGCTCGGCTTGTGTCGTCGCAGGATCGGCTTGCTCGACCTGGGTCGGCACGGTGGCGGCCTGACCGGCGAGCAGCAGCGCGAGAGTAAGCGACATCGATTTCCCCTTTTCGTTGCGCGAAATCTCCCCCGAACGAATGGGAAATCAAACAAGGCGATCCTTTGAGCCGCGAAAGCCGTGCTTGTCGGCTGCGAAAAATCCTCTTGAACCCGCCAAATCCGATCCCAGATGTGGTCGGCACGGTGCCTTCGGGGCCGTGCGGCGGCGCCGCCTTCAGGGGCGCTGACCTCGTACAACTCGCTCGAATGAGGATTTGATATGCGACTCGATCTCACTCCCTATCGCCGTTCCACCGTCGGCTTCGACCGGCTGTTCGACATGCTGGAAACCAACGCGCGCGCTGCGACGTCGGACAATTACCCGCCCTTCAATCTCGAGCGGATCGCCGAGGATCGTTACCGGATCACGCTGGCGATCGCCGGTTTCACGCGGGACGAGATCGCGATCACCGCACAGCAGAACCTGCTGCTGGTGGCGGGCAAGAAGGACGACCGCGCGCCCGAGAGGCAGTTGCTCCATGTCGGCATCGCCAACCGCTCGTTCGAGCGCCGCTTCGAACTGGCTGACTTCGTGCTGGTGCAGGATGCGCGGCTTAACGACGGCCTGCTGGTCATCGACCTGGTCCGCGAAGTGCCCGAGGCGATGAAGCCCAAGACTATCGCGATCAAGACCGGCGTACCACTTGCCGCCGTCGAGAGCGATGCCGTGGTCGACCAGGCCGCGTAACGGCTGTCGGAACGTTGAGGGGGCGTCCGGATCGAAAGGTCCGGGCGCCCTTCTTTATGCGGCCCCTTGCTGCCTATCGGGTAATGATAAGCGGAGTAGCAGGGGTTTCACGCGGAGGCGCGGAGACGCGGAGATTTGCTCCCGTCGCGCCAGCGACCCTTATCAAAATCCGCGCACCGGTGTCGAACAGGAGTGCCGCGCTATCCGCAACCTCCCTCCGCGTCTCCGCGTCTCCGCGTGAACATTTCGACGCTGCGACGATCGCACTGCTGGCGGAAGAAGGAATGATTCACGCTAAGCCGCTAAGACGCAAAGGTGTCGTGATCGGTAAAACGTTCCGTCTCGGTCAACGCAAACGGAGCGCTGCGCGCTCGGCACAGGCAACCTCTTCGCGTCTTTGCGCCTTAGCGTGAATCAATCTGCCTTAAACCAGCCGGCTCTGCTTCACCGCAGCCTCGATGAAGCTCGCGAACAGCGGATGCGGGTCGAAGGGCTTCGATTTCAGTTCCGGGTGGAACTGCACGCCGACGAACCACGGATGATCCGGTCGCTCGACGATCTCGGGCAGCGTGCCGTCCGGCGACATGCCCGAAAACACCAGCCCGCCCTGCTCCAGCGCCTGCTGGTAATGCGTGTTCACCTCGTAGCGATGACGATGCCGCTCCGAGATGTCCGTCCCGCCGTAGATCGAGGCGACGACGCTGTTACCGTCCAGTTTGGCGTCGTATGCGCCGAGACGCATTGTGCCGCCCAAGTCGCCCTCGGCTGCGCGCGTTTCGAGGCCTTCGCGACCCATCCATTCGGTGATCATGCCGACCACCGGTTCGTCGGTGGCGCCGAATTCGGTCGACGACGCACCCACAATGCCGGCGGTGTCGCGCGCGCCCTCGACGCAGGCCATCTGCATGCCGAAACAGATGCCGAAATACGGGATCTTCCGTTCGCGCGCGAACTTGACCGAGGCGATCTTGCCCTCTGCCCCGCGCGATCCGAACGCCCCCGGCACCAGGATCGCGTCGCACGGCTCGAGCTGGCCGGCGATGTCGCTATCGGCGTTCTCGAACAGCTCTGCGTCGATCCAGCGGACGTTGACCTTGACGCGGTTGGCAATGCCGCCGTGTACCAGCGCCTCGTTCAGTGACTTGTACGCGTCCTGCAGACCGACATATTTACCGACCACGCCGATCGTGACTTCGCCCTGCGGATTGGTCAGCCGGTCCATGATCTCGATCCAGCGCGACAGGTCGGGCGACCCTTCGGGCTCGATGTTGAAGGCGCGGAGCACCTCGGAATCGAGGCCTTCGGCGTGATACTGCATCGGCACCGCATAGATGCTCTTGGCGTCCAGCGCCGGGATCACTGCGGCAGCGTTGACGTTGCAGAACAGCGCGATCTTCGCACGCTCCGATGGCGGCAACGGATGCTCGCAGCGGCACACCAGCACGTCGGGCTGCACGCCGAGCGCGGCCAGTTCGCGCACCGAATGCTGCGTCGGCTTGGTCTTCAACTCGCCCGCCGCCGCGATGTATGGCACCAAAGTCACATGGATGCTGATCGCGTTGCCGCGGCCCTCCTCGTTCTTCAGCTGGCGGATCGCCTCGATGAACGGCAGCGATTCGATATCGCCGACGGTGCCGCCGATCTCGCAGAGCACGAAATCGACGTCGTCGGTTTCCGCGCGGGCAAAGGCTTTGATGGCATCCGTGACGTGCGGGATCACCTGCACGGTCGCGCCGAGATAGTCGCCGCGACGCTCACGGGCGATGATCTGCTGGTAGATCCGGCCGCTCGTGACATTGTCCGACTGGCGTGAGGGAACGCCGGTAAAGCGCTCGTAATGGCCGAGATCGAGATCGGTCTCGGCGCCGTCGTCGGTCACATAGACCTCGCCGTGCTGATAGGGCGACATCGTGCCGGGGTCGACGTTCAGATAGGGATCGAACTTGCGGATGCGGACGCGGTAGCCGCGTGCCTGCAGGAGAGCCGCGAGGCTCGCCGCCATGAGACCCTTGCCGAGCGAGGAGACCACGCCGCCGGTGATGAAAATGAACCGCGCCATGGGAGTAATTGCCTAGCGTGTCTTGAGGGCGAACGACAAGCGCCCGCGAAACGCGGACGCGCGAAATAACGGTGAAACGCCGCGTTTAGTTGGCGAGCGGGACGCTCGAATTGTCCGCCGGCGCGGTACCCGGCGCGACCGGCTTCTCGCCGCCGCCAGCGAACGGTGCGGCATCGCCGTTTGGCGCGGCCGTCGGTACGCCGGTCGCCGCGGCGGCTGGCGTGCGGGCCAGCGAGGTATCGATCGTCGTCGAGCGCTTGGTCGCGGCGAACACCGCGAGTGCGATCGAGAACAGCACGAACATCGTCGCCAGGACGCCCGTCGCGCGCGTCAGGAAATCGGCCGCGCCGCGTGCCGACATCAGCCCCGACGGGCTGCCGCCCATGCCCAGGCCGCCGCCTTCCGACCGCTGCATGAGGATCACCGTGACGAGAGCGGCCGCGATGATCGCGTGGACGACGAGCAGGAATGCGAACATTGCGGCGGAAACCTTCGGAACTTTTGCGAAGCTGCGCACATAGGCGAGCACGCCGCGGCGATCAACCGCGCGCATCCCGCGCTCTATCGCGAACCGATCGTAACAGGAGGAAACAAGCCGCCCAGGTGGGCGTTATGACACCGTAATGACGCCCCTTAACCCGGGCTTATCCAAATTTGTGGATCAACGCCGTGGCATCAATGGCAGCCCAAACACTATCGAACTGGATGAGCGCGCTGGTGGACTATGTCCGCTCCGGCGAGCCCGACCTGACCAACCGGCAGATGGCCCTCCTCCTGCTCGTCTACCTGAAACCAGGCCCGCATACGGTACGTGGACTGGCACGCGCGCTGAACGTGTCGAAGCCCGTCGTGACACGCGCCTTGAACAGACTGGGCACGCTCGGCTATCTGCGCCGACAGCGCGATGACAGCGACAAGCGTAACATCTTCGTCGCGCGCACGGCTGAAGGGGCAGATTTTCTTGAAGAATTCGGGCAATTCATCGGCGAAAACGACGGCGCCGCCCGCGCCCACGCCTCCGCATAGCAGCTTCGCGCTGACCGGTCGGTCGGTCGTGCTCGATCCGCGGACGCACGCCGTGCGTCCCGACATCGCCGATATTCGTCTGGCCGACCAAGTGTTTGCGCCACATTACGCGGTGGCGATGCCGACCATCGTATCCAGCCCGTCGCCGCTGCGCCTCGAACGCGATGCCGCCAGCGAGGTCGTCGCCAGCCTTCAGCCCGGCGACCTGTTCGAAGTCCTGGAGATCGCCGGCGTGTCGGCCTGGGGAATGGCGGTCGGCGTCGGACTCGTCGGATATATCGACCGCACGGTCCTGGAACTACCCGCCGCCGGAGCCGCAGCATGACCGCAACCGTCTTCATCGATGGCGCCGCCGGTACCACCGGGCTGGAAATTCGCGACCGGCTTGCGGGCCGTAGCGACATCGCCATCCTGCTGCTCGAAGAGGCGCGCCGCAAGGATGCCGACGCCCGCCGCGAAGCGCTGAACGACGCCGATTTCGTCATCCTCTGCCTGCCCGACGACGCCGCGCGCGAAGCGGTCGCGCTGATCGACAATGCGCAAACCCGCGTGATCGACGCATCGAGCGCGCATCGCGTCGCGACCGGCTGGGCCTACGGCTTCCCCGAACTCGCGCCCGGCTGCCAGGACGCCATTGCGGCATCAGCGCGCGTGACGAATCCTGGTTGCTACCCGACCGGCTTCCTAGCGCTGGTTGCCCCCCTGGTCCGCGCCGGACTGATGCCGGCCGACTGGCCGGTCAGCGTCAATGCGACGTCCGGCTATTCGGGCGGCGGCAAGGCGATGATCGCCGAGTTCGAAAGCGGCGCCGGATCGGCATTCCGCCCCTACGGCCTGCAGCTCGCGCACAAGCACGTCGCCGAGATGACGACGCATGCCGGCCTGACCCACGCGCCGATCTTCGCGCCGGCGGTTGCCAACGCCTATCGCGGCATGGTCGTCGAGGTGCCGCTGCATTTGCACGCGCTGCCGGGCAAGCCGAGCCTGACCGCGATCGAGGACGCGCTGCGCACCGCGTTCGACGGATCGCCATTGGTAACCGTCGCATCCGGCGACGTCGGCGCGATCGACATCGCCGAGAACGCCGGCACCGACCGCCTGACGCTGCGGGTTTGCGGCAATGCCGCCGCCGGCCACGCCAGGCTGGTCGCGACGCTCGACAATCTGGGCAAGGGTGCCGGTGGTGCCGCGGTCCAGAACCTCAACATCATGGCCGGGCTCGATCCCTATGCCGGCCTCATTCTTTGACAGGATCTTGCCTTTGAACCGGAACCCCGTCGCAAAGCTGCTCCTATTCGGCGCGACCGGCGATCTCGCCCAGCGCATGCTGTTGCCGTCGCTGTACGGCCTGCACGCCGACGGACTGCTGCCGCCCGAGCTGACGATCACCGGGGCTGCGCGTCACGATCACGACGACAAGGAGTACCGCGCGTTCGCCCGCAAGGCGCTGCACGCGTATCTGCCCGAGGATCGCAAGGACGAAAGCGCGCTGGGTGGCTTCCTCGACCGGCTGTTCTACCAGCCGACAGACCTGTCCGATCCGGCAAGCTTCCAAGCGTTGGCGGACAAGATCGGCGACATCAGCGGCGGTCTCGCCATCTATCTCTCGACCGCGCCGTCGCTGTTCGAATCGGCGATCGAGGGGCTGCACAAGGTCGGCCTGGCCGGCGACACGGTCCGCGTCGGCCTGGAAAAGCCGCTCGGCTACGACCTCGCCACCAGCCGCGAGATCAACGATGCGGTCGCCAAGGCGTTTCCCGAGGACCGGACCTTCCGGATCGACCATTATCTGGGCAAGGAAACCGTCCAGAACATCCTGGCGCTGCGGTTCGGCAATTCGTTCTTCGAGCCCGTGTGGAACGCACAGGGCATCGACAACGTCCAGATCACAATCTCCGAGACGGTCGGGCTGGAGGATCGTGCGGGCTATTACGACGGCGCCGGCGCGCTGCGCGACATGGTCGCCAACCACATCCTCCAGCTGCTCGCGCTGATCGCGATGGAGCCGCCCGCGCGCTACGAGGGCACCGATATCCGCGACGAAAAGGCCAAGGTCTTCCGGTCCTTGCGCCTGATCACGCCGGAAACCGCGAACCAGGATACGGTCACCGGCCAATATGGCGACGGCGCGGTCAACGGCGAGATCGTCAAGGGCTATATCGCGGAACTCGGCAAGCCATCGACCACCGAGACGTTCGTCGCGATCAAGGCGCATGTCGACAATTGGCGGTGGCAGGGCGTGCCCTTCTACCTGCGCACCGGCAAGCGGATGACGACGCGCCGCAGCGAGATCGCGATTCAGTTCAAGCCGGTGCCGCATTCGATGTTCGCCGGCCGTGGCGGCCAGTTGCAGCCCAACACGCTGGTGATCCGCCTGCAGCCGGAGGAATATGTCCAGCTGCTGGTGATGGCCAAGGAGCCCGGGCTCGACCGCGAGGGCGTGCGACTGCGCGAGGTGCCGCTGAACCTGTCGATGGACGCCGAATTCGCCGGATCGCGCCGTCGCATCGCGTATGAACGCCTGCTGCTCGACCTGATCGAGGGCGACCAGGCGCTGTTCGTGCGGCGCGACGAGGTCGAGGCGCAATGGACCTGGGTCGACGCGATCCGCGCCGGCTGGACCGCGAACGGAACCAAGCCCAAGAGCTATCCGTCAGGCAGCTGGGGCCCGTCCGCGGCGATCGGCCTGACCGAGCGCGACAGCGTGACCTGGCAGGACGACTAAATCTGTTTCCTGCGAACGCAGGAATCCAGGGTAAGAAAACGGGTCCCTTATGGCCCTGGACTCCTGCTTCCGCAGGAGCACAACGCAATTGGAATGACGACATGACCGAGATCGAATGGTGGGATTACGACGACGCGGACGAGATGGCCGCGGCGGTTGCCGGCGACATCCAGTTCATCATCGAGAGCGCGATCGACGCGCGCGGCTCGGCAGTGATCGCGCTGGCGGGCGGCAACACGCCGCTGCCCGCGTACAAGCTGCTCGCCGAAGCCAAGCTCGACTGGAAGAAGGTCACGATCATCCCGGGTGACGAGCGCATCGTGCCACTCGGCGATCCGCTGTCCAACGTCACAGCGCTGGCGAAGATCTTCCTGCCCAAGGGCGCGCGCGTGAAGCCGATCGTCCCCGAGGCGACCAAGGACTACAAGGCGGCCGGCCGCTCGGCCGACGCGCTGATGCAGGACCTGCACTGGCCGCTCGACTTCTGCCTGCTCGGCGTCGGCGGCGATGGCCACACCGCGTCGATCTTCCCGGGTCCCGATTACGAGGAAGCGATCGCTGGGCCGAAAGAACGCCGCGCGCTGGGCGTGATGCCGGAGCCGCTGCCGCCCGAGGCGCCCGTCGCGCGCGTCACGTTATCGCGCGAAGCGATCGTCACCGCCCGCGCGGTCATGGTCGCGGTCACCGGCCAGGCCAAGCGCGACGTCATCGAGAAGGCGATCGAACAGGGTCCTCTGTCGCAATATCCGATCGGTCGCGTGCTGGCCGATGTCGAACTGCCGATCGATATCCACTGGGCGGCCTGAACTAACGTACGACCCACAAGAAAACCGTCACCCCGGACTTGTTCCGGGGTCCACCGTGCCGCAAACCAAATGGCCGAAGATCACGCGGCACGGTGGATGCCGGACCAAGCCCGGCATGACGAGGATGGCATGAACCCCGAAGTCTCTGCGGTAACCGACCGCATCATCGAACGCTCGCGACCGTCGCGCGCCGCCTATCTCGCGCTGATCGAGCGTGAGCGCGACGCGCATGTCCGCCGCCCCAATATGGGCTGCGCGAACCTCGCCCACGCCTATGCCGGCACCGCCGAGGACCGCGACGCGATGAAGGCGGACGCGGGGATGAATATCGGCATCGTCACCGCGTACAACGACATGCTCAGCGCGCACGCCGTCTACTACCGCTACCCCGAGCTGATGAAGGTCTGGGCGCGCGAGGTCGGCGCCACCGCGCAGGTCGCGGGCGGCGTGCCCGCGATGTGCGACGGCGTGACGCAGGGCTATCCCGGCATGGAGCTGTCGTTGTTCAGCCGCGACACCATCGCGCTGTCGACTGCGATCGCGCTCAGCCACGGCACCTTTGAGGGCGCCGCGCTGCTCGGCATCTGCGACAAGATCGTCCCCGGCCTGCTGATGGGCGCGCTGCGCTTCGGGCACCTGCCGATGGTGCTGATCCCCGGCGGCCCGATGCCGACCGGCCTGCCCAACAAGGCCAAGGCGGCGGTCCGCGAGAAGTTCGCCGAGGGGCTGGTCGGCCGCGAGGAACTGCTCGACGCCGAGATCGGCGCGTACCATTCGAAGGGCACCTGCACCTTCTACGGAACCGCCAACACCAACCAGATGATGATGGAGGTGATGGGCCTCCACATGCCGGGCGCCGCGTTCGTCAATCCGGGTACCAAGCTGCGCCAGGAACTGACGCGCGCCGCGGTCCACCGGCTCGCACAGATCGGCATGCGCGGCGACGATTACCGGCCGCTCGGCGCCTGCGTCGACGAGCGGGCGATCGTCAACGCCGCAGTCGGCCTGCTCGCGACCGGCGGCTCGACCAACCACCTGCTTCACGTCCCCGCGATCGCGCGCGCGGCCGGCATCGTCATCGACTGGGAGGATTTCGACCGCCTCAGCCGCGCGGTGCCGACGATCGCGCGCGTCTATCCCAACGGCTCGGCCGACGTGAACGCGTTCGAGGCAGCGGGCGGCATGCCCTATGTGATCCGCGAACTGATCGGCGCAGGCCTGCTCCACGCGGATATCTCGACGATCGCCGGCGGCGACCTGTCGGCCTATGCGCACACGCCTTCGATCGAAGACGAGACGCTCGGCTGGACACCGGTCGGCGACAGCGGCGACGAGACCATCCTGCGCCCCGCCGCCGCGCCCTTCTCGCCCGATGGCGGGATGCGCATCCTCGCCGGCAATATCGGTCGCGCCTGCATCAAGGTCAGCGCGGTCGAGCGTGATCGCTGGGTGGTGGAAGCGCCCGCCGCGGTGTTCGACGACCAGCTCGACGTGCTCGAGGCGTTCAAGCGCGGCGAACTGGAACGCGACGTTGTCGTCGTCGTCCGCTTCCAGGGACCGCGGGCGAACGGCATGCCCGAGCTGCACAAGCTGACCCCGCCGCTCGGCGTCCTCCAGAACCGCGGTTTCCGGGTGGCACTGGTCACCGACGGGCGCATGTCGGGCGCGAGCGGCAAAGTGCCGTGCGCGATCCACTGCTCGCCTGAAGCATTGCTCGACGGCGCGATCGGCCGCATTCGCGACGGCGACCTGATCCGCGTCGACGCGGAGACCGGCATGCTGACGGCGCTGGTCGATGCGGACGAATGGGCGATGCGCGAACCCGCTCCCGCGCCGCCGCCCGCAACCGGTATGGGCCGCGAATTATTCGGCATGTTCCGCGGCCTTGCCGACGAAGCCGAAAAGGGCGCGTCGGCGATGCTCGCGGGGGCAGGATTGTAACGCAACGCCGCCCTCACCTTCCCCCCGCCTGCGGCGGCGGGCCCCTTCCCTCTCCCAATTGGGAGAGGGAGAGACACCGAAGGCGGCGATGGGTGAGGACAGGACACGACCGAACCGTTGAGGAGAGAAGATGGAAGTCGTTGCAGCAGATATCGGTGGGACGCACGCCCGCTTCGCGATCGCCGAGGTCGAGAACGGCCGCGTCGTCTCGCTCGGCGAACCCGTCACGCTGAAGACCGCCGATCACGCCAGCCTGCAGACCGCGTACCAGGCGTTCGAGGCGGGGCTAGATCGCCCCCTGCCCCGCGCGCTGGCGATCGCGGTCGCCTCGCCGGTCGCGAACGACGTCATCCGCCTGACCAACAACCCGTGGATCATCCGCAAGTCGCTGATAACCGAGCGGCTGAAGGCGGACCAGTGGGTCGTCGTCAATGATTTCGGTGCGGTCGGCCACGCCGTCGCGCAGGTTCCGGACAGCGACTTCATCCACCTCTGCGGTCCCGACGTTCCGCTACCCGCGGAGGGCATCACCACCGTCTGCGGCCCGGGCACGGGCCTGGGCGTCGCGCAGGTCCTGCGACGCAAGGCTGGCTACCAGGTGCTGGAGACCGAGGGCGGGCATATGGATTTCGCTCCGCTCGACGGCATCGAGGATGCGCTGCTCAAGCGCCTGCGCAAGACCTTCACTCGCGTTTCTGCCGAGCGGGTCGTTGCCGGCCCCGGCATCGTTGCGATCTACGAGACGCTCGCCGCGCTCGAAGGCCGTGCCGTTCCCAGCCATGACGACAAGACGATCTGGAGCGAGGCGCTGGACGGGACCGATTCGATCGCGCTCGCGGCACTCGACCGGTTCTGCCTCGCGCTCGGCGCTGTCGCAGGCGACCTGGCGCTGGCGCAGGGCGCGAAGGCCGTGGTGATCGCCGGCGGGCTGGGCTTCCGCATCAAGGACCGCCTGATCCGGTCCGGCTTCGACCAGCGCTTCGTCGCCAAGGGCCGGTTCCAGACCATGATGGCAGCGATGCCCGTCAAACTCATCACCCATCCCCAGCCCGGCTTGTTCGGCGCCGCGGCCGCCTTTGCCCAGGAGCACACCCAATGACCACCATCACCGACATCATGCAGACCAGCGCGGTCATCCCGGTCCTCGTCATCGAGGACGCGGCGATCGCGCGCCCGCTGGCCGAGGCTCTGGTCCGCGGAGGCCTCCGCGTCCTCGAAGTGACGTTGCGCACCGGCGCCGCGCTGGAGGCGATCGCCGAGATGAAGAAGGTGGAGGGCGCGATCGTCGGGGCCGGCACCGTCGTCTCGACCCAGCAGTTCGCGCAGGTGATGGATGCGGGCGCCGAGTTCATCGTCTCGCCCGGCCTGACCGAAAACCTCGCCAACCCGGTCATCGAGAGCGGCGTGCCGTTCCTACCGGGCATCGCCAACGCCGGCGACATCATGCGCGGACTCGATCTCGGCCTGACGCATTTCAAGTTCTTCCCGGCCGAGGCCAGCGGCGGGCTGAAGGCGCTGAAGGCGCTCGCGGCACCGTTCTACCAATGCCGCTTCTGCCCGACCGGCGGAATCACCGAAGCAAATGCAGCCGAATGGCTCGCGTTCAAGCCAGTGCTGTGCGTGGGAGGCAGCTGGGTGACCGGCGGGACGATGGCCGAGGTGGAGCTGAAGGCCCGCGCGGCGAACGCGTTTCGCTAACTCCCTCTCCCGCCGGGAGAGGGAAGGGGCCCGACCGGCGCAGCCGGGTGGGAAGGGTGAGGGTGAGGCCAAAACGCGCCCTCACCCTTCCGGCGCTGCGCGCCTCCCTCCCTCTCCCGTAGGGAGAGGGATTTGCATCACATCTCCCCGCGCGCTCTCCTGATCGCGTACCATTTCTGCACATTCGCGTTATGCGCGGCGAGCGTGTCCGCGAACACGTGCCCGCCGGTCCCATCCGCGACGAAGTACAGCGCGCGCGTCGGTGCCGGGTCGAGCACCGCATCGATGCTAGCCCGCCCCGGATTGGCGATCGGCCCGACCGGCAACCCCGCCTCGGCATAGGTGTTGTAGCCGTTCTTCGCCTGCAGCTCCGAGCGCAGGATGCGTCGGCCAAGCGGCCGTCCCTTCGTGATCGGATAGATCACCGTCGGATCCGCCTGCAACGGCATGTGAAGCTTCAGCCGGTTGCCATAGACCGCAGCGACGGTGCGCCGCTCCGATGGCTTGCCGGTCTCCTTCTCGACGATCGCCGCGAGGATGATCGCCTGCTCCGGCGTCGTCACTGCGATGCCTGGTTTGCGCTTCGCCCAGGCGGCGGCGAGATAGGTCCGCATCGCCCCCTGCATCCGCGCGACCACCGACGCGCGCGTGTCGCCGCGCTGGAACGCGTAGCTGTCGGGCAGCACGGATCCTTCCGCCGGCACCGGCACCTGCCCGGTCAGCCCGTCCGCCTTCATCAGCGCATCATGGACGAGGACCGAGGGATACCCCTCCGGCACGACTACCAGCCGCTGGAGCGTCTTGCCACCCTGCAGCATCTTCAGGATATCGGCCTGGCTCAGATGCGCGGGGATGCGGTATTCGCCGGTCTTGATCGGATCGCCTGACCCGAACACGCGGGCATAGAGCCGGAAACGCGTCGCCGAGCGGATCGCCCCGGCCTTCTCCAGTTCGATCGCCGCAGCCGACAGCGAAGCACCTTGCGGCACCTGCACGGTCAGCATCCGCGGCGCAGGTCCCGCGCCGCCCCAGCCCTGCACGACCAGGAACAGTGCGGCGATCAGACCGAGGCCGAGGATGAGTCCGAAACAACCGAGCTTACGCATTCATGTTCCCCGGCGAAGGCCGGGGCCCAGTTGGGCGAACGGCTCGCTTCTATCGACAGGCTATCCCAACTGGGCCCCGGCCTTCGCCGGGGAACAGCTATCGCACCTTCGTCATGATCAGCGACGCATTGGTCCCGCCGAACCCGAACGAGTTGTTCAGCACGGCGCGCACTTCGCGCTTCTTCGCGACATGCGGCACCAGGTCGACACCGACGCAGCTGTCACTCGGATTATCGAGGTTGAGCGTCGGCGGCACGATCTGGTCGCGCAGCGCGAGGATGCAGAAGATGCTCTCGACCGCGCCCGCGCCGCCCAGCAGATGGCCGATCGCCGACTTGGTCGACGACATCGACAGGCCGGAGATCGCATCGCCGAACAGCCGCCGCACGGCGCCCAGTTCGAGCTCGTCGCCGAGCGGTGTCGAGGTGCCGTGCGCGTTGATGTAATCGATGTCCTCGAGCTTGAGGCCCGACTTCTTCACCGCCATCTGCATCGACCGGAACGCGCCATCGCCTTCGGGATGGGGCGCCGTCACGTGATACGCGTCGCCCGACAGGCCATAGCCGATCACCTCGGCATAGATCTTCGCGCCACGTGCCTTGGCATGCTCGTACTCCTCGAGCACCAGCACACCGGCTCCCTCGCCCATCACGAAGCCGTCGCGATCCTTGTCGTACGGCCGTGACGCCTTTTCCGGCGTGTCGTTGAAGCTGGTCGACAGCGCGCGGGCCTGCGCGAACCCGGCGATGCCGAGCGGGCATACGGTGCCCTCCGCGCCGCCCGCGAGCATCACGTCGGCATCGTCCATCGCGATCATCCGCGCGGCGTCGCCGATCGCATGCGCACCGGTCGAACAGGCGGTGACGACCGCGTGATTCGGTCCGCGCAGACCGTATTTGATCGAGACCTGACCCGAGATCAGGTTGATCAGGCGGCCGTGGACGAAGTGCGGCGAGACGCGGCGGGGGCCCTTGGTATGCAGGACGATCGATTCGCTCTCGATTCCCGGCAGGCCGCCGATGCCCGAGCCGATCGAGACGCCGGCACGCCAGCTTTCCTCGACCGTCATCTCGGTCAGCCCGGCGTCTTCCAGCGCCTGGCCGGCGGCGTCGATGCCATAGATGATGAACGGATCGACCTGGCGCTGGACCTTGTGGTCCACCCGCTTGCCGGGATCGAAGCCGTATTCATGATCCGCCGGCTTCACTTCGCAGGCGATGCGGCAGACATAGTCGCTCGCGTCGAACCGCGTGATGACGCCCGCGCCCGATTTGCCCGCGAGGATGTTGGCCCACACCGTCTCGACGTCTGCGCCGAGGGGGGTGACCATGCCTAGTCCGGTGACGACGACACGCCGCATGACTTAAACTCCGTGATGCTCAAAACGAAACGGCTCCCCGCCCTCTTAGCCCAAGGACGGGGAGCCGCTCAAATCCGACCGTCGGGCAGGTCCGAAGCTTCGGACCAAACCCGATCAGGGCTCCGGCTTACGCCTTGTGCTCGTCGATATAGGTGATGGCGTCCTTGACGGTCGCGATCTTCTCGGCTGCGTCGTCGGGGATCTCGACGCCGAACTCTTCCTCGAACGCCATGACGAGCTCGACGATGTCGAGGCTGTCCGCTCCCAGGTCGTCGATGAAGCTCGCGTCCTCGGTCACCTTGTCGGCTTCGACGCCGAGATGCTCGACGACGATCTTCTTTACGCGGTCTGCGGTCTCGCTCATGTTCGTTCCCTCTTCGCTTGGGGGTTATTCGTTGTACCTGAACGCCCGTAGAACGGGGTCCGTTTCGTGGCAAGCGTCAGTTCATCCGTTACCATGCCCCGACGGGCGTGGAACCGCCAGCCGGACGCCCGCCGATTTCGATATCACACCATAGCCATGCCGCCATTGACGTGGATTGTCTGGCCGGTGACGTAGGACGCCTCACGGCTTGCGAGATAGGTCACCGCGGCGGCGACGTCGGCGCCCTCGCCCAGCTTGCCGGCGGGAATGCGTGCGGTCAGCGCCGCCTTCTGCGCCTCCGGCAACGCGTCGGTCATCGCCGAGGCGATGAAGCCGGGCGCGACGCAGTTGACGGTGATGTTGCGGCTGGCGAGTTCCTGCGCGAGTGCCTTCGACATGCCGACCAGCCCGGCCTTCGACGCCGCATAGTTCGCCTGACCCGGATTGCCGGTCTGCCCCACGACCGAGGTGATCGACACAACGCGACCGAACCGCGCCTTCATCATCGGCTTGGCGGCCGCACGGATGAGCCGGAACGCCGCCTCCAGATTGACCCGGATAACGGTATCCCACTCCTCGTCCTTCATCCGCATCGCCAGATTGTCGCGCGTGACGCCGGCATTGTTGACGAGGATATCAAGCCGCCCCAGCGCCTCGACCGCCTGCGGCACCAAAGCATCCACCGCCGCGCCGTCCGACAGATTGCATGGCAAAGCGACGTGATCACCACCCAGGGACGCGCGAAAGCCTTCCAGCTTCTCGGCATTGGAACCAGAAACCGCCAACCGCGCGCCCTGCGCGGCTAACGCCTTCGCGATCTCGGACCCAATTCCTCCGGACGCGCCGGTAACAAGAGCCGTCATGCCTGTAAGGTCGAACATTCTATCTCCGTTTTTCAGTGTGTTCGCGCAGAGGCGCGGAGGACGCAGAGGGTTGGTGGTTATTGACGAGGCGGCGCACGCCTTCCTTCAACGTTTCACCCCCGAAATTTATAAGCAGCCCGACGGGCTGCTTGGTTAGCCTGAGATATGTCAGGAGCTGTTTGGCGTGGACGGCAAGCAGCCGCTCGACCGATTTGATCTCGATGATCAGACGCTCGTCGACCAGCACATCGATCCGGAACGCGCCCTCGATTCGAGCCCCTTCAAACTCGATGTCGACAGGCCGTTGGCGAGCGACGCTGTAGCCCATTTGCTCAAGTCGCGCAGCGAGAACCGCTTCGTAGACGCTTTCGAGCAAGCCGGGCCCGAGGTCCCGATGCAACCGCAAGGCGACATCCAGAACATCGCCGCTAATCGCATCGATATCTCTCATGGCCTCTGCGTCCTCTGCGCCTCTGCGCGAAATACTTCGAGCCTACATCTTCTTAACCAAAGCCTCGATGTCGTCCATCGTCACCACGCTGACCGCGTCGACATCCGGCGCAGTGCGCTTGACCATCGGGGCCAGCACCTTGCCGCCGAATTCAACGAACCGTTCGACGCCCGCCGCCTGAATTGCCAGCACCGATTCGCGCCACCGCACCATGCCGGTGACCTGCTGCACCAGCAGGTGACGGATCGCGCCAGGATCGGCCACCGCGACCGCGTCGACGTTGGCGAACACCGGCACCAGAGGCGCGCGCAGGTCCGCCTCGAGCAGCGCCGCCTCCATGGCGTCGGCAGCGGGCTGCATCAGCGGGCAGTGGAACGGTGCCGACACCGGCAGCAACACCGCACGCTTGGCACCAAGGTCCTTGGCCAGCGCGATGGCCTTTTCGATGGCGAGGCGGTGGCCGGAGATCACGACCTGCGACGGATCATTGTCGTTCGCGACCGTGCACACCAGTTCCGGCCCGCCCTCGGCCAGGATCGCATCGACCGCGGCGCCGGCGATCGTCTGTGCCTTTTCGAGGTCCGCACCGAGAAGCGCCGCCATCGCGCCTTCGCCGACCGGCACCGCCGCCTGCATCGCGCGCCCGCGCAGCTTCAGCAGCCGTGCCGTCGTCGCCAGGTCGAGCGCACCCGCCGCACACAGCGCGGTATATTCGCCGAGGCTGTGCCCCGCGACGTAATCCGCCTTGTCGGCCAGGCGGATACCGCCCTCCTTCTCCAGCACCCGCAGCGTCGCGATCGCGTTCGCCATGATCGCCGGCTGCGCATTCTCCGTCAGCAGCAGATCGTCCGCCTGCCCTTCGCTCATCAGCCGATAGAGGTGCTGCCCCAGCGCCTCGTCGACCTCGGCGAAGACCTCGCGCGCGACCGAACTCGCGTCGGCGAGCGCCTTGCCCATGCCGACCGACTGGCTGCCCTGCCCCGGGAAAATGAACGCGCGCATGTACCTCTCCTTTGGGTCGCGGACCTAGAAAGGTGCGTCGCGACATGCAACCTGCCCCGGAACCTGAACGAAGCGCGCCGGGTTGCGACACCCTGCGACCATTTTGCCCGGACGACGACAAGCGTTTGCGACAGATGGACGCCAGATAGTGTTCCGACGCCGCGTAATGGCGCCGTTATCGAGACGGGAGATATTCCATGAATAAGTTCATCCTCAGCGCCCTTGCCACGACCCTTGTCGCCAGCCCGCTGATCGCCGCCGCCCCTGCGTCCGCACAGGTGCGCCACGAGACGACGTCCGTGCGCCAGGGTCCGAACGGCCGCACCGTCGTCACCAAGAAGACGGTGGTCCGCCCGACCCAGTATCGCAACTGGCGCGCCGGCCAGCGCTTCGATCGCCGCTATGCGCAGGATTACCGCGTCGTGACGACCTACAAGAACTACCGCCTGTCGGCCCCGCCGCGCGGCAGCCAGTGGGTCCGCTCGGGTCGCGACGCTATCCTGATCAACGGCCGCGGCGACGTGGTCCAGGTCCGCAACGGCGCGTTCCGGTAAAGCATACCACCACTCGTCACCCCGGACTTGGTCCGGGGTCCACCAGCCCGCAAACTCGAACTCATCGAATGCGCGTCACGGTGGATGCCGGAACAAGTCCGGCATGACGGAAGCGGATGTCGATCAAACCAAACCTTGCTTTTATTCATCGAAAGGATAAAGGCCTCCGCTACCGGGGTGCAGGACTCGTTCCTTCGCCCCGGTTTGCATTTCTGAACGACAGCCGGAGGGGTGTACGCATGGGGCGTGCATCAGCGATCGGTAACGAAGGACGAGACATGGCTCTGTATGAGCACACGTTCCTTGCGCGCCAGGATCTGGCACAGGCGCAGGTGGACGCGCTGGCGGAAATCGCCACCAAGATCGTGAACGACAACGAAGGTCGGGTCGTCAAGACCGAGAACTGGGGCCTGCGTTCGCTGGCGTACAAGATCGCCAAGAACCGCAAGGCGCACTACGTCATGCTCGAGATCGATGCCCCGGGCAGCGTGATCGCAGAGCTGGAGCGCCAGACCCAGATCAACGAAGACATCATCCGTTACATGACGGTCAAGGTCGACACCCTCGAAGAGGGCCCGACCGTGATGATGCGCAAGCAGGATCGCGACCGTGAGCGTCGTGGCGACCGTGAAGGTGGCCGTGGCGACCGTCCGGATCGTGGCGATCGTCCCGAGCGCGGCCCGCGCCGTGATCGCGAAGAGGGAGCAGAATAATCATGGCACGTCCATTCTTCCGCCGCCGCAAGAGCTGCCCGTTCTCCGCCAAAGACGCTCCCCGGATCGACTATAAGGACGTCCGGTTGCTGCAGGGCTTCGTGTCCGAGCGTGGCAAGATCGTCCCGTCGCGTATCACTTCGGTGGCCGCAAAGAAGCAGCGCGAACTGGCCCAGGCCATCAAGCGTGCGCGTCATCTGGGCTTGCTGCCCTACATCGTTAAGTAAGGAGCGCCCACATGGACGTCATTCTGCTTGAGCGCGTCGAAAAGCTTGGTGCTATCGGCGACGTGGTGAAGGTCAAGGACGGTTACGCACGTAACTTCCTGCTTCCCAACAAGAAGGCGCTTCGTTCGAACGAAGCCAACCGCAAGGTGTTCGAGTCGAACCGTGCGAAGATCGAATCGGACAACGCATCGCGTCGCAGCGATGCCGAGACCGAAGCGAAGACCTTCAACGATGCGACCGTGACCCTGATCCGTCAGGCGTCGAACACCGGTCAGCTCTACGGTTCGGTCGCGGTTCGCGATCTGGTCGATGCGCTGGTGGCCGAGGGTCACAAGGTCGGCAAGTCGGCGATCGTGC
>Ga0247813_10001421_pt1 | contig 18308 bp, 17 predicted proteins | sample UWRJL169409C1_FD_180719 | JGI IMG/M metagenome (GOLD analysis project Ga0247813, IMG submission 180719) | Plant litter microbial communities from Arlington Agricultural Research Station in Wisconsin, United States - UWRJ-L169-409C-1 | ecosystem: Environmental > Terrestrial > Plant litter >... | reverse complement strand
CACCGCTTCGGCCACCGCCGCCGCCGCCGTAACCGCCGCCACCACCACCGCCGCTGCGACCACCGCCGCCGCCGCCGCAGCCACCACCGCCGCCGCCGTAACCGCCGCCACCACCACCGTAGCCACCGCTGCCGCCGCCACCACCGCCGTAGCCGCCACCACCGCCACCGAAGCCGCCACCGCCGCTGCGGGGAGGACGCGCTTCCATCGGGCGTGCTTCGTTGACGACAACGCTACGGCCGCCCAGGGGCTGGCCGTTCATGCCGTTGATGGCTGCTTGCGCTTCCGCGTCGCTGCCCATCTCGACGAAGCCGAAGCCCTTCGAGCGGCCCGTGTCGCGTTCCATCATGACTTTCGCGCTGGTCACCGCGCCGAACTGGCCGAAGGCCTGTTCCAGGTCGCCGTCGCGCACGGAATACGGCAGGTTGCCGACGTACAGTTTGTTGCCCATCAAGGGACTCCTAATAAACACATCAAGAAAAGCGATGGAGTCCCGAGAGCACCACCCAATCGAAATCGCCGAGCGCGCGAAACTGACCGATCACCGAACTTGCCACCCCCGAGGAAATTTAAAGGGAGGCTCGTGCATTATGTGTGAAATATTTGAAAAGTAAGCAGGAATTTGCCCTTAATGCGACCCCATTGAAAATGAGAAGAAGCGAGCGCTTGCTCACTATTCAGGGTTTTCCCGCGGCTACAATCGCGGCGTCATTGGGGAGTAGCCGCCTTCCATCGAGAGAAGGGCCTGCGTCAACAGACTTGTCCTGCCTTGCGCGGACATGGCGCAGGCGGTGTTGAACTTGGCGAGACCTTTGACCATGCAGTTTCGGAAATATGGCCGAAGGCACTGCTTGGTCAACTGCGTCCTTCGGCCCAAGGAACCCACGTCATGGAAGCTTTTCTCGTCGCCACCGGCATCGTCGCGCTGGCGGAAATGGGCGATAAGACCCAATTGCTCGCGCTGCTGCTGGCCGCGCGCTTTCGCAAACCCTGGCCGATCGTGCTGGGCATCTTCACGGCCACCGTCGTCAACCATGCGCTCGCGGGTGCCGTCGGCAGTTGGGTCACGCAGGTGCTCGGCGCCAACGTGCTGCGCTGGATCCTCGGAGGCTCGTTCATCGCGATGGCGGTGTGGATGCTGATCCCGGATAAGCTCGACGAGGACGAGGCGCCCAAAGCCTCGAAGTTCGGTGTCTTCGGCACCACCGTGATTGCTTTCTTCCTCGCCGAGATGGGTGACAAGACGCAGATCGCCACCGTCATGCTGGCAGCCCGCTTCGTCAACGATTACGTCTGGGTCGTCGTTGGCACCACGCTGGGCATGATGCTGGCCAATGCACCCGTCGTCTGGCTGGGCGACAAGCTGGTCAAGCGCGTGCCCATCAAGCTGGTCCACGCCATCTCCGCCGTCATCTTCCTGGTGCTCGGTGTGCTGATGATCGTGAGCGGCTGATTTGCACGACGACCTCTTCGTGATCTTGGTGATCTCTTCCTTGGAAACACCGCGGAACCGGCTTTGCCGGGCCGCCGGTGTTGCCCCTGGAAGGGGGCGCTGCCATACGAAGTGGGCAAGCCGGGGGGTATACTCGTTCAGCGCCGATTTGCTTCAGCTTGCGGGCGCTTTATAAATTCAGCTAAAGACAGACGCCGGACCCGGCTCGTTTTTGGCGAGGCCGGGTTTTTTACGTCCATGTCCTTCGAAGTTCTTCCACAGTCGATGTCCTTTGCCGGACCGCTGGCCCTGCGCAGCGGCGCGGCACTGCGCGACTACACCCTCGCCTACGAGACGTACGGCACGTTGAACGCCGATCGCAGCAACGCGGTCCTGGTGTGCCATGCGCTCAATGCCTCGCACCACGTCGCCGGCGTGTACGCCGGGCAGCCTCGCTCGGAGGGCTGGTGGGACAACATGATCGGGCCCGGCAAGCCGGTCGACACCGACCGCTTCTTCGTGATCGGCATCAACAACCTGGGTTCCTGCTTCGGCTCGACCGGGCCGATGCATATCGATCCGGCGACGGGCCGCGTCTACGGCGCCGACTTTCCGGTGGTCACGGTGGAAGACTGGGTCGATGCGCAAGCGCTGCTGCTCGACGCGCTGGGCATCGACACGCTCGCCGTCATGGGCGGCAGCCTGGGCGGCATGCAGGCGCTGTCGTGGACGCTGCAGTACCCGGCACGCGTCCAGCATGCCGTGGTGGTGGCCAGCGCGCCCAACCTCACGGCCGAGAACATCGCCTTCAACGAGGTGGCGCGCCGCGCCATCGTGACCGACCCCGACTTCAACGGCGGCCATTTCTACGAGCACGGCGTGATTCCCAAGCGCGGGCTGCGCATCGCCCGCATGATCGGCCACATCACGTACCTGAGCGACGACGTGATGAACGCCAAGTTCGGGCGCACGCTGCGCAGCGCGGTCAAAGGCGAAGCCGACCCGAGCGGCTACCGCTATTCCACGCAGGACGTCGAGTTCCAGATCGAGAGCTACCTGCGCTACCAGGGCGACAAGTTCAGCGAGTATTTCGACGCCAACACCTACCTGCTCATCACCCGCGCCCTCGACTATTTCGATCCGGCGCGCGCGCACGGCGGCGACCTCACCGCGGCATTTGCGCAAGCCACGGCCAAGTTCCTGCTCGTGAGCTTCACCACCGATTGGCGCTTCTCCCCGGCACGCAGCCGCGAGCTGGTCAAGGCCCTGCTCGACAACCGGCGCAGCGTGAGCTATGCCGAAATCGACGCGCCGCACGGCCACGACGCCTTCCTGCTGGACGACGTGCGCTACATGGGCGTCGTGCGCTCCTACTTCGAACGCATCGCCAAGGAGCTGGCCGCATGAGCGATATCGCAACCCAACGCCTGATTGCCGCGCGGGTGCCACAGGGCGCCCGCGTGCTCGACCTCGGCTGCGGCGACGGCGCGCTGCTCGACCTGCTGCAGCGCGAGCGCGGCTGTACGGGCTACGGCGTGGAGATCGCCGACGGCAACGTGCTCCAGTGCATCCGCCGTGGCGTCGACGTCATCCAGCTCAACCTCGACGAAGGCCTGGCGATGTTCGACGACGCGTCCTTCGACATCGTGCTGCAGATCGACACACTGCAGCATCTGCGAAATGCCGAGATCATGCTGCGGGAGACGGCGCGCGTGGGCCGCGCGGGCATCGTCGCGTTCCCCAACTTCGCGCACTGGCCCAACCGCCTGAGCATCGCCCGCGGGCGCATGCCCGTGACGCGGCGGCTGCCCTACCAGTGGTACGACACGCCCAACATCCGCGTGGGCACCTTCCGCGACTTCGAGGCGCTGGCGCAGAAGAACGAGCTGCGCGTGCTCGACGCCTTCGGCCTGCAAGACGGGCGCGAGGTGCGCTGGCTACCGAATGCGCGTGCCGGTACGGCCGTCTTCAAGTTCGAGCGCAGCTGAGCGGGCGGGGCGCGGTCGACCATGGCGCTGACGCTTGCGGTCGCGGTACACAGCGAACTCGTCATCAAGAAGAGCCGCTTCATCGGTTGCGTGCAGCCGGTGGCCGACCGACAGGCGGCGCTGGCGGTGGTGCAGGAACTGCGTGTGTTGCACCCCGGGGCCGCACACGTCTGCTGGGCCTTGATGGCGGGCGGCCAGTCCGCGGCCAACGACGACGGCGAACCGGGCGGCACGGCAGGCCGGCCGATGCTCGAGGTGCTGCGTCATCAGGAGCTGGAAGGCGTGCTGGCGACCGTTGTGCGTTATTTCGGCGGCGTGAAGCTGGGCGCCGGCGGGCTGGTGCGCGCTTACACCGATGCCGTCGCACAGGCGCTGATCGGCGCCGAGAAGCTGCCTTTGCAGCGCCTGCAGACGCTGTGCTGCAGCGTGCCTTACGCCATGGAAGGTCTGCTGCGGCGCGAGCTCGCCGCCGCGGGCGCCACGTTGGTCGACGTTGCGCATGGCAGCCTGGTGCGGCTGGTCTTCACCGCAGTGCAGGCCGACGCGCCCGGGCTGGTCTTGCGCATCGACGATGCGAGCCAGGGCCGTGCGGGGTGGATCGAGCCGCCGGATGTCGCCGGTGGCGCGGATCGGGGCTGAAACGGCCAGGTGGCGGCACGGCGCGGGCTCCAAGGCTCGACCACGTCCCGTAGGTCAGGCGTCCAGAGGGCTTGCGCAGCGCCGGCAGAAGCGGGCGTCCGCCACATGTCCCGTCGCGCCGCAGGCCGGGCAGGGCGGCAGCGCTTCGCGAAGGCTGCCTTCCGCCAGCGGCTGGCCGTCGCGGCCGTAGCGCACCATCTCGGCGGACACGATGCCCGTCGGCACGGCCAGCACGCCCCAGCCCAGCAGCATCATCACCGAGGCGATCGCACGGCCGATGTCGGTCTTGGGCACCAGGTCGCCAAAGCCCACCGTGGTCATGGTCGAGATGGCCCAGTAAACGGCCACCGGAATGCTCGTGAAACCATGCTGCGGACCTTCGACCACGTACATCAGCGTGCCGAGCACGAGCACCACCATCATCACGAAGCCGACGAACACCATGATCTTGCGGCGGCTTGCCGCCAGCGCGCTGACCAGCGTGCGGTATTCCGCCGCGTAGTGCGACATCTTGAAGATGCGGAACACCCGCAGCAGTCGCAGGATGCGCACGTCGATCAGCACCGAGAGCCCGGGCGTCAGGATCGCAAGGTACGTCGGCAGCAGCGCCAGCAGGTCGATCACGCCATAGAAGCTCTTTGCATAACGTGCGGGACGGCGCACGCAGGCCAGACGCGCGATGTACTCCAGCGTGAAGACGGTCGTGAAGAACCACTCGAAGACAGTGAAGACGTCGCCCCAGCGGGCGCGGATGGGCTGCACGCTGTCGAGCACCACGACCATCACGCTCGTCAGGATCACGGCGATCAGCACCAGGTCGAAGAGCCTGCCCGCGCGCGTCTCCGATTCGAAGATCACCGAATACAGTTTCAACCGCCAGCCATGGGTCGGTTTGCCGAAGCGCAGTTCGGGTCCGGCTGCGTCGGCCTTGGGCCACGGCAAGGCAGAAAGAGAATCGGACTTGCGGGATTTCGTCATGAGGCCAGAATGAAGCAGTCGGGAGCCCGCGATTGTGGGGCTCCCTTTCATCGCATACTTCGGCTGCCGGACGGATTTGGTTACCACTCTTGCCTAATGAAGTGCCGAACGGCGAAGTTGCGTTCTTACGATAGTCGTTTTGCAGAGGAGCAGCCATTGGCTTCACAGTCCCCCTTTTTCGGCAAGCGCACGAGCGACGTCGACACCGCCCCCGCCCGTCCTGCACCGCTCGTCGGTTCGGGCACCAACCTGGCGGGCTCGCCCGTGAATTCTTCGCTGAACAGCGGGGCCGGTAGCCTCGGTGCTTCGGCCGCTGCGGCGGCCCCGGCCAAGGAAAGCGGCAGCAAGCTGACCGTCGGCCCGAACATCAAGCTCAAGGGCGTCGAGATCACCGATTGCGACACCCTGGTGGTCGAGGGGATGGTCGAGGCGACCATGGATTCCCGCGTCATCCAGATCTCCGAGCAGGGCGAATTCAAGGGTTCGGCCGACATCGACATCGCCGAGATCCGCGGCGTTTTCGACGGCAACCTGACAGTGCGCGACAAGCTGGTGATCCATGCCACCGGCAAGGTCACCGGCAAGATCCGCTACGGCAAGATCGTCATCGAAGAGGGCGGTCGGCTCTCTGGCGAGATCAGCTTCGGCGCGGCCTGAGCTTCGCCAGCAGGGCGCCTGCTGCGGCAGGCGCTTTTTCTTTGGCGCCATTGATGAAGAAGACAAAGACGTCGCGGGCCTTCGCCGCGGGGTCGGCTTCTGCATTTACGCGTGGCAGGCCTGATGGCGTGCCGCCTCCGGCCCACGATGTCGCATTCGTCGCCCAGGCTTCGATCGCCTTGGGCGCATAGCCGTTCTTGAGCCTGGCGTTGCTCGCCATGAGCCGTGCGTAGGCAAAGTCGCCTGTCAGGTCGGCGAACGACGGAAACTTGTCCGAATCTGTGAACACCGTGGCCACGCCGTGCTTGCGCGCGAGCGCCAGGTAGGCCGTCGTCATGAAGCTTGGGTGGCGCACGTCCATCACATGGCGCAGCACGCGGCTCCCTTCCTTCTTCGGCAGCAATGCAAGGAAGGCGGCGAAATCCTCCTCGTCGAAAGCCTTCGTCGGCATGAACTGCCAGACGATCGGGCCGAGTTTGTCCTGCAGTTCGGCGATGCCGCTGTCGATGAAGCGCGCGACCGACTCGCCTGCGGTGGCGAGCAGCTTGCGGTTGGTGGCGTAGCGCGATGCCTTGAGCGAGAACACGAAATCGTCGGGTGTTTCGCTGTGCCATTTGCGAAAACTCTCGGGCTTCATCGTGCTGTAGTAGGTCCCGTTGACCTCGATGGCCGTGAGCTGGCGGCTCGCGTACTGCAACTCCTGGTTGTGCGGCAGGCCCTTGGGGTAGAAATTGTCGCGCCAGGGTTCGTAGGTCCAGCCGCCTACGCCGACGCGGATGCTGGAGGTCGATACGCTCACAATGCACTCCGGGTTGAGACCTCTCACTCTACGCGGGCCAGCCAGAAGCGCAAAATACTTTCCTGACCGTTTCTTCCCTGTCGCCCCTCACGCGGAGATCCCCGATGAACGCACCCTTGCACCGCGAAATGCCCGCGGGCCTGCTCGACGCCGAGCGCGCCCTGTCCGACGTCACCACCCAGTGGGACGACGATATCGTCCGCCAGCTCACCGACTACATTGCCATTCCCGCGAAGTCGCCAGGCTTCGACAAGGACTGGTCGGCCAACGGCTATCTGGAAACCGTGCTGCGCAACGCCGCCAGCTGGATCGAGGCGCAAAAGGTCGAAGGCCTGAGCCTGGAGATCGTCCGCCTCGAAGGGCGCACGCCGGTCCTGTTCTTCGAGGTGCCGGCCACCGGCACCGCCATGCGCGAAACCGTGCTGATGTACGGTCATCTCGACAAGCAGCCCGAATTCACCGGCTGGCGCAACGATCTCGGCCCCTGGACACCCAAGTACGAGAACGGGCTCCTGTACGGCCGCGGCGGCGCCGACGACGGCTACGCCGCCTATGCGAGCATCGCTGCCGTGCAGGCGTTGAAGGCGCAGGGCGTGGCGCATCCACGCATCGTCGGCCTGATCGAGACCTGCGAGGAAAGTGGCTCGTACGACCTGCTCCCTTACGTGAACGCCCTGCGTCCGCGTCTGGGCGATGTCGGCCTGGTGATCTGCCTGGACTCTGGCGCTGGCAACTACGACCAGCTCTGGCTCACGACCTCTCTGCGCGGGATGGCCGGCGGCACGCTCAAGGTCGAGGTGCTGACCGAAGGCATCCATTCGGGCGACGCGTCGGGCCTGGTGCCATCGAGTTTTCGGATCATGCGCCAGGTGCTCGACCGGCTCGAGGACAGCGCCACTGGTCGCCTGCTGCCAGCCAGCTTCCATTGCGAGGTGCCGCCCGACCGCCTGGCGCAGGCGCAGGCCACCGCCGCCATCCTCGGCGACGAGCTGTTCAAGCGCTTTCCATGGGCCCACTACGACTGCGGCGGCTCGACCCAGTTCGCGCTGCCTACCACCACCGACCCGGTCGAGGCGCTGCTCGCGCGCACCTGGAAGCCGACACTGTCCGTGACCGGCGCGGAAGGCTTTCCGGCCCTGAAGGACGCAGGCAATGTGCTGCGTCCGTACACCGCCTTCAAGCTGTCGCTGCGCCTGCCTCCGCTGGTGGACGCGGGTGCGGCCGTGCAGCAGCTCAAGACGCTGCTGGAAGACAACGCACCGTACCAGGCGAAGGTCACCTTCGAGGGCGGCGGCGGCGCCACCGGCTGGAACGCACCCACCATCACGCCGTGGTTCGAGCGCGCGCTCCACACGGCGTCGCAGGCGCACTTTGGCGCACCCTGCGGGTACATCGGGCAGGGCGGCACCATCCCGCTGATGAACATGCTCAGCGAGGGCTTCCCGACGGCGCAGATGATGGTCTGCGGCGTACTGGGTCCCAAGAGCAACGCACACGGGCCCAACGAGTTCCTGCATGTGCCCTACGCCAAGAAGCTGACGGCTGCCGTGGCCGAGGTGATCGCCGCGTTGCCGGTCGCACACCGGGCCGAGGCTCAGGCAGCTGCCTCGGCTTGAGCCGAGGCGTTGCACCGCGGGATGCGCTGAAGTTTCAGCGCTTCTGAAGCAAACCGCTCAGCGAGGCCAGCAGGTCGTTCTGAGTGCCAGTGCTTTCGCCGCCGGGCTGTTCGCCCGGCTCGGGCAACCTGCCGTGGGGCGTGAGCTGGTCGATCAGCGTGGGTAGCAGGGTCGCCAGCAGCGGGAGCAGGGTGGCTGCGTTGATGCCCAGCTTGCCCGCGATGCTGGAGATCACGTCGCTGCCCAGCGCGTTGTGCACCTGGTCGCCCGAGACCGGCACGTTCTCGCCCTTGCCGATCCAGGAATCGACGACATTGCCCAGGCCGGCCTGCTCGAATTTCGAGACCAGGCCGCCCAGCCCGCCGACTTCATTCTGGTTGCTGGCCAGCAAGCCACCCAGCGCCCCTGCAAGCCCGCCGAGACCGCCCGCCCCACCTGGCTGCGCGCCTTGCGCGTTGCCGCCGAGCACCTGCCCCAATACCGAGTCGAGCAATCCCATGGCCATCCCCTTGTGTGCGTAACGTAGAACGTCGCATTGTGGGGTGCCGCCGTCTGCACGCGGCAACGCGCCGATGTTTATCAGGCGCAGTCGTGAGGAATTGCAGCCTTCTACCTGGTGGCGGGCCCGGTCCGTGGCGGGCGCTTGACCAGCAGCGGCGCGCTCACACCCTCGACGCCGACCAGGCCCAGCACCGTGACCAGCGAGTTCTGCGCGCCCTTCCAGGCGTCCGTCAGGTCGATCCATTCAGACAGCGCATGAAACCCACCGGTCTTGCCGCCGCCGCCGATGACGATGGCCGGAATGCCCAGCGACATCGGCACGTTGGCGTCGGTGCTGGCGCCCGACAACAGCGTTTTCTGATCGAACGCTGCATTGGCGCGCGTGGCCGCCTGCACGATCACGGCGTCTGCTGGCGTGCGGCCGCCCGGCCGATCGCCGATGAGCTTGGTCGACACGCTCAGCGTGTTCACGCCCCAGCGCTGGTTCTCCTCGGCCACGCCCTCGTCGATGGCGGCGAGGATCTTCTTTTCGGTCTCCAGCAGCGACGCCATCTCGTCGGAACGGATGTCCACGGCCATGCGCGCCTCGGGCGCAATGGTGTTGACCGACGTGCCGCCGCCGACGGTGCCGACGGTGAAGGTGGTCTTGGGGAAGCTCGGCGTGCGGACATCGGCGATCTTCGCGATGGCGCGACCCATGCCGTGGATGGCGCTGGGCACCTGCCCGAAGGCGGCATAGCTGTGGCCGCCCGGGCCCTTGAACGTGACCTCGTAGCGGTGGCTGCCGGTGCCCAGCACCAGCACGGTGCCCGCCGGCGCGGGCTCGATGCCCACCATGCCGTCGATCGCCAGATGGTCCGCGAAGATGCGCTTGATGCCGCGCAGGTTGCTCAGCTCTTCCTCGCCGACGTTGCCCACGAAGAGGATGTCGCCGGTGGTCTGGATCTTCTGGTCGTTCAGGACCTTGACCCACGACAGCAGCACTGACAGCGCGCGGGTGTCGTCGGAGATGCCGGGCGCGTAGAGCCGGCCATCGCGCTCCTTTACCTTCACGTCGGTGCCGGCGGGGAACACCGTGTCCAGGTGGGCCGACACCAGCAGCAGCGGGCCGTTGCCGGTGCCCTTGCGCAGCGCGATCACGTTGCCTTCGGCATCGATGCGAGCGTCCCTCATGCCGAGCGCCTTCATGCGCGCGAGAAAAGCTTCGGCGCGGGCCTGTTCCTTGAAGGGCGGCGCTTCGATTTCAGTGAGCAGACGCAGGTCTTCGATGGAACGGGCGTGGTCTGCCTGCACGGCGTCCAGCAACTGGCGAATCTGCGGCGCCGCCATGAGCTGCGTGTATGCGCGGTCGACTTCGGGCGTGACCTGGCTCATGCCGGGGGCGGTGGGTTGCGCCTGCGCCAGTCCTGCGGCAAAGGGTGCAGCGAGAAACGCTGCACACACAAGGCGGGTGGCGGTGGACCGGGCGCGCGGGGAGGGACGCAGGGAAGCGGAAGGCAACATGGCAAAGCGTGACATCGAAGAAAAATCCAGTAAAAAAGCGTTCATGCAAGCGCAATGCCTGCGCCGTCAGCCTGTGAGCGAGACCAGTGCCGCCAGCGCGGCGGTTTCGGCGCGCAGCACGCGGCTGCCGAGCGTGAGTGGCGCGAAGCCGCGGCTCAACGCCGATGCTTCTTCCTGCGCACTCAGTCCGCCTTCGGGACCGCTCAGCACCTGCACGGCGCCGGTGTATTGCGCTGCGTAGTCGGCCGCGCGCTGCGTGCCCGGCGCCAGGCTGAGCACGGCGCGGGTCACGCTGCTGCTGGCTGCGTCGGCCGAGGGGGTGTCGGCCGGCAGGCTGGCGAGCCAGTCGGCCAGACTGCGCACCGGATGGATCAGCGGCACGCGGTTGCGCCCGCATTGTTCGCAGGCCGACACGGCAATGGCCTGCCAGTGCGCGACCTTTTTCTCCGCGCGTTCGCCCGACAGCCGAAGCACGCCATGTGCGGTGAGCAACGGCTGGATGCTGGCCACGCCCAGTTCGGTGGCCTTCTCGACGAGCCAGTCCATGCGGTCGTTGGCAGGCATGCCGGGGACCAGATGCACGGCGCGCAGGGCTTCACGTTCGACGGCGCTGTGCGCACCGACCTTCACCACGACCTCGCTGCGCCCCATGCGCTCGACCGTGGCGGCGTATTCGCCGCCGTGGCCATCGAACAGGGTGAGGGCGTCGCCGGGCTGCAGGCGCAGCACCTGGACGTGGCGCGCTGCGCCTGCCGGCAGGGCGAGCGTGGTGTCGGCGGACAGTGCAACGGTGCAATGAAAACGTGCCACGTGCGCCTACATCCGCCCGTAGGCGAAACCGGTCTGCGCCTGGGTGCCTTCGATCTCGTCGACGGCGCGCAACAAGGGCGTGAGTTCGCTGTAGCGTGCCGCGGTCGCGCGGATGTAAGCGATGAAACGGGGCGTGTCCTGCAGGTAGCGAGGTTTGCCATCCCGCAGGCTGATCCGCGCGAAGATGCCAGCCACCTTGAGATGGCGCTGCAGGCCCATCCATTCCACCGAACGATAGAAGGCCCCGAAGTCGTCCCCGACGGGCAGGCCTGCCTTGCGCGCCTGTTCCCAGTAGCGGATGGTGATGTCGAGCACGAACTCTTCGTCCCAGCTCAGGAACGCGTCTCGCAGCAGGCTGGCGATGTCGTAGGTGATCGGGCCGTAGACCGCGTCCTGGAAGTCCAGCACGCCGAGTTGACCGTTCGCGCCGAGCATCAGGTTGCGCGGCATGAAGTCGCGATGCACGTACACCGACGGTGCGGCCAGGTTGTTTTCAACGATCAGCTTGAAGCTGCGTTCGAGCCTTTCCTGGAGCCGGCCTTCGACGGCGACGCCCTTGTGGCGCGTGGCGTACCACTCGGGGAACAGCGCCAGCTCGCGCTCGAGCAAGGCGCGGTCATAGGGTGGGAGCACGTGGGGGCGGGACGACAGCTGCCAGCGGATGAGCGCGTCGATCGCAGTGGCGAAGAGCGGCCGCGCGGCATCGGGACGTGCCGGATCGAGGGCCTCGATCATGGTGCGAGCACCCAGGTCGTCGAGCAGCATGAAGCCGTTGGCCTCGTCCCAGTCGAGCACCTGGGGCGCGGTGACGCCTGCGGCCTGCATCAGTTGCGCGATGTGGACGAAAGGCGCGCTGTCTTCCTTGTCGGGCGGTGCGTCCATGATGATGCGGCTGGCCGCAGGGCCGTGCGCATCGATGCGGAAGTAGCGCCTGAAGCTGGCATCGGCCGAGGCCAGGCGCAGACTCTCGGGCAACAGGCCCTGGGGCGCGGCGACGCGCGCGAGCCACTGGTCGAAAGCGGCGGAGCGGGCCGGGTCGCTCCAGGCGATGGGCGCGGCGGAGCCGGCGGGCGGGGTCAGGGGTGCGGTCATGGATAATCGATTCTACAAATCCACCCGGCGCGGACTCTGGCGATCGCCGGCCTCCGGCGCCCTGTTCGCGCCCTTCCGACGATTTTTCGAGACGTCCTGACCTCCATGCCTGAAATGAAAAGCCCCGTCGCGGCCCGGCGGGCCATCGAATGACGTTGTTGTTGACTGCACGCCGCCGCTGCGGCCCGCCGCTGCCCCTTGCGGTGCTCGCACTGGCGCTGCTGCATGCGCATGCGGCGCTGGCGCAGGGCGTGGCCGTCGACAGCGCGTGGATCGACGCGCCGTTGACGCTGCAGCGCACGCCGCAGATGCCCGAGACCATCCCGCAGGCCCAACGCGGCGAGCGCCCCAGCTTCATCGAAGGCGACCGCATCGCTGGCCGGCCCAACCTGGAAACCATCGTCGAAGGCACTGCCTCGCTGCGCCGCGGAGACACCTCCATCCGCGCCGACCGGCTCGAGTACTACCAGCCCGACGATACCGCCCGCGCCACCGGCAACGTGCGCGTGAACCAGGCCGGCAACACCTACGAAGGCCCGGAACTGCAGCTCAAGGTCGAGACCTTCGAGGGCTTCTTCAACAACGTGCGCTACACCTTCCTGGAGACGGGTGGCCACGGCGATGCCGACCGCATCGATTTCGTGGATTCGAACGTGTCGGTGGCGCGCAACGTCACCTACACCACGTGCCGCCGCGAGGACTTTCCCGGCTGGATGCCCGCCTGGTTGTTGACCGCCAGCACGCTGACGACCGACACCGAGGAAAACGTCGGCGTGGCCACCGATGCGCGCCTGAGCTTCATGGGCATCTCCACCCCGGCCCTGCCGTCTGTGAGCTTCCCACTCAGCAACGACCGCAAGAGCGGCCTTCTGCCACCCGTGTTCGGCATCGACAGCGTCAACGGCATCGAGCTGCTGCAGCCCTACTACTGGAACATCGCCCCCAACCGCGACGCCACGTTCTATCCGACGCTGATGAGCAAGCGCGGCGCCAACCTGGGCAGCGAGTTTCGCTACCTCGAGAACACGTACAACGGCCAGGCGCGCCTGGACTACATGCCCTCCGACACGCTGCGCGACCGCGAGCGCTGGGGCTTCTGGTCGCAGCACAACCAGGCCTTCGACCCGAAACCGTTCGGGCTCGACTCGCTCAGCGGATCGCTCACCATCAACCGCGTCAGCGACAACGACTACTGGCGCGACTTTTCGCGTACGCCGTCGCTCACCTCACGGTTGCTCGCCAACGAAGGCGCGCTGAACTGGAGCCTGGGCGACTGGAACGGCCAGGCCCGCGCATTGGCCTACCAGACGCTGCAGTACTCGCTGTCGCCGATCACGCCGCCGTACGACCGCATGCCGCAACTCACGGCCAACTACAACAAGTACGACTGGAACGGCTTCGACGTGTCCGGTGCGCTCGACTACACGCGCTTTCGCGCCGACCCGGCGTACGCACCGACGCTCAATGGCCAGTTGCAGCCCAACGGCGAGCGCATGCTGGGCATCCTGCAGATCAGCCGGCCCTTCATCACGCCGGGGACCTTCGTCATTCCGAAGGTCCAGCTGCACACCTCGGCTTACCAGTTCGACAATCCGCTGGCCAACGGCGCGACCTCGGCCAGCCGCGTGCTGCCGACCTTCAGCCTGGACAGTGGCCTGGTGTTCGAGCGCGACGCCAATTTCTTCGGCCGCGCATTCCGCCAGACGCTGGAGCCGCGCGCCTACTACACCTACACGCCGTACCGCGACCAGAGCCAGCTGCCGGTGTACGACACGGCGGCGAACGACTTCAACTTCGCCACCATCTACACGGACAACGCGTTCTCGGGCAACGACCGGATCGCCGACAACAACCTGTTGACGGTGGGCGTGAGCACCCGGCTGATCGACCCCGACAGCGGCGTGGAAGCGGCGCGCTTTGGCGTGGCGCAGCGGCTGCGCTTCAAGGACCAGCTGGTGACCCTGCCCGGCGTCCCGGCCGTGACCGACCGCCTGAGCGACGTGCTGCTGGGCGGGCAGATCAACTGGTCGCCACAGTGGAGCGTGGACAGCACCGTCCAGTACAACCCCGACGAGCGCAAGTCGACCCGCAACGTGATCACCGCGCGCTACAAGCCGGCGGCGTACCACACGCTGGGGGTGGGCTACCGCTACCAGGCGCCGACCACGCCCACGTCGACCGACGGCAACAAGTCGCTCGACCTGAGCTGGCAGTGGCCGCTCAGCGACATCTGGGGAGGCGTGTCCAAGGACGCCGGACCCCGCCGCGAAAAGGGTACCGGCCGCTGGTACGCCGTCGGCCGGCTGAACTACAGCCTGCAGGACCGCGCACTCACCGACGGCGTGGTCGGCGTGGAATACGATGGCTGCTGCTACGTCGGACGCGTTGTATTGGAACGTCTGACCACGGGACAGGTCACAGCCAATACGCGGATCATGTTCCAGATCGAGTTCGTCGGGTTTGCCAGCGTCGGTTCCAGCCCGATGCGCAGCCTCGCACAGAACGTCGAGGGATACCAGCCGCTGCACCAGCCGGGCCAAGGCCCGAGCCGCTTCACCAATTACGACTGAGTTTGCAATGACCCATTTCCGCTCCTCCCTGACCCTCGCCTGCCTCGCCCTGATGGCCGCCTCCGCGGGCGCTCAAGGGCTGCGGCCGAGCGGTGGTGGCATTACCGACATCATGCGTTCGCCCCGCTTCGCCGCACCCGAGGCGCAGCGCGCGCCGTTGCCCGCTTCGGGCGCTCCCGTGCAGCGCGCGGCGGAATTCATCGTGGCGCTGGTCAATTCGGAGCCGATCACCAACACCGAGGTGATGGTGCGGGTCAACCGCCTGGTTCGCGAGAACCCCGAGGCCGAACGCATGCCGCGCGGCGAACTCGTGCGCCTGGTGCTCGAACGCCTCATCAACGAGCGTGCGCAACTGCAGATGGCCAAGGAAAACGGCATCAAGGTCGACGACCTGACCGTCGACCAGGCCGAAGAGAACGTGGCGCGGCAAAACCAGATCAACGTGGCCGAACTGCGCCGCCGGGTGGCAGCCGAAGGGTTGAGCCAGACCGAATTCCGCAACGACCTGCGCACGCAACTGCTGCTCACGCGCCTGCGCGAACGCGAAGTCGAGTCGCGCGTGAAGATCAGCGACGTCGAGGTCGAGCAGTTCATCCAGGACCAGCGCAACGGCGGCAACGCCGCCGCGCCGCAACAAATCAACCTGGCGCAGGTGTTCGTCGAAGTACCGGAAAACGCCACCGACGCCCAGGTGGCAGCGGCCCAGCTGAAGGCCCAGGGCATTGCCCAGCGTGCCCGTTCGGGCGAGGATTTCGCCAAGCTGGCGCGCGAACAATCCGACGCGCCCGACCGTGCGGCCGGCGGCGCACTCGGCCTGCGCAGCGCCGACCGCTATCCGCCCCTGTTCGTGGATGCCACGCAGTCCACGGCGCTCAACGGCATTGCCGGCCCGGTGCGTTCGCCTGCGGGCTTCCACGTGCTCAAGGTGCTGGCCAAGGGCGAGGCCGGTGCGGCGGACGGCGTGACCACGCAGACGCAGGCGCGCCACATCCTGCTGCGCGTGGACAACCAGCGCACCACCGCCCAGGCCGTTGCTCAACTGGCGGAATACAAGAAACGCATCGAGGCCGGCACGGCCGACTTCGCCGGCCTGGCGCGCGACAACTCGCAGGACGCCAGCGCCAAGGCGGGCGGCGACCTCGGCTGGACGCGTCCGGGCCAGTTCGTGCCCGAATTCGAGGAGGTGCTCAACCGCATGACGCCGGGCCAGATCAGCGACCCGGTGGTGTCGCGCTTCGGCGTGCACCTGATCCAGCTCGTGGGCCGGCGCGAAGCCAAGCTCACGCAGGTCGAGCAACGCGAAGCCGCCCGCGCCGTGCTGCGCGAGAAGCGGATCGCCGAGAACCTGGAGACCTGGATGCAGGAATTGCGCGCGCGTGCGTACGTCGAGTACCGCGATGCGCCGCAGGTCTGAGTGAGAGCCACGACTTGAAACACATCGCGCGCAAGCGCTTCGGCCAGCATTTCCTGTCGGATCGCGGGATCATCGAGGCGATCGTCGACGAGATTTCGCCGCAGCCGGGCGACGCCATGGTCGAGATCGGCCCGGGCCTCGCGGCCCTCACCCAGCCACTGGTCGAACGCCTGGGCCACCTGACGGTGATCGAGCTCGACCGCGACCTGGCACAACGCCTGCGCAGCCATGCCCAACTCGAAGTGGTGGAGTCAGACGTGCTCAAGGTCGACTTCGCCGCGCTGGCTGCCCGCCTGGCGCCGCCGCCGGCCGCGCCGATCCGCGTGGTGGGCAACCTGCCCTACAACATCTCCACGCCCATCCTGTTCCATCTGCTGGGCTATGCGCGCCTGATCGCCGACCAGCATTTCATGCTGCAAAAGGAAGTGATCGACCGCATGGTGGCGCGTCCCGCCACGTCCGACTACAGCCGGTTGAGTGTGATGCTGCAGTGGCGCTACGACATGGCCAACGTGCTGTTCGTGCCGCCCGAGAGTTTCGAGCCGCCGCCACGCGTCGACAGCGCCGTGGTTCGCATGGTGCCACTGGCGTCACCGCCCGCAGTCGACGCGGCCCGCCTGGGCGAGATCGTGCAGGTGGCCTTCAGCCAGCGCCGCAAGATCATGCGGCACACGCTGGGCAAGTGGCTCGACGCGCACGGCTTCAGCGGCGAATTCGACGCGCAGCGCCGTGCCGAAGAGGTGCCAGTGGCGGAATACGTGGCGCTTGCGCAGGCCGTGCCGCCCGAGCGCGCACCTGCGGTGCCTCAGGCAGCCGACAGCCAGTAGTTGCTGTTGAAGGGGCTGCTCATGCGCAGCGCCAGGGGCGACACATCGACCAACTTGTCAGTCGGCATCTTTTCGGCCGAAGGGTCCGTGGCGGGCAGCTGGATGCTGGCCGCCTGCACGTTGCCGCGCGAAGCCTCGTTCGCCCGTTCTGCTTGGCTGGTGGATGCAGAACGGGCTACAGAAAAGAATAGAAGCAGCGGAACGGGATCTTCCGGTCGCCCCAGTAGTCGGACGCATCCCGGAAGATATCAAGCAACTGCTCGCGCGCTTCCTTGTCGAACTTGCCATTGGCCGGAATCTGCTCGAGCACCACGATGAAGCCTGGCTGCGGGCCCGACTTATGCAAGGGGTCTGTCATGCAGTCGTACAACGCATCGAAATTCTTCCCGAAATGCGCCGGGAAGGTGAACTGCTGGGCGATCAGGTCGAGCACTTCCTGCTTGGTCTGTGCCGTGGCCAGGTTGGCGTAAAGAAAATGCTGTCCTGCTGCATTGGCCGCTTCCTGCAGATCGTTCACGCGAAAGGCGCGAATGGATTGCACGATATTGGGGCGCACTCCACGAAGGGATAAGGTCATCTCCGCTGGTCTTTCCATGTTGTTCGTCGTCATTGTGTCGATGCGCGGATGCGCGCTCATGCCGTTCAATTCGTCGCTGCTCATGGCACGATGAGCCTGAAACTTGCGTAATGGTCCGCGGTGTACCAGCAGGCGACCGGCCGGATCTTTTCACCGCCACAGACAATGCGCCGCGCGCCGCGGTTGCGTGCGCCGGGGGTGTCGACCGTGTACTCGCGGTAGTGGCCACGGCGCGCTGCCGGGAGCAGGCGTTCGCGGTTGCCGAACACCGTGCCGTCCTTGTCGTGCTTGAAAGGGCCGCCCGCCAGAATGGCCTGGTAGGTTTTTTGCCCCTGCGCCGGCAGTTCGGCCAGTGCAATGGATTCCTTGGCCTGCTGCCCGCTTCTGGCACCGAAGAAGTCGAGGGCCCGTGCGTCGGTCAGTCCGACCGTCAGCGCCAGCAGCAACAAGCCGGAGCGCGCGAACCTGGATGCGTGAGACGTGATCGAGGCGTAAGCCGCCATGGGGCACCAGAAGGAAAAAAGAGCATTGGCCGAAAGCGGCCCGACGGGGAAAACCTTGGGGTTAACCCGTGAATTCAAGCCCTCCAGTGTGCACCACGCGCGCGCAAATAGCAAGCGCCTGCCCAATAATTGAGCAGGCGCTTGTGTGACGTAATTCCAGGGAAGTTAGCGACCGCTGTCGCTCGAACGCTTACCTGTCGGCGTTGGCGTCGGCAACGGTCAATGCCGTCATGTTGACGATGCGGCGCACAGTCGCGCTGGCAGTGAGAATATGCACAGGTTTGGCCGCACCCAGCAGCACGGGGCCGATGGCGATGTTGCCACCTGCTGCCGTTTTAAGCAGGTTGTAGGAAATGTTGGCCGCGTCGATGTTGGGGAACACCAGCAGGTTGGCGTTGCCGG
>Ga0247813_10001419_pt1 | contig 18322 bp, 18 predicted proteins | sample UWRJL169409C1_FD_180719 | JGI IMG/M metagenome (GOLD analysis project Ga0247813, IMG submission 180719) | Plant litter microbial communities from Arlington Agricultural Research Station in Wisconsin, United States - UWRJ-L169-409C-1 | ecosystem: Environmental > Terrestrial > Plant litter >... | reverse complement strand
TCCCTGATCGAAAAATATGCGCAGCCTTTCCAAAATAAACACATTGAAAAACATGTGCATAAGATCAAAAATGCAGTCGGTAACCTCACTACGATTCTCAACGATTTTCTGTCATTGGAAAGGTTGGAAGCAGGCAGGGTAGAACCAGCTTTTCAGGCATTCGACCTCGTTAAATTAGCGGAAGAGATTACGGAAGAAATGCAGATGATCGCGAAACAGGACCAGAATATCATCTATCAGCATACCGGACTGGAAAGTGTGGTCTTGCTGGATCAAAACCTGCTCAAGAACTGCATGATCAACCTGATCAATAATGCCATTAAATATTCCGGAGAAAATACGTTCATCGAATTCAATACCGAAATCAATGAAAGACAGTGCATTGTTACGATTAAAGACAATGGTATCGGGATTCCTGATACCGATCAGAAACACTTGTTTCAACCCTTTTTCAGGGCGCACAATACAGGCAATATCCCGGGCACAGGTCTGGGATTGAATATTGTCATGCGTTATGTGAGCCTGATGAAAGGTGAAGCGCAGTTTGAGAGTAAACAAAACGAAGGAACTACTTTTATACTATCATTTAATAAATAGGTCAATATTTTTTAAGCTGCGGATCAGATCTATTTGACCGGCAGTTCTAATTAAACAGATATCATATGAAACAGCAAAGTATACTCATCATTGAAGACAACGAAGACATCAGAGAAAGCACAGCGGAAATCCTTGAACTGGCCAATTATGAGGTTTTTCAGGCAGATAATGGAAAAACCGGTGTAGAGCTAGCCAATTCACATCTGCCTGATTTAATTCTTTGCGACATCATGATGCCGGAGCTGGACGGCTATGGTGTACTTTATCTGCTGAATAAAAATCCGCAGACCGCTGCCACCCCTTTCATATTTTTAACCGCAAAGGCCGAAAGAATGGATATGCGCAAAGGAATGGAGATGGGTGCTGATGATTACCTGGTGAAACCTTTCGATGATGTAGAACTGCTGAATGCGATTGAGAGTCGGCTGCATAAAAAGGAGAAACAGGAGCTTTTTTACAGTAAATCGATTGACAAGTTAACGCACCTGGTTTCCGGTACGCAGGGCGTAAAAGAGCTGGACAAAATGATGTCTGAGCGTAAGGTGAGAACCATCAAAAAGAAGCAGATCATTTATTATGAGGGCGACTCCGTGTCGGGTATTTACCTGGTATTGAGTGGCAAAGTGAAAACCGTTAAACTGAGTGAGGATGGTCGCGAATTGCTGACAGGCATGTATGGTCCTGATGAATATTTCGGCATTCCGGCATTGTTACTAAACGAACCTTACAATGAAACCGCTGAAGCACTGGAGGATACTACGGTATGTCAGCTGCCAAAAGAAATGCTGGAAGAACTGCTGAACCGTTACCCTGATGTGGCAAGACAGTTCATCCATATCCTGTCTAATAATTTGCTGGAGAAGGAAGAGCAATTGTTGCAACTGGCTTACCACTCGGTACGCAAGAGAATGGCCGATGTGCTGATTCGTTTATGTAAACAAGAGAAACAGGAAGGGCAGATTGTACTGCGTATTTCCAGGGATAACCTTGCTGCGATGGCAGGAATGGCCACAGAAACGGTCAGCCGTATCCTGAGCGATTTTAAGGATGAACAAATTATTGAACGTAAAGGCAGCCAGATCGTCATACTGGATCAGATGAAACTGCAGCAGATGAAAAACTGATCAGGATCACATTTATGGCTGACTAATCTCATTCCCCGGCAGGCACTTAACTGCTAATTTTGATAAATAAATCAATTTCGAATGAGAGTAGTAGCCTACAGTATAAAGTCTTTTGAAAAAGAGCCACTGGCGATAGCCAATCATAAAAAGCATGATATTACCCTGATATCGAACTCGCTAAGTGCCGAAACGGTAAGTTATGCTGAGGGAAAAGAAGCGGTCATTGTGTTTAGTGAAGATCAGGTTTCAGCCTCAGTGATCAATAGCCTGGCAGATCTGGGCGTTAAGTTTATTGCCACGAGATCTACCGCAACCACCCATATTGACCAGGACGCAGCAGCTGAGCGAAACATTAAGATCGCTAACGTGCCTGCGGTTTCCCTGATGGGGATGTCTGACAAGGGATTGCCTATGGCACTCGCCAATGAAACAATTCTCAACCTGGATAAATGGCAGCAAAACCGTTGTCTGGGTTCTGCATGTGTATGCTCCAGGGCATGTGATCAGGTCACGCCTAAAAACGAAGAGCCATGAGCAGCATATCGTTAACCGCAAAATACCACGTCGCAGCACCAAGGTATACCAGTTATCCTACTGTACCTTACTGGGACAATGAGAGATTCAGCAAAGAAAAATGGGCATATGCCGTAAGCAGTGCCTTCAATGCGAGCAATCACAAGGATGGAATGAGCCTGTACATCCACCTGCCTTTTTGTGAAAGCCTGTGCACCTATTGTGGCTGCAATACACGCATCACACGTAACCATAAAGTAGAAGAACCCTATATTCTTGCCTTATTAAAAGAATGGCAGCTCTATCTGAAACTTTTTAAGACCAGACCCATGATCAGGGAACTCCATCTTGGTGGTGGTACACCCACATTTTTTAGTGCCCACAATCTTGATCTGCTGATCAACGGTATCCTGCAGCATGCAGATATTCACCCGGAAGCTGAGTTTAGTTTTGAAGCACATCCTGCGAATACTACGGAAGAACATTTGATTACATTAAATAAACTGGGCTTCAGGCGACTGAGCCTGGGTATTCAGGATTTTGACCCGAGGGTACAGCTGGTGATCAACAGGATTCAAAGTGTAGAGGAGGTAAGGGAGGTTACAGCAATGGCCCGGGCTACAGGGTACAATTCTGTAAACTACGACCTGATTTACGGCCTGCCACTGCAAAATATGGAAGGCCTGAAAGATACCATCGAATCTGTACTGGACCTTAAGCCAGACAGGATTGCTTTTTACAGCTATGCGCATGTGCCATGGGTTAAACCGGGTCAGCGTCGTTATACAGAACATGACCTCCCTTCTGCAGAGGCGAAACAGGAATTGTATGAACTGGGACGCGAGATGCTGAAAGCGGGCGGATATATAGAGATCGGCATGGATCATTTTACACTGGAAACGGATAGTTTGTATGCTGCGGAAAAAGCGGGTAAACTGCACCGTAATTTTATGGGTTATACACACCAGTACAGTAAATTAATGGTTGGACTGGGTGTATCTTCTATCAGCGATAGCTGGACTGCTTTTGCACAAAATGTAAAGAAGGTAGAAGAGTACCTGGAAATTGTAAACAAAGGAGAAATTCCCGTTTTTAAAGGACATATTCTGGATGAGGAAGACCTGATCATCAGGAGGCATATCTTAAACCTGATGTGTAAAGGCACCACTTCATGGGCATTGCCGCAGGAGCGTAATGCTGCTTTTATGGAAGGACTGGAGCGGATGAAATTAATTGCAGCGGATGGTCTGGTTACTATCAGCGGAACTGAACTGAAGGTGACTGCTTTAGGGAAAAGGTTCCTGAGGAATATTTGTATGGCACTGGATTCTAGACTGTGGGCGAATCAGCCACAAACACAATTGTTCAGTATGGCCGGTTAAGTATTTAATGTCGGCGAAGTATAGATCTACATACATTCGGTAATGGTTGCAGCTTTAGGGGGACTCAAATAAGGGATATTCAATTCCAGGCCACGCAGCATAAACCAGCAACCAAGAAATAACATCAGGAAGGGGATCAATAGATTGATCCTTTTTCTGAATAAGGCAGAGGTGAAACCCACACTGACCGCTGCGATAAACATCAGGGGTGTGGTCCCCAATCCAAACCAGAACATATAACTGATTGCCGAAGGAACAGCGCCTGTATTTAAAGCGCCTGCCATAGCAAGATAGACAAATCCGCAGGGCAGGAAGCCATTGATCAACCCAATAATCAGATGATTTGCGCGATGCTGTAAAGCATAGCTGAACATGGCATTGAAGGGTTTGAGTAATACGGAGCTGGAATTGCTCAGGGAGAATTTGAAAATGCGGGATAAGGCAGCAATGATGATCAGCACACCGCTGAGTATGCTTACGCCTTGTTGCAAACCGGCAAGCCAGATCTGGCGACCTAACAAACCTATCAGCACGCCCAATATACAGTAAGAAATGATCCTGCCGGATTGATAAAGGAGCTTGTCGAGCACCAGATAAAACCAGCCGGAACGGAGAGAGGGCACGCCAAAAGCAAGCGGTCCGCACATGCCCACGCAGTGTACACTGCCGAGCAATCCTATCATAAAGGCAAGGTTTTGATAACTCATTTTACCGTAATTTCCTGTTCATATAAATAACTTTTTTCGTGACTGAGCCAGTCGGCAATTAACCGCCATGGTCCTTTTTGCAAAGATGTAGCGGGAATGCTGACCTGGTTTGCGGAATTGGTTTCAAAAGCGATCGACTTGTCCAGCTTTTTATCTGCCGTACGCATCAGTCTGATGGTTCCCTGTGAAGGGGCTTTGAAAACGAGTATAATATTTTCTGCATTCACAGCAATGACAGGTGCAGCGCTATCCAGCTTCACCTGTTCTTTTTTATCATATACCTTATCGTAATTGATACTCTTTTCATAATAGTCGTTATCTACCAGCGCATCTGTTTTGCTGTTGAACATGGTAAATACCATCACTACGATGAATACCATAAATATGCTCATGCCTACGGCGATTTTTGTTCCCCAGTTCATCTTTTTAGTCGTTTAATGGTGCGATAAATGTGGTTTCAAAATGATCAACTTCTTTACCGTCAGAGATCAGCTTAAAGCCTATTTTTGATTTGTATTGCTGAATCACCTGCTGCGGCATAATCACGAAAAAGGTGATCTTCACACTGCTGTTTACTTTCAGGCTGTCTTCTTTCTGGATGTACTGGATCCTTGCGTTTTTATCATCAGGTACAATGGTGAAATGGAGGGGGTGACTGGTTTTGTTGACCAGTTCGGTATTGTACAGATTGCTGACTTCCTTCTCCTTATCTCTTAACTGATATAGCGTGCCGCTAGCTCTCAGGATGGTAGTTTGTACATCAGTACGCGTAATCAGCAGGTAAGACAGTGTGCCCATCAGTATAAACAAAACAGCACTATAACCATAAATCCGTTTATTCAGTTTAAAGGGCTGCTTTGTCGCAATTTCATCCTCAGATTTAAAACCGATCAGTCGCAGGGGACGGTCTATTTTCTCCATCACCATATCACAGGCATCAATACAGGCTGTGCAGTTCACACATTCCATTTGCGTACCATTACGGATGTCGATCCCTGTTGGACATACCTGCACGCATAACTTACAGTCAATACAATCACCTAATACATTTTCTTCTTTTTTCCTTTTCCCCCTGGGTTCACCGCGCTGATAATCGTAAGCGACAATGATGCTCTGGTTGTCCAGTAATACACCCTGCAACCTGCCATAAGGACAAGCTACGGTACAGACCAGTTCCCTCATCCTGGAAAATACCAGGTAAAAGACAAAGGTGAAAACGCAAATGGAGATAAATCCGGATATATGCAGGGATACAGGTTCGGTGATGATTTTCCATAGGGGCTCGCGACCAATAAGATAGGACAGAAAGGTGTTGGCGATGAGGAAAGAGATCGCAAAAAATACACCGTGTTTCAGTATTTTCTTCCATGCCTTCTCAAACGTGAGCGGCCCGTCATCCAGCTTTTTCTGTTTGAAATGATCGCCCTCTATCCAGTTCTCAATCCTGCGGAAAATCATTTCCAGAAAAATAGTCTGCGGACAGGCCCAACCACAAAAGACCCTGCCAAATACCACCGTAAACAAAACGATGAACACGATGAAAGTCAGCAGGGCCAGTACGAACAAATAAAAGTCCTGCGGCCAGAAGATAATGCCAAACAGCACAAACTTGCGCTCCAGTACATTCAGCAAGATCAGCTGCTCACCATTCAGTTTGATGAATGGTGCAGCAAACAGCAGGGTAAGGAAAAAATAGCTGACTACAGAACGGTACTGGTATAACTTACCTTTAACGATTTTAGGGTATAGCCATTTTCTTTTCTTTCCATCATCAGTCACGGTGCTGATCTGATCTCTGAAATGTAGCGGAGTTTGTGACATTTTATTCTTTTTCCCCTTGCGGCGCTTTTGCACCCGCAGGTTTCGTTCCTTTTAACGATAAAATATAATTGGCGAGATCTGAAATTTGCGATGCACTCAGGGATTTTTCCCAGGCGATCATCCCTTTCTCAGGCACACCATATTTGATGGTTTTAAAAACATTTTTGATACCGCCGCCATGCAGCCAATATTCATCCGTCAGGTTAGGGCCCACAATCCCTTCCGCATGTTCACCATGACAGGGGGTACAGCGGTTAGTAAACAATGCCGCGCCACTTTTCAGCACCGCATCATCTTTACTCTGTACGATATTATTCTCATTTACTGCGCTGGCCGCATTTACCGGATTGGCCAGAAACGCTACTTTATCTTCTGCGGCCTGTTCAATTTCTGCTACATATTCTTCTTCCTGCAGTTTACCATAACCAAAAACGTGGTAGGTAAGCAGATAACCGGCGCCAAAAATGATGGTGGCATAAAACAGCACCATAAACCAGGCAGGAGTAGGGTTGTTCAATTCGGCAATGCCATCAAACTTATGCTCCATTTCCAGGCTTTTTTCCTCTTCCATTGGCTTAAGCTGCATGAGCTTGAGCCAGATGGAAGGTTTCTTTTTTACCAGTGCCTGTGCTGCTTCCAGCTCCAGTCTGCGTTGTGCTCTTTCCTCTGGTGTAGCAAAAGGCGTAGGATTAGCCGCTTCTTTAACGTAGAACTTAATGACTTTCAGCATCAGTATGGAGACGCAAAGGACCATTATGGAGGTGATCAGCATGAGGCCGATTACAATGTCTACCGAAGTATTTCCGGTTGACCAGCTGCTGTTAATTACCTCTTTCATCATTGTCATCTTTTAGTGGGAGTTCGCTCATATAGGTAATTTCTTCTTTTTTCATTCTCAGCAGCATCACACCTACCAGTATAAAGAATAATAGAAAGACGCTCATTGAGCTCAGCAGATACCCTTGGTTTCCGTCGGCTTGCTCTAGGAATTGTTTGAACATGTCTGATTGGTTTTAATGTTATTTTGCTTTAATATCTGTTCCAAGGCGCTGCAGGTAGGCGATGATCGCTATAATTTCCCTGTCGCTTTTTACCTTGATGTTATTCTGTTTCAGGTCGGCCGCTATCCCTTTTGCCTGCGCATCAAGTTTTGTATTCGCCTTACTTTCAAATCCTTCCGGATAAGGAACGCCCAGTGAACGCATTGCGCTGATTTTAGAACGGGTCGTGGTCGTGTCCAGTTGCTGGTTGATCAGCCATTCATATGGAGGCATAATACTGCCCGGCGACATGGTCTGGGGATCATATAAGTGATTGTAGTGCCATGCATTACCATATTTGCCACCTTCACGTTGTAAGTCAGGCCCCGTACGTTTAGATCCCCATAAAAATGGATGATCATACACAAATTCACCACCTTTACTATATTCTCCATAACGCTCCGTTTCTGAGCGGAAAGGTCTGATCATTTGTGAGTGACAGTTGACACAACCTTCTCTGATATAAATATCCCTTCCCTGTAATTCTAAAGGTGTATAAGGTTTCACACTGGAAATCGTAGGGATGTTGGACTTAATCGTGAAGGTTGGCATCATTTCCACCATTCCACCGATCAGGATTACGATCAATGACAATACGAGGAATAACATGGGTTTACGCTCCAGGAAGCGGTGTACTTTTTTATCGGAACCCTGAGGCACATATACCGCCGGCAATGGTTGCGCTTCAGCGGCCTCATTTGCAACCAGTTTACCCGCTTTCATGGTTTTGATCAGGTTGTAAGTCATCACAATTACACCTGTAAGGTATAATGCGCCACCTAAAGCCCTTAACATATACATCGGGATAATCTGGATCACTGTTTCCAGGAAATTAGGATACCTTAACACACCTTCTGGTGTAAATTCTTTCCACATCAATCCCTGTGTAAAACCAGCGAAGTAAAGCGGAACTGCATAAAATATGATACCCAGCGTACCAATCCAGAAGTGGAATGAAGCCAGTTTTTTAGAATAGAGTTCCGTGCTGTAAATTCTTGGGATCAGCCAGTAGAGTATACCAAAAGTTAAAAATCCGTTCCAGCCTAAAGCACCTACGTGTACATGGGCAACTATCCAGTCGGTATAATGTGCAATGGCGTTGATCTGTTTAAAAGCCAGCATCGGGCCTTCAAAAGTGGCCATACCATAAGCAGTGATACCCACTACCATGAATTTTAATCTTGGATCTTCTCTTACTTTATCCCATGCACCGCGCAGGGTTAACAAACCGTTGATCATCCCGCCCCAGCTTGGTGCGATCAGCATCACAGAGAAAACAACGCTTAGAGATTGTACCCAGCCTGGTAAGGAGGTGTAAAGTAAGTGATGGGGACCAGCCCAGATATAAATGAAAATGAGCGACCAGAAGTGGAGGATACTCAGTTTATAAGAATATACCGGGCGTTCTGCCATCTTAGGCAAAAAGTAGTACATCATACCCAGGTATGGCGTAGTCAGGAAAAATGCTACCGCATTGTGGCCGTACCACCATTGTACCAGCGCATCCTGCACACCTGCATAAACATAGTAACTTTTGAAAGCAGAAATCGGCAGTTCAATAGAGTTGACAATATGTAAAACTGCGACAGTAACGAAAGTAGCAATGTAAAACCAGATGGCCACATACATATGTTTCTCTCGTCTTTTGATGATCGTTCCAAACATATTGATCCCAAATACCACCCAGATCAGGGTAATACCGATATCAATCGGCCATTCCATTTCTGCATATTCATGGGAAGTGGTAAAGCCGAGAGGAAGGGTAATGGCCGTGGCTACAATAATGAGCTGCCAGCCCCAGAAATGAATATAACTTAATACATCACTGAACATCCTTGCTTTAAGTAAACGTTGCAGTGAATAATAAACCCCCATAAAAATGGCATTACCTACAAATGCGAAAATCACCGCATTGGTGTGTAGAGGCCGGATACGCCCAAAAGTGGTGTATTGCGAGCCCATGTTTAATGACGGGGTGAAGAGTTGCATGGCGATCAGGAGGCCAACCGTCATCCCTACTATGCCCCAGATGATGGTGGCGATAGCAAAGTTTCTGACGATCTTGTTGTCGTAGTGAAATTTTTCAGTCATGAGAAAAATGATGTATGGTTTATGCGGGTAAAATTAAGATGCGCGTGCTGACCGGGGTATGACAGAAGTTGCGCTTAAGCGTGATCTTCATCACTTTTTTCTTCCTGCTCCGGTGTCAGCTCATCATCGAAGAGCATCCGGACAGCAGGCGTATAGAGATCGTCATTCTGTCCGGACCTGCTGGCCCAGAAAAATGCAATGAGAAAGATCAGTGCCAGCAAAATGCTGAATCCAATCAGCAGGTAGATCATGTTCATAGTAGTTTGTTTTTGTGTGCGTAATATCTTGCGGTGAGACTGGTAAAGAGTATGATCGTCACCGTACTCATCGGCATCAGGATCGCAGCCATCAGGGGCGATAATAAACCCTGCACAGCGAAGAACAGCCCCACCACATTATAGAGAACGGAGATCACAAAACTCATATGGATGACCCTTACCGCATCTTTTGCCTGTTTTATGAATTGCGGGATTTTCTGGAAAGCAACACCGTCAAGGATGGCATCACAGCCGGGCGAAAAATTATTGATATTATCAGTCACCGCGATACCCAGATCACTTTTTCTGAGCGCACCGGCATCATTTAATCCGTCGCCAAACATCATCACTTTTGAACCGGCAGCTTGTAAGGCGGTGATATAATCCAGTTTGTCCTGCGGACTTTGTCTGAAATGCAGTTGTTGCGCCCTTGGGAAAAAGGGAGTCAGTAACTGTTTGTCATGATCATGGTCGCCCGACAATAAATGGAGGTCTGTATTTTTTGCCAGTTTCAGTGCCAGTTGTTTAAAACCCGGTCTCCAGTTCTGTTTGGATAAGAAATAACCCGCGTAGCGGTCGCCAATTACCAGATGTACCACACTGCCCCGTTCCGGCAGGTCAAGCCCAAGAAAAGCGGCACTGCCCATTTTTATCTCCTGACCATTCACCCAGCCGCTGATACCACGACCTACTTTTTCCATATAATGATCTACAGGATAAACCGGAGGGATATTCAGCGCTTTGACCAGCTCCCTGCTGAGGGGGTGACCAGAATTACGGGCCAGGTCGCTCACTAATTGTTTCTCCGTTGCGGTCAGGTCTCCTTTTAATTCATAGGCCTCTGCTTCTGGATTGGTGATCGTACCCGTTTTATCAAATACAATCGTATCTATCCTGGCCAGCTCTTCAATGACTGCCGTATTTTTCAGGTAGAACTTATTTTTATCAAATATGCTCAGTACAGCCGCTAATGTAAAGGGTGAACTGAGTGCCAGTGCACAAGGGCAGGCGATAATCAGCACTGCAGTAAAAGAGGCGACTGCTTTATTGACATCCGATCCAATCCAGTAAAATCCTGCACAAAAGGCAACAGCCAGCAGCACGATACTGAAATATTTACTTGCCGTATCGCTAAAGGTTTTAATCGTATCCCTTTTGTCAGAGAATGCTTCATTATTCCATAACTGCGTCAGGTAACTCTGTGAAACAGGTTTGATTACTTCCAGCTCAATTGCGCCTGTCAGTTGTCTTCCTCCGGCATAAATTACTTCCCCCAGTACCTTTTCTACCGGCAGTGATTCTCCTGTCACAAAGCTGAAGTCGATCTTCGCTTCGCCTTTCAGCAGGATCGCATCAGCAGGGATAATCTCGTTGCTGCGGATCAGGATCCTGTCGCCCGTCTGCAACTCGTTCAATGGCAGTGGTTTCTCTGCGCCATTTTTAATCAGCGTTACTGCAACAGGGAAATAAGAACGGTAATCACGCTCAAACGAAAGATAATGGTAAGTGCGCTGCTGCATCCATCTGCCAATAAGCAGGAAGAAAACCAGTGAACATAAGGTATCTACAAATCCGGCGCCTGTATTGGTGATGATTTCGGCTGCAGAGCGGATAAACATAACCGCTATACCCAGCGCAAGAGGGAAATCAAGATTCAGGATGCCCCGTTTTGCATTTGTCCAGGCCGAGATAAAGTAATCCCTGGCACTGTATAACAAGACAGGAATAGAGAAGGCGAGGTTGATATAACCAAAGAAATATTTGAAGTTCTGTTCAAAGCTGGTTAATCCGAAATAGTCGGGGAAACTCAGCAGCATCACGTTACCAAAACAGAAACCCGCGACGGCAATCTTGGTCATCAGGTGTCTTTCTGAATGATCTGATTGCTGTTTCTTGACTACATCCTGCAGACTGATCAACGGTTCATAACCGATGGCTTCCAGTAATTCTACGACTTCACGTAACGATATCTCCTGGTTTTTAAAGGTAATGGCCACCTGCTTTTTCAGAAAATCTATGCGTGACTGGAAAATAGCGGGATTGATTTTATGCAGATGTTCCAGGAGCCAGATGCAGGAACTGCAGTGGATAGCGGGAATAAATAATGTAATTACCGTTACTTTCTCATCCTTGTAATCAATTAGTCCGGCTGCAATACCCTCATCCTCCAGGTAATCAAAATGCTGAAGTGTTTTCTTTTGCGTTTGTCCCGGTATATCATTATACGCATAGTAGTTGGATAGGTTATGTTTTGTCAGGATCTGATAAACCCCTTTGCAACCCAGACAACAAAAGAGTTTGTCATCCGCTGCATATGGTTTTACCGGCAGGTCGTCACCACAATGGTAACATTTTGTGTCTACAGTAAACGTCGTTTTTTCTACCATAAATGGAAATTATAATCCCCTCAAAGATGGCCTGAACTTCAACTTGTTAAAATGATAATGGAAACGTTAAAAAGTGATCCCGATCATAGTTTTTTAATTTCTTTAAAATTTATGGATTAAAAGGCAAATCTAATAATCTATTTACATCGTAAATAAGAGTGTTGTAATGCATAAATGTATATTGCCGGAAGTTTAATTCTTCTGTGACTGATCCTGAATATGAAAATTAATCAACTACGATCTACCTGGATAAAGCTGACTGGTAGCCCTGAAACGCATGCACTCGAAGCAAGAATCTTCCACATTACCTGCCTTTGTACCATTATATTGTTTTCCTGCAGTATATTTTTTAACTATTTCATCGGACTGTATACGGTTTCTCTTCTTTTAATTCCTGGTGTAGTTGCTGCCTTTGGAGTTTACTATCTGTCAAAGGCAAAATTCCGGCATGATCTAGCTGTAACGATTTTCTGCGTACTGGGCAATGTTTTATTCATTGCGTTTTACTTTAATAATTCTGGTATCAACGGACCGGGATTAATTATCTATCTGCTCTATTTTTTCCTGATTCTCAGTATTGTTCCTAAGTCGCAGCGCATCGTTTGGATGGCGCTCAACACGATCATTGCCTTTATGTTGCTGGGTATTCAGCATGATCATCCGGAATTCATTCCTTTAAAACATCATGGGACCGCGGCGAGGTATGTAGATTTTGCCTACGTGTATTTCTTTACACTACTGATTGTTTATTTTACCGTGACCAGCATTCTCGACAATTACAATAAAGAAAGACTGCTCGCTGTAAAGCGGGCAGAAGAACTGGAGCATGCTAACCAGTCGAAGACAAAACTATTCTCTATCCTGGCGCATGATCTTAAATCCCCGCTCAACTCTATTCAGAGCTTCCTGGAAATCCTGCTGGAGTTCGATGTTACAGCACATGAAGAGCGAACGATAAAAACCAGTTTGCTGCGTGAAACAAAGTATACAAAACAAATGCTGGTCAACCTCCTCTCCTGGAGCAAATCCCAGATGGAGGGGATGAAAGTTAAACAGATCAAACTGGATCTCGCGGAAACACTGGATCCTACGTTATTGTTGCAAGCAAGCATTGCAGAAGAGAAAGCAATTATATTGCATAATCGTCTGGGCAGTAATATCGCGCTTTTTGCAGATCATGACATGCTGGAACTGGTGGTGCGGAACCTGGTCAACAATGCGATAAAATTCACCCCTTCAGGCGGAGAAATCAGTGTGTCGTCTGAACTCCACGGGGAAGAATGCTGGATTCTGATCAAAGACACGGGGGTAGGTATCAGTAAGTCTAAACATAAAGATATCTTTACATTGCAATCCTCCAGTACCTTCGGCACCAATAATGAGAAGGGAGTGGGGCTTGGATTGGTGCTCTGCAAAGAGTTTATAAGCGTTCAGAAAGGTAAAATATGGATGGAAAGTACTGTCGGTACCGGAACTACATTTTTTATTAGTCTGCGATTATTTAAATAACCACCTTTGCGGCGTCAAAATTATATATATGGAGAATCTGAATGAACTATCCAGCTTTGGGATAGGTTTTAAGGAAAGAGTAGAAAATGCGCTGGAATGCCTCAAAAACGGTAAGGGTGTTTTGGTGGTAGACGACGAAAACAGGGAAAACGAGGGCGACCTGATCTTTCCTGCAGAGACGATGACGGTGGCGGATATGGCGCTGATGATCAGAAGATGTACGGGGATCGTATGTCTTTGTCTTACGCCCGACAGGATTGAGCAATTAGAACTGAAGCCAATGGCCGAAGTCAATACCAGTAAGTTCCATACGCCATTTACGGTTTCTATTGAAGCCAGAGATGGAGTAACTACCGGCGTTTCGGCGGCCGACAGGATGCAGACGATCAGGGCAGCGATTGCAGATCAGGCCAAACCTGAAGACCTTTCCAGACCGGGGCATGTATTTCCACTGAGAGCAAATCCAGATGGTGTTTTTGGCAGAAGAGGCCATACAGAAGGAAGTATTGACCTGATGATGCTGGCAGGGTTGCGTCCTGTTGCCGTATTATGCGAATTGACAAATGACGATGGTACCATGTCCAGACTTCCAGAAATTGCCGCATTCGCAAAAGAACAGGAAACTACTGTAGTGACTATTGAAGATATCTTTCAATACCGCCTGCTGCAAAAAGCGTAGATCTATGGCAGGGCTGATGAGGTTTATACAATCTTCATCAGCTCTTCTATAAACAGGGTGGCCGACTTCTTCCGGTAAACGCCTTTTTGCCACAGGATAAAAGCCTGTTTGTACAACTCTTCCCCAGCTATGGGTACCGCCGTGAGGCTATCCCAGGTACTGATGGCTTTCTCATTAATGATTGTTGCCCAATGACCTGATTCTACCATAGATAACAGTGAATGCACATCATTCATCTCAATCTTTATCCTCGGTGAGATGTTGTTTTTTCTAAACATCTCATTCAATAAATCTCTTGAACTAAATCCGTTGCTGGGCAGGATTAGTTCCAGCTTTCCCAGCTCCTTCAAAGAAATCTTTGCGAGTTTGGCCAGCGGATTCTTTTTTGAGACCACCATCATGATTCTTGAAGAAAACAGAGACTGCATTTCTAAGCCATCTGTATCTTCCTGCTCATGGAAGGCTACCATAAAATCAAGATCAGCCATCATCAGCTTATTCTCCAGTTCACCCGAAGTACCGTATTCCACATGGATCATGATGCCCGGATACTTTTCAGAAAAAGGCGTTAAGGCAGGTAACAGCAATGAGCTGAAGGCATAAGTCACCCCAATCTTTAATTCTCCGTTTACGAGATTATTCAATTCGAATACCGCTTGTTTCGACTTTTTAATGTCCAGCAGGATTTGCCTGGCATGCACCAGAAAAACCTTTCCCGCTTCGGTTAATCTTACCTGTTTACCTACCCTGTCAAACAACAGCATGCCCAGTTCTTCCTCCAGCTGTTTGATTTGCTGGGAGAGAGTAGACTGTGTCACAAAAGATGCTGCTGCGGCATCTGTGAAATGCAGCATTTCTGCCGCTTTGATGAAATAACCTATTTGTCTGACTTCCATAATTTATCAATCGTTAAAACTAATCAAAATCATTAAAACTATCAATTTTATAAATAGATAAGTTATGCGGAAATTTGCAGGTAACAATTCCAATACACACAATGAATCTATTCAGGTCTTTAAAATCACGCAATTTCAAACTCTTCTTCTATGGACAAACCATTTCCCTGATCGGGACCTGGATGCAAAAGACGGCAGTCAGCTGGCTGGTTTATCAGCTCACGGGATCTGCAGTTTTATTAGGGGTAGTAGGTTTTGTGAGTTTAATTCCTTCTTTATTTTTATCGCCTTATGCAGGGAGCCTGGTAGATCGTCATAATCGTTACCATATCCTTGTCATCACACAAATCGTGTCGATGATCCAGGCCGGCGCATTAGCGGGAATCATATTTTTCGGTTATAACAATATACTTTTTATCATCGGACTGAGTTTGATGCAGGGCGTGATCAATGCATTTGACGTGACCTGCAGGCAATCACTGATGGTGGAATTGGTGGATGACAAAAAAGATCTTCCTAATGCCATCGCGCTGAATTCTACCATGACCAATTTTGCTCGTATCGCTGGTCCGGCAGTAGCAGGGATTATCCTGAGTACTTTTGGTACTGACTTCTGTTTTGTAGGTAACTTCCTGAGCTACATCCCTGTATTAATTTGTTTATTCATGATGCGCCTGAAGGTACCTGTCATTGCAAAACCTGTAAAAAGTATCTGGGTGGAGTTACAGGAAGGTTTTAAATATGTATCAGGCGATAAAGACCTGAGCAGCGTACTGATGATGATCGGGATCAGCAGTTTGTTTGTTATCCCCTTTAACACCCTGATGCCAATTTTTGCAAAAGATATCTTTGACGGAAATGCAAAAACCTTTAGCTGGTTTGAAAGTGCGGCTGGTTTAGGCTCTATTATCAGTGCCGTTTACCTGGCAAATCTTACCCACAGCAATACTTTAGGCAAACTGATTACTATCGCAGGTGGAGTTTTCGGCTTTAGTTTAATGTTACTGGCTTATGCACCGCAGTTGCCCATCGCCCTGCTGTTCATGGCTTGCTCCGGACTGGGGATGATGGCACAAACTTCAGCCATCAATACGTATATTCAAACCCATGCGATACCGGAAATGAGGGGCAGGGCAATCAGTTATTATGTGATGGCTTATCAGGGTATCATTCCCATAGGAAGTTTATTGATTGGCTGGTTGGCACATAGTATCGGACCAAGGCCTGCTGTATTTATTGAAGGGCTAATAGGTTTAACTGCCACCGCTGCATTTGTATATTACAGAAGCAGACAGACGGCAATTAAAACAGCTGGTCATTAAATGAAATACTGACCAGCTGTTGATCAAATTGTTTAAAGATCAAAGCGGTTAAGTTTTTTCTATACCGCTAGTCCGCCGAACATACTAAAAAGGATAATCAGCAGCACGATCAGCGTGATCACCACATAGAGCCTGTCTTTTTCCAGGATAAATGAAACCAGCGAAAAGCCGATCCTGATGATTGGGGTAGCGATCAGGATCACCACGCCCAGCTGGATAATTTCCGTCGCACTGCCACTTTTCAATCCATTGATAATCCCCGTTAGACTGGTATAGCCCGCAGGTTCCCCATTAAACGTGGTATAGTCCGGTATACCTGCGCCCTTTTGTACCAGGTAAAGCAGGCCGCCGATAATCGCTACTGCCCCTGAAAGCAAAACCCCATACCTTAAAACCGTACCAATCAGCTGCTGCATATCATAGTCGGTCACTCTGTTATTTTCTGTAGATTTCATCTTTAAAATTTATGGTAAAAACCGTTATATATCATGTTCAATGCAATCAATGTAATCGCGATGCTGAAGATCAGCTTTAGTGATTTTACATTAATCCGCATCAGTAGTTTTGATCCTGTATAGGCACCTGCAAGCACACCGATTATTACAGGAAAGGCCAGTCCCGGATCTATGTATCCTCTTTGCAGGTATACTACCGCACTCGCCGCTGCAGTTACACCCACCATAAAATTACTGGTCGTGGTACTTACCCTGAAAGGCACCCGCATGGCGGTATCCATAGCCAGGACTTTGAGTGCACCGGAGCCTATACCCAGTAAACCAGACAATACACCGGCGATGGTCATGATCGAGAAACCTCCGCCGATATTCTTTAATTTATAATCTACAGGGCCATCTTTGGAAGGATAACTGCTGTTCAATTTCAAGGTATAGGACAGTTTACTGCCTTCCAGCAAAGCATCCTCATGTTTTTTTCTCAGGGTCATTGCCGCAGAGAAGATCAGCATAACGCCAAAGAGGATGGCTACGATATTAACTGGTGTATAAATTGCAAGGATCGCACCGCCAACGGCCCCCATTGTCGTCGCGATTTCCAGGAACATGCCCAGACGTATATTGGTGATGCCTTCCTTCACATAGGCACTCGCAGAACCTGAAGAGGTAGCAATAGAAGCTACCAGTGCTGCACCGATCGCATAGCGGATATCGACATGAAATACCAGTGTAAGCAATGGAATAATGACAACGCCGCCGCCGAGGCCGGTTAAAGAGCCAGCTAAACCAGCAAGATAGGCACCTAGTAAAAGGATGATGGTAAAAGTTAAAATGGTCATGATTTATTAATAATTGTTGTTTAAAATATTTGCGGTAATTTCCTCTGCCAGCTCCTGATTGCGGTCTGCAATGGCTCTGGCCAATGCTTCATGTTTAGGCTGACTGTCGGCAAACCGCGCAATGTTTTGTGCCTCTCTTTTGGAGAAGAAATCGCGCATTACTTTGGTGAAGCTCTGATAGAGATCTGTTAGTACACTATTACCCGAAGCCCGGGCAATGGCAATATGAAAATCGATGTCGGCGTCAGTACATTTTTTCTCTGCATTGGCTTCGATTGCTGCTTTTCGTTTTGCCAAAAACTCTTCCATCACCAGCAGATGGTGCTCATTTCTATTGATACAAGCCAATCTTACCAGCTCTTTTTCCAGCAGGGAACGGACAGCATTGATCTCATCAAAATCTGCTCTTCTTAATCGCTGATTTAAGGTCTCGTCTTTAATTTTTGAAGTCACGAAAGTGCCGGAACCCTGCTGTACTTTCAGGATTCCTGAAATAGCCAGTGTTTTAATTGCCTCCCTGATGGTAGAACGTCCTACCTGGTACAATTCCATTAATTCCGGCTCTGCGGGGATTTTTTGCCCCTTTTTTAGTCGCCCGCCAGCAATATCATTCTTGATGGCAATGATGACTTTATCTGATAATTTTTCTTTCTGATCCATTTGTAAACATCTGATGTTTCAAAGGTGTGTATTATATTTAAACATC
>Ga0247813_10001418_pt1 | contig 18324 bp, 14 predicted proteins | sample UWRJL169409C1_FD_180719 | JGI IMG/M metagenome (GOLD analysis project Ga0247813, IMG submission 180719) | Plant litter microbial communities from Arlington Agricultural Research Station in Wisconsin, United States - UWRJ-L169-409C-1 | ecosystem: Environmental > Terrestrial > Plant litter >... | reverse complement strand
GAGGACGTGGTCGTGCAGTACCGGACCTTCCAAGGCGGAGCATGGACCGACTGGGGCTGGGTGGGGGCGACCGAGGAGTACGCCGAGACCGCCGACGGCTCGCAGGCGAGCCGCGGCGCGACGGACCCGATCTTCGTCCCCGACTCCACAGGCGTGCAGCTGGTCGTCTCCTCGTCCACGGTTGCACCCTCCGGGGTCAAGGTCGTGCTCATCGACCCGGGTGCCGGTCCTGACGGGACAGGAGCGAGCCAGAGCTCGGGCGAGCCCACCGACACCGGGACCTCCGCGCCTGCACCGACACCGTCGCCGACGGCAGACCAGGACCCGGTCTCCCCGGCACCGTCGCCGACACCGGACCCGAGTGCTCCCACGGAGAGCCCGACCCCGAGCGATCCCACAGGTCCCCCGAGCCCGGAACCGGGCGATCCGGGTCAGTCCGAGGAGCCTACGGAGGCGCCCACCGGCGCCGAGACACCGGTTCCGGCACCGACCCCGAGCGGCTCTGACGCCGATGCTGGTGAGACCGCGGGTGGGGGTGGGGCAGTCTCCGCGCTCGCCCTGCCGGCGGCTTCGATCGCCATGCCCGCGATGGTGAGCCGAGCCCAGTGGGGTGCGGCTGCTCCGGTGTGCCAGGTGGACTACGGCCAGGAGCTCCGAGCGGCGGCCATCCACCACACAGCCTCCACGAACAGCTACACGCAGGCCCAGGTCCCGGGTCTGCTCCGTGGCTTCGCCGAGTATCACATGCGCCCTGAGGCAGCGGGTGGCCGCGGCTGGTGCGACCTCGGCTACAACTTCCTCGTCGACAAGTTCGGCACGGTCTACGAGGGTCGCGGCGGTGGTACCGACCTTCCCGTGGTCGGCGTGCACACCGGAGGCTTCAACTCGCGGATCGTCGGCGTCGCCGCGATCGGCAACTACGAGGAGGCGGTCCCGAGCGCAGCTCTCAACGAGTCGCTCAGCAGGGTCATCGCCTGGAAGCTGGCCCAGCACCGGGCCAACGGCAACACCGCTGTGACGCTCGTCTCGGGCGGTGGGGCGTCGAAGTACCCCGCGGGCACCCCGGTCACCTTCAACACGGTGTTCGGCCATCGGGACGCCCAGCTCACGAGCTGCCCCGGGAAGTTCCTCTATGCCGCCTTCGGAGACATCCGTAACCGCGTCGCGGCGCTGGCCAACCCGGTGATCGCGGAGTCCCCGGTCGGCGGCTGGGACAAAGCGACAGGAGGAGGCAACTCGGTGCGCGTCGCGGGCTGGGTCCGAGACCCGAGCAACACCTCGGCGGCCGTCACGGTCAGGGTGTTCGTCGACGGCGTGCTCGCCGCGTCCGTGCCGGCTGGGATCCCGCGCTCTGACGTGGGGAACCACGGGTTCGACGCGAACGTCGCGGTGTCCGCCGGGCGCCACGTGGTCTGCCTGCGCTACGTCAACATCGGTGGAGGGGGAGATGTCTCAGCAAGCTGTCGCACCGTCACGGCGACGGCGTCGAGCCCGACGGGGGTCCTCGAGAGCGTGACGGCTGCCTCGACGTCGATCACGGTCAAGGGCTGGGCTCGCGACCCGGACTCGACCTCACCGATCATGGTGCACGTCTACGTCGACGGGAAGCCGACGACTGCTCTGAACGCCAACCAGCCCCGCCCCGACGTCCAGGCGTCGGCTCCCGGGCAGGCTGGTCCGGCGCACGGCTACACAGGGACCGTGAGCGCCTCGGCCGGCCGGCACACCGTCTGCGTGTTCGGCATCAACGTCGGAGCGGGTTCCAACGCCCAGGTCGGGTGCCGGGAGGTCGTGGTGACCAACCCGGTCCCCATCGGGCGCGTCGACACCGTCAGCTCGCCGTCGCCCGGGGAGATCTCCGTCGTGGGCTGGGCGCTCGACCCTGACACCTCGGCATCCATCGACGTGCACGTCTACGTCGACGGTGTGTTCTCGAAGAGCGTCCGTGCTGAGAACACCCGGACCGATGTCGGCCGGATCTACGGTCTGGGAGATGCTCACGGATACTCGACGACCCTCAGGGCCTCCGCCGGAGCCCATCAGGTGTGCGTGTTCGGCATCAATCTGCCGCAGGGGTCCAACCCCACCATCGGGTGCGCCTCGGTGTCGGTGGTGAACGCGACACCCGTCGGCCGGGTCGACAGCGTGACCGGGACCTCGGGAGCCTTCCGCATCGGTGGCTGGGCGCTCGACCCCGACACACGTGCCCCGATCATGGTCCACGTGACCGTCGACGGCGTGGTCGTCCGCGGGCTGCTGGCCTCGGGGTCTCGTCCTGACGTCGGTCGGATATACGGCCTGGGGGACGACCACGGCTACGACGCCGTGATCCCAGCGGCTCGGGGTGCTCGGACCGTCTGCGTCTTCGCGATCAACAACGGCGGGACGAACCCGAAGATCGCGTGCCGCGCAGTGACTGTCACCTGACCGCACCTGGTCTGCGGGCTGGTCGCGTGGCGGTTCGCCGCCACGCGACCAGCGTCTCTCGACAGGGTCAGGACGAGGCGACCGGGTCCTCCGCCAGAGAGTCTGCCCCTGCAGCCGGCTCGACCGGCGTCGTGGTCGACCTGAGCACCACGACGACCAGCCCCACCCACGCCGCGGCGTACAACGCGGTCACCACGATCCCTGGCAGCGGCAGCCACGGCAGCTGGCTCCGCAAGATCCACCCGCCCGTCTCGCCGTTCGCGTACCGGCGGAGCATCCCGTAGAACATGACCACCTGGAGCGACGCGAAGGCGAGCGCGACGGTCGTGACGATGTTCGTGGTCAGCCACGAGGGGATGACCCGTTCGCGGTGGGCGAGGGCGAACCCGGACAGCAGGACCACGCCGAAGGCGATCGGGAAGGCGTAACGTCCCTGCCAGAAGAACCCGATCTTGTCGGCCTGGGTGATGTGGCTCGCGAGCGGGAGCGCGAAGACCACTGCGGCCGCCGCCGCTGTCACGAGCCGGTCCCGGGTGCGGCCCGCAGCCCACGCGATGATCACCACGGCGCCGAGGCAGGCGATGAAGGAGAAGACCACCCATTGCGGAGCGGGCACGTCGAGCCAACCGAGCGCCACGAAGATCTGCTGGACGTAGGCGCTCGTGAGGCCGAGAGTCCCCTTGACGGTGTCGAGGAGGGCGGTCCCGTGGCTCGCTCCCTCAGGCAGGGCGTCCTGGGTGAGCGTCCACAGCACAGATGCTGCGCAGGCAGCGACGCTCAGTCCGAGCGCCACCCATGATCTGCGGTCCCGGAGCAGGTCGACGGTCCGCTCCCACGGCGCGCTGAGGATGCACAGGGCGAGGATCACGACGACCATGAGCGGGCCGAGACTCCGCGCATTGGCGAGCGGGACCGTGGCAGCCACGACGGCTACCAGCCGGCTGGTCTGATACCGAGGGTCGGGATGTCTCAGGAGAGCGAGGAGGCTCACCCACAGCAGGATCGCTCCGCCGACCTCGAAGGACTGCGGGTTGACCGATCCCAGCAGGTTGACGAGCGTGGGGGTGAGCACGAGGAGCAGCGCCAGCCCGATCCACCGTCGTGCGGGGAAGGTCGAGACGATCGCGGCCGCCGCCGCGACGAGCGTTGAGGCGACGAGCGCGTTGACGATGCGCATGAGGTAGACGGTGTGCTCCCCGTCCGGCAGCAGCGCAGGCCAGCCGACGACCGCGTAGTAGAGCGGGTTGTAGTTGATCGCGGAGGTCGGGACCGTCGCGACGGCGTCGATGTCCCCCGCGAGCGAGGGTTGGCACGCGACCGACACCCAGGGCTGGAAGGCGAAGCAGTTGGGGTACCGGCTCAGCTGGTAGTAGAGGTGAGGGATCTCGACCTTGCCGATGCCGTCGGCGCTGCCACCTGTCCGGGTGTTCTCGGCGCCCTCCACGGTCGCTACAGCCTTGATGACGTGCGCAGGCTCGTCGACCGACGCCATGAGCGGGTTCGACAGCGCCCAGATCCCGCTGACGAGCGCGAGCGCGACGAAGGTCGCCCAGAACACGCGGCGCGTCGACGTCTCGCGCCCGGTGACGATCCGCTCGACCCAGCGAGGGGTCATGCGTTCGTCCGTGAGGTCGGTGGCTGTGTGGGTCATGCTCGGCCTCTCGGGCGGATCAGGCGGCGGACGGCGCGCCAGTAGGTGCGCAGCAGCGACTCCAGGGGAGCCGCTGCGGGGGGCAAGGGGGTCTGAGCGGGGTCGAAGGTGTCGGTGAGGAGCCGCACGAGCGACGCGTCCTCGACGCTGCGGGTGCTCTGGACGAGACGGCGGCGGGCCCGGACCCAGCGCAGGTGGGTCAGGACCCAGCGCCAGCCGCGGAGCTTCTGGCGGCCCCAGCCCTGTGCCACGGACACGACGAGGATCGCGCCCTCGAAGGCGAGCAGCGGGAGGGCGAGCAGCGCGAGGGTGCGTCGCTCGTGGACCGTGAGCAGCAGCAGGAGCCTGTTGCGCTCGACGAGGTACATCTTCAGCGGGCTGCGGGAGAACTCATAGTGGTGCACGGCGCGGGCGTCCGGGAGCACCTCGACCCTCAGCCCGTGCTGCCACGTGCGCCAGCTGAGCTCCATGTCCTCGACGTAGGCGAAGAACTCTGCAGGGAAGCCACCCAGGGTGTCCCAGTGCTCGCGGCGCAGCGCCATGCAGGCGCCGCTCGCCGAGGCGACCTCGCGGACCGCGTCCACCTCGGAGGCGGGGTGCCCCATGTCTCCGGCCCAGCTCAGGCCGAGGACGTGGAGCGGGTTGCCGGCGGAGTTGAGGGTCTCCGGCTCGTCGGCGAGCAGGATCGTGGCCCCGGCGATGCCGACCTGGGGGTCCTCGAGATGTCGGGCGAGCACCGACAGGGCGTCGGTCTCGACGAGCGCGTCGGAGTTCACGAGCACGACGACCGGGTGCGAGGTGCGGCTGACAGCGAGGTTCATCCCCCCGGCGAAACCGAGGTTGGTGCCTGGCCTCACCACGGTCAGGCGTGGGTCGTCGGGGACACGAGCCATGGACTCCCGGGACGCCCCGTTGTCGACGAGGACGAGCTCGACCTCGACACCGGCCGAGGCGAGGACTGCGTCGACCGCCTCGCGCAGGTAGGGCTCGGCGCCGTAGGCGAGCATCACGGCGCTCACGGGCGTGTCGGTCATGGGTGTGCCTCGGGATCGTCGGGGACAGCGCTGACCGGGTGGGGCGCGTCGTCCAGGGTCGGTGCGTCGGGTGCTGTGGTGCTGCTCGCCGCAGGGGCGCTCTCGGGCACGGCCGACGCGAGCTGCGCGTGCCACCGCCGGGTGCTGGTCAGCAGGGCGAGGACGAGCAGCACGAGGGCGGCCCCGGCTCCTGTGCACAGCGCGGTCGAGACACGGGTCGCGAGCTCCCAGGGGAGGAGCAGGGTGAGGACCGAGACGACGACGCCGACAGTCCAGGCGACGGTCGACAGACGCTCCAGGTCGAGTGCGAGCAGCGCCTGCGCGAACACCTGCGCGAGCATGAACAGGGCTGCAGAGACGGCGATGAGCACGAGGACCGAGGTGGGCACCGCGAAGTCTGGCCCGTACACCAGCTCCATGAGCAGATGACCGAGCAGCGCGACGCCGGCTACACCGGCGGCACCGAGCGCGACGGTCAGCAGCAGCGCGCGGCGGACCGCGCGGCCGAAGCTCGCTGCGGCGTCCTGCGCAGCGTGCGCCGCCAGCGCCGGGAGGAAGACCGCCTGGACGGCGGCGAAGACGAAGAGCGGGATCCGCGCGATCGTCACTGCGGCGACGAAGCGTCCGCTGAGGTCCTGCTGCGAGGCTGTGGCCAGGGCGGCCATGGCGAGGGGACCGAAGTTCGCGAGGATCTGGCTCGAGCTGGAGCTGGCGACCAGGGGTGCCATGGGCGTCGGTGACGGTGCTCCGTCACGGTCTCTCCAGGTGGCTACGAGCCGGCTGACGGGGACTGTGAGCACAGTGGCGAGGACCGGGACGACGACGAGCACGAGCCCGTAGGAGAACCGTGTCCCGGCCCCGGTGAGGAACAGCGCGGCAGCCCCGGCGATCCGCAGGACGCCGTCGACGGCGAGCTGTGCACCGTAGGACGTGAAGCGTCCCTGGCCCGAGAGCAGCCCGCGCGCGAAGTACGCGAGGGCCTGGCTGAGCAGCCCGAGGACGGTGACGAGCACGAGCTCGTCAGCCCCTGAGAAGAGCAGGTCGCCGAGCCAGGGGAGGCTGAGGAGCCCGATGACGAGCACGAGAGCCGTGGCCAAGGTGGTGTACCGGACCATGGACCGCAGGTTGGCTCCCGCGAGGCCCTGGGCCCGAGCGGCCGACAGCCGGCGGCTGGTCTCCTGCTCGAGGGGCTGGAAGAGGCCGATGCCGACAGCATTGAGGATGGTCCAGGCGACCGCGACGGGTGCGCTGCCGGCTGGCGTGAGGTCACGCCCTGCGAGGCCCAGGAAGGCGAAGTTGGCGAGCCCGAAGATCCCGAGGCCGACAGCCACGGAGAGCATCGAGGTGTCGCGGCGTGGCGTTGAGGTGGTCATGCGCCCCGCCGTGAGCCGCCGGAGCTCCCGGTCGGGCCGTCGGGCGTGGTGGTTGCGCCGTCGGGTGCGGTCGAGGTGCCCTCAGGGGCGTTCGAGCCCTGGAGGGTCTCGACGTCGAACCGTAGGAGGGCAAGCTCTTCGGCGAGGGTCCGCGTCTCCTCTTCGAGGCCCGTGATCTCGACGCTCAGCTGGATGCAGACGGCCAGCAGCAGGATGAGTGCCATCGCGAAGAGCAGGTTGCTCGGGGTGACGACGCCGACAGCGGTCGCGATGTTCTCGATCACCCCGGGGAACGCACCCAGCACGCACACGCCGAGCGCGACGACGATCCAGGTGAGCGCGTACTTCTCGCGGAGTCGTCGGCGTCTCAGGAGCACCACGAGGAAGACGACGAGGGCGAGGCAGCACGCCCACGCGAAGTAGTAGCCGCTCATGACTTCTCTCCTGCCGCGGTCGCGGCGGGTCGGGACAGCGCGATGACGAGGGCGAGGACCGCGCGCCCGAGGAACAGGGCTGCCTTCGCCGGGTTGTGAGACGGCGTCCCACCCTGCCGAGGTCGCATCTCGACGCCGACCTGCCGGATCGTCAGTCCCGCACGAGAGGCGATGACGAGAGACTCGATGGTGTCACCGAGGTACTCCGCCGGGTAGTCGGCCGCGAAGAGCGTGATGGCCCGACGGTTTGACGCCTTGAAGCCCGACGTCGTATCGGTCAGGCGTGTCCCGGCGACCTTCGAGAGCGAGAGCGAGAGCAGCTTCATCGCCCATCGCCTGGGCCCGCCCACCTCGTACGACCCGGTCCCGGCGAAGCGAGCCCCGATCACCACGTCGGCCTGCTCCGTGGCCAGCGCACCGACCACCCGAGCCACGTCGGCGGGGGCGTGCTGGCCGTCTGCGTCGACCTGCACCGCGATGTCGTAGTCGTTGCGGGCGGCGAACTTGTACCCGGCGCGCATCGCCCCGCCGACCCCGAGGTTGAGCGGGAGGTCGACGACCATCGCGCCTGCTCTGCGGGCTACCGCCGAGGTGCGGTCGGTCGACCCGTCGTTGACGACCAGGAGGTCGGCCGTCGGGAGTGCCTCGTGGAGCTCACGAAGGACCCCGGGCAGCGCCTCTTCTTCGTTCCACGCGGGCAGCACGATCAGCAGGTTCGGGGGTCGGTCGCCAGTCACGTTGACCCACTCTAGCGGCCAGTCCTCTGGATGATGTGACGCATCTGTGCCCTTCTGCGCAGTCTCCTCACAACTTCGGGTGAAAGCCGTCTGGACGGCATGCGATCGCCAGCCTGAGGGTCGCCTAGCCTGGTCGGACGTCAGCCCGCAGAAGTAGACCCCTGGGTCACCCCGTACGAAGGAGCTCGCATGCGCGTCCTGCTGGATGCCACGGCCGTCCCCGCCGACCGCGGAGGCGTCGGCCGCTACGTCGACGAGCTGGTCCCCGAGCTGGTGCGTGCCGGCGTGGACCTCGTCCTGGTCACGCAGGCTCGCGACGTCGGCCACTACAGGTCGCTGGCACCCGGCGCCGAGGTCATCAGCGCCCCCAAGGCTGTCGGACGACGTCCTGTCCGCCTGCTGTGGGAGCAGGTCGGCCTGCCCGCGCTGGTGCGCCGGGTGCGCCCCGACGTCCTGCACAGCCCGCACTACACGCTGCCGGTGCTCGCAGGCGTCCCCGTGGTCGTCACGCTCCACGACGCGACCTTCTTCACGACCCCCGAGCTGCACCTGCGCTCGAAGGCGGTCTTCTTCCGCACCGCGATCCGTCTCGCCAGCCGGCGGGCGGCGCGCCTGGTCGTCCCCTCCCGGGCGACCCGCGACGAGGTGGTCCGCCTGGTCGGTGCTGACCCCGAGCGCTTCGACGTGGCGTACCACGGGGTGGACCACGAGAGGTTCCACGCGACGAGCGCCGAGGAGCAGGACCGCGTGCGCGCCACTCTCGACATCGGCGGCCTCGACTACGTGGGCTTCCTGGGCACGCTCGAGCCGCGCAAGAACGTCCCGGCTCTGGTGCGGGGCTGGGTCGAGGCCGTGACCGACAGGCCTCGTCCGCCGGCTCTGGTGCTGGCTGGCGGTCGGGGGTGGGACGACGCGATCGACGAGGCAGTCGAGGCCGTGCCCGAGCACCTCACGGTGCGGCGCACGGGCTTCCTGCCTCTCGACGACCTCCCGGCCTTCCTCGGCGGTGCGGTGGTGGTCGCCTACCCGAGCCTCGGTGAGGGCTTCGGTCTGCCGGTCCTGGAGGCGATGGCGTGCCACAGCCCGGTGCTGACGACCCGCGAGCTGTCTCTGCCCGAGGTCGGCGGAGATGCCGTCGCGTACTGCGGGACGGACGACGCGTCGATCGGTCGTGAGCTCGCGGCGCTCCTCGACGACGCCGACCTGCGGGCGAGGCTGGCCGATGCTGCGGTGGCCCGCGCAGGCGGGTTCACCTGGGCCGCTGCCGCTCAGGTGCACGTCGGGACCTACACGGCCGCGGTCCGGCGCTGAGATCGGCCTCCTCCTGCACACTGAAGCGGCGTGAGCCCCGAGGGTCTCGCGCCGCTTCAGTGTGCTGGTCGAGCTGAGGGTCCGTGACGCCTCAGCGCGTCCGGAGGGACTCGAGGTGCGCGGTGACCTGCTCGAGGGTCGGGAGCAGACCCTGGGCCTGCGCCTCAGTGAGCGTCGGGGCCGCGAGGTCCTTGTCGGAGAGCAGCGGGGTGAGCGGGGAGCCGTCGCGCGCTGTCGTCGGCCAGTCGATCCCGACCTCGGTGTCGAGCGGGTGGATCCCGTGCTCACGCCCGGGGGAGTAGCCGGTCGAGCACAGGTACATGACCGTCGAGTCGTCCTCGAGCGCCATGAAGGCGTGGCCGAGGCCCTCGCCGAGGTAGATCGCGCGGCGGTCGGTGTCGTCGAGCAGGACCGAGTCCCACTGACCGAAGGTCGGCGAGCCGACGCGGATGTCGACGACCACGTCGAGCACGGCGCCCTTGGGGCAGGTGACGTACTTCGCCTGTCCGGGCGGGGTGTCGGCGAAGTGGATGCCGCGCAGGACGCCCGCGGACGAGACCGACAGGTTCGCCTGCTGGAGGTCGAGCGGGTGGCCGAGGGCCTCCTCGAACTTCTCCGCCTTGAACCACTCGAGGAACACGCCCCGCGGGTCTCCGAACTGCTTCGGCGTGATCTCCCACGCCCCGGGGACGGACAGCTCGCGATACTCCACAGGATTCTCCTCAGTACGTCGGGGGCGCTGGCGGTGCGCGCCTCTACCAGGTCCTGATCCTACTGGCGAAGTCACCACCGGGCTGGCTCTCCAGGTATCCGGCGAGCGTGCCGGGGTCGGTGACGATCTCGGTCGTCGGGTCGGCCGCCAGCACGGCAGAGATCACCGCCGTCGTGGAGCGGTGGGTGCCGTCAAGGCTTCCGAGGGGGGACACGGCGGCATTCGCCTCGACGGTCCACCTCCCCGTGAGGGCGAGGGACCACTGGGCAGCCGACATCGGGTGGACACGTTCTGCCCCGAGTGGCAGGAGCGCGATCTGACGTCCCTCGCGCGACTGCGACGACTCCGCTGCGGCGACCAGAGCCTCGAGCGCCGGCTGGTCGCCAGCGGCGCTCCGTTCGAGGTCTGCGCGGACCTGGATTCCAGGTGCGGTGTCGATCTCGCCGCCCAGGGTGGTCCCCACCGGGGTGAGTCCGAAAGACTGCGTGACCGCCCCCGCGAGCACCACCCCCAGGACGGTGCGCCGCCGGCGGCTGGCAGCTGGGGCACCAGTCCCGTCGGTCCGGACCTGGTAGGTGGACGCGACGACGTGTGCGAAGGCCACGGACGCCACCATGACGCTCACCAGCAGCAGACCGTAGGCGAACTTCCAGAAGTAGTACGAGAGGTGGTCTGCGGTGCTCAGCTGGAGCAGTGCCACAGCGATCGCCACAGCGGCGCCGCTGAGGGGGACAGACACCAGCCATCCCTCCCGCCTGGCCCACCAGCGAGCCGAGCCGGGTAGCCAGGCCCACAGCAGGCAGCCGACGACTGCGAGGACAGTCGCCACGGTCACGAAGGACAGGGACACCGGCGAGATCCCGCCATCGATCACGAGGACGTCCGTCGCGTCGAGCGTGCTCAGGACCGAGGCGGCGCGACCCGCAGCAGCCAGTGCCACCGCGACCATGACGGCCGAGACCACCCACTGCCGACGCGAGGCGCGCAGACGGGAACGGCGCAACGGTACGAGGACGACGAGCGCGGCTGGCAGGGCGAGGGCGAGCAGGACCGCCCACCCGTACGTCACACCCACGAGGGTGGCCAGGAGCGCACCCAGGTGGAGCGGCATGACGATCCTCGGCATGGTCGTCGCGACGACGACGGCCGCTGTGCAGAGCGCCAGCGCGAGGTAGAAGTTGAAGAACCCTGCGGAGACCAGCGCGGCGCCCGGCCCCAGCGCGAGGACGGTGACCACGACTGCCGTGGTGACGAGGGCGACCGATGGAGACCGGCGCAGGCGTGGCAGCGAGCAGACCGCGGCGGCCGACAGCACGACGGCGACGACCACGACGATCCCGAGCGCCCGGTCGAAGGCGACGATCTCCGACCCGGTGCTCCCTGGCACCTCGCCGGCCATCAGCTCGACGAGGGTCGCGACGAAGGCATGCATCCCCTGCGGGTAGTCGGCGAACTTCAGGCTCTCCGCGCCTGGAGGTGGCGTCGCCCCGTCGTAGGTGCGGCCCAGCTGTCGGATCATGTGGACCATGGAGTAGTGGGCTGAGTTGTCCCACCCGCCCTGGAGCAGGCTCAGCGCGCTCGACGGCCCGGAGACCCGCAGCCACGGTGCTGCGAGGAAGACGGCGCCAGCAGCGGCGATCAGCGGCACGACGTCGACGACGCGCAACGTCGGCACGATTCGACGGACCCTCGCAGGCGGGTCGGCAGCTACCCAGGCTGCCAGGCCACCGACCACGAGAGCGGTCCCCACGACTGACCGGCCCAGCCCTGCTGTCGGCACGGAGACCAGCCAGAGCAACGGTGACGAACCCACCAGTATCGACAGGGAGAGCAGGATGCGTCTCGACAGCACCGTCGACGTCGGGAGGAGCAGGAGCGAGACGATCAGCACCCCGACAGCCAGATAGCCCTCGAGCAGACCGACGGTGCGGAGCAGGACCACCACCCCTGCTCCGACGACGCCAGCAGACGCAGGACGAACAGCTCGAGACAGCACAGACTCAGCCCCCTAAGTTGACGGCCGCTCGGCGCGCCCGGTTTCCGGCGCTCGGCGACCCCGGGCATCCTAGCCCCCGGATAGAGTTGCCTGAGTTCACCGTGGGTCCCCACGGTGCGGGACTACGGATGAGGACTTCTGTGCGCTGGTTGGTAGTGGGAGCGAACGGCATGCTCGGTCAGGATCTCGTGTCGGCACTCAGAGAGCGCGGGCACACCGTCGACGGGTCGGACCGCGACACCCTCGACATCACGGACCTCGACAGCGCGACACGAGGTCTCGTCGGCTACGACGTCGTCGTGAACTGCGCGGCGTGGACCGCCGTCGACGACGCCGAGACGCAGGAGGCGGCAGCCTTCACGGTCAACGCTGTGGGCCCGGCGAACCTCGCTCGTGCGGCGCGCGCCGCCGGTGCCCGGCTCGTGCAGATCTCGACCGACTACGTGTTCGCGGGCGACGCGACCGAGCCGTACGCGGAGGACGCCCCGACGGCCCCGAAGTCCGCTTACGGCCGCACCAAGGGCGCCGGCGAGTGGGCCGTGCGCGCCGAGACCGACGACTACCTCGTCGTGCGGACCGCCTGGCTCTACGGCGCCCGAGGCGCGTGCTTCCCCAAGACGATGGTCAAGCTGCTCTCGGGGCGCGACACCCTGAGCGTCGTCGACGACCAGGTCGGGCAGCCGACGTGGACCGTCGACCTCGCCGACCTCGTGATCCGTCTCGTCGAGGCGAAGGCGCCGTCGGGCACGTACCACGGGACCTCGACGGGGCAGACGTCGTGGCGCGGCTTCGCGCAGGCGGCTGTCGCCGCAGCCGGGCTCGACGCGGACGCGATCCTCGCGACCACCAGTGCTGACTTCGTCCGCCCGGCTCCGCGACCGTCGTACTCGGTCCTGGGTCACGACGCCCTCACCGCGATCGGCGTCGCGCCCATCGGCGACTGGGCCGAGCGCTGGGCTGCGGCGGCACCGTCGGTGCTCGAGCAGGTCTGAGCCCGTCTGCCGGCAGGTCGGCACACGCAGAAGAGGTCCCGTCTACGTCGACGGGACCTCTTCTGCATCCTGTGCTGCGGGTGCTGCGTGCTCAGCCCTCGAGGAGGCTCAGCAGGTAGGTGCCGTAGCCCGACTTGATGAGCGTCTCGGCGCGAGCACGGAGCTCGTCGTCCGAGAGGAAGCCCTGGCGCCACGCGAGCTCTTCGGGTGCGCCGACCTTGAGACCCTGACGGTGCTCGATCGTCTTGACGTAGTCCGAGGCCTCGACGAGCGAGTCGAAGGTCCCGGTGTCGAGCCACGCCGTGCCGCGGGGGAGGACCTCGACCTGGAGGCGACCCTGGCGCAGGTACTCCCGGTTCACGTCGGTGATCTCGTACTCGCCGCGGGCCGAGGGCTCGAGGTCCTTGGCGATCTGCACCACGTCGTTGTCGTAGAAGTACAGACCGGGGACGGCGAAGTTGCTCTTCGGCTCGGTCGGCTTCTCCTCGAGGGAGAGCGCCTTGCCGGACTCGTCGAACTCGACGACACCGTAGGAGGTCGGGTCTGCCACGCGGTAGGCGAAGACCGCGCCACCGTCGATGTCCTGGAACCGCGAGAGCTGCGAGCCGAGGCCCTGCCCGTAGAAGATGTTGTCGCCGAGGACGAGCGCCGAGCTGTCCGTGCCGATGAAGTCGGCCCCGAGCACGAAGGCCTGCGCGAGCCCGTTGGGCTCGGCCTGCACGGTGTACTCGATCGAGATGCCGAACTGGCTGCCGTCACCGAGGAGCCTGTGGAACTGCTCCGCGTCGTGCGGCGTCGTGATGATGAGCACGTCCCGGATGCCGGCCGCGATGAGCGTCGACAAGGGGTAGTAGATCATCGGCTTGTCGTAGACCGGGACCAGCTGCTTGCTGATGCCGAGCGTGATCGGGTGGAGTCGGGTGCCGGACCCGCCGGCAAGAATAATTCCGCGCATAGTCCACCAGTGTGCCTTACGGCCTGCGAGAAAGCCTAAGGTCGGGCGGCTCTCGCCCTCTCGGTGGGCGGGTCCGGGGTGGGTCAGGACCCGCGGCGGGCCTGCTGCACCTCGAGGGTCTGGCGGGCCGTGAGCCCGAGCCGCACGGCGAGACGGACCGGCGCCTGGTACCACGCGTCGTAGCGGCGGAGCAGATACTGCCGGGCGCTCGCGTGGTGCGCCCGGATCATCGGCTCCGGCTTGGCCTTCCAGGAGACTCCCTGGACGTGGGTGACGCGGGCCTGAGGGACGTAGAGGTTGAGCCAGCCGGCGTCACGGAGCCGCTCGCCCAGGTCGAGGTCTTCGAAGAACATGAAGTAGGACTCGTCGAAGCCGCCGACTGCGTCGAAGGCGGTGCGCCGCAGCAGCAGGCACGCGCCGGACAACCAGCCTGCGGGTCGTCGGTCTGTCGTCGTGTCGGCCTGGGCCCGGTGGTAGTCGCGGGACCACGGGTTGGCCGGCCAGACCTTGCCGAAGACCGCGTGCCCAGCCCCCTGGCGCAGCGAGGGGATCGCGCGGGCCGAGGCGTAGACGGTGCCGTCGGTGTTGAGCAGGCACGGTCCCAGCGAACCAGCCGTCGGGGTGCTCTCTCCGGCGTCGAGCAGGACGTCGAGGGACCCGGGCTCCCACACGAGGTCCGGGTTCGCGACGACCAGCCAGGGGGTGCGCAGGGTGCGTGCTCCGGCGTTGGCGGCCGCCCCGTAGCCGACGTTCCCCCCTGCGGAGACCACGCGTCCACCCAGGCTCGCGGCGACCTCGTCCGCGACGGCCGACGGCTCTCCGTTGTTGACCACGACGAGCGCGACCTGACGCCGTGACGCCGTCGCGAGGGACCTCCCGAAGTCGCGCAGCTCGTCGCCGGGGTTGTAGACGACGCAGACGACGAGGACGGGGTCCGAGGCCTGCGGGCCCGGGTGCTGAGCGAGGGGGCTGTCTGTCATGGTGGACCAAGGTTACCGACTGGGCATCTTGCGGGTACCGGCACGACGATCCGGACCCAGGCTGCACGGCGCTCCCGTGACCCCTCGGCGACGGCTCGTCTCCGGGCGCAGCTCCGAGTTCGGTAGGTTGTGTCAACCAGTTTTCTTCTGAGGAGTCAACGTGCGTCTTTCTGTCATCGGGTGCGGATACCTCGGTGCTGTCCATGCAGCGTGCATGGCGGCGCTGGGCCACGAGGTCGTCGGGATCGACGTCGACGCGGAGAAGGTCGCTGCGCTCTCTCGCGGCGAGGCACCGTTCTACGAGCCCGGGCTCCCCGAGGTGCTGACCGAGGCCATGGCCTCGGGGCGGCTGCGGTTCAGCACCGACATCGCGGACGCCGCGGGGTCTCAGGTCCACTTCGTGTGCGTGGGTACACCGCAGAAGCCGGGCGAGTACGCGGCCGACCTCACGTATGTCGACGCCTCGGTCGACGCGCTCGTCCCGCACCTGTCGGCCGGCGACCTCGTCGTCGGCAAGTCGACGGTCCCCGTCGGAACTGCCGCCAGGCTCGCGGCCACGGTCTCCACGGCGGTGCCCGGTGCGATGCTCGCCTGGAACCCAGAGTTCCTCCGCGAGGGTTTCGCGGTCAAGGACACCCTCACCCCAGACCGCTTCGTCTACGGCGTGCCCTCGGGGACCGACGGGGAGACGGCCACCGGTCTGATGGATGCCGTGTACGCCGAGGCTCTCGCGACCGGGACCCCGCGCATCGTCACGGACTACGCGACCGCCGAGCTCGTCAAGGTGGCTGCCAACTCGTTCCTCGCCACGAAGATCTCCTTCATCAACGCCATGGCCGAGGTGTGCGAGGAGACCGGGGCCGACGTCACCCAGCTCGCCGACGCGCTCGGCCACGACGAGCGGATCGGCCGCAGGTTCCTCAACGCCGGGCTCGGCTTCGGGGGTGGGTGCCTGCCGAAGGACATCCGTGCCTTCATGGCACGTGCGGGCGAGCTCGGCGCCGACCAGGCCGTCGGGTTCCTCCGCGAGGTCGACGCGATCAACTCCCGCCGCCGCACCCGCATGATCGACCTGGCGCGCGAGGTCAACGAGGGCACGATCCGGGGCAAGCGCATCGCGGTCCTCGGGACGACCTTCAAGCCGAACAGCGACGACGTCCGTGACTCTCCGGCGCTCGACGTCGCCGCCGGGCTCGCCCGTCAGGGCGCGCACGTGGTGGTCACCGACCCGCAGGGGATCGCGAACGCCCGTCGCCGTCACCCCGAGCTCACCTATGTGGAGACCGTCGCCGAGGCCGTCACGGGTGCGGACTCCGTGCTGCTGCTGACCGAGTGGGCCGAGTACCGGGACCTCGAGCCCGACGACCTCGCCGGCCTCGTCGCGACCAAGACGATCCTCGACGGCCGCAACGCGCTCGAACCCGTCCGCTGGCGCTCGGCAGGATGGGCCTACAGGGCGCTCGGGCGTCCCTGACCTCGTCGTCAGCACGTTCGGGCGGGAGCTGTCGCGCCTGCGTCGATCCCGCCCGAGCGTCAGGCTGACCGCCCGACGACGTCTGTCAGACCGTGACCCAGGTGACGCGTTCACTGGTCTGCAGACGCTCCGCGCGTGCCGGGTCGGCGACGAGCTCGCGGGAGATCTCGTCGGAGAGCACCACGACCGACCCGCCGCGCGCCCACACGTCGAGCACCACGGCGAGGAGCCGTGAGGTGGCTCCGGTGCCTTCGCCCGCCCGGACGAGCACCCGTGCACCGTCGGGCGAGGCGGCCGTCGGTGCCCCGTCCGCTCCGGGAGCGGCCGCGGACCGCCCGGCCCAGCCCGTGAGCGCTGCGGTGCTCACGGTCTCGCCCGCAGAGGTCAGGGCGGGGCTGCTGTCCTCGGCCGGCGCGACGTACCCGACCTGGTCGCCGTAGGTCATGACGGCCGACGCGGCGTCGACGGTCCCGGGTGGCAGGTCCGCGCCGAAGCTGCGGGCGAGCGCGGGCAGCGCGACGGCGACGAGCTCGGTGCCACGGGGACGTGTGCCGTCCGGGGTCGTCCAGCGGTTCGGGGTCGCGGTGACCACGACGTCGGCGCCCGAGAGGTCTGCGGCGGGGTCCGAGGAGTCGTCCACGACGCGCAGGTGGGCACCGGCCCGCCAGGTCGCGAGAGCCCAGACGAGGGTCCGCCAGTGCGGGGGGAGGTCGGTCACGACCACGGTGCCCGGCTCGGCGTCGAATTCCTCGACCAGCAGGTTCGTCGTCTTGGACACCCAGTTGACGAGCACCGCGCCCGACAGCTCGATGCGTTCGCCGCCACCCCCGTACCAGGTCAGGCGTGGTCGTCCGGGCTCGGTCGTGAGGGCGCCGAGGAGGGAGGGCAGAGTGTGCGGCATAGCACGATCGTAGTCGGGCCACGAATCGCGGGGGTGTGCGGAACTTCACCCGCCCCTATGTCCTAAACGGAACAACTCGGCTTGACTCACAGAAGTGACACGCGTGTAATTTACGTCAACGGTCCACGCCGTGCGCCCTGAGAACGTGAGCGAGATCACGCTCATACGTCCGCCGCGGCCGCCGATCGTGAGACGACTGCTGATGCCCGGAGGGGGTGTGCCATGTGGGACCTGCTCGACGAGGACAAAGACTTCCCCACTGACGCGGGACTGACCGAGGACGCACCGCAGACGCTCGCGCCTGTGCTGCCGCTCTTCGGCGCCGCCGACGACGAGGCGATCATCGGGTGGCAGGAGCGCGCTCTGTGCGCCCAGACCGACCCCGAGGCGTTCTTCCCCGAGAAGGGCGGCTCGACCCGCGAGGCCAAGAAGGTCTGCGTGAGCTGCGACGTCAGGTCCGAGTGCCTCGACTACGCGCTCGAGAACGACGAGCGCTTCGGCATCTGGGGCGGGCTCTCCGAGCGCGAGCGCCGCAAGCTCAAGCGCCGCGCCGTCTGACCCACCCCTTCCCCGGGGCGCCTCCTCGACCGCACGCACCTGCGTGCGCAGCGCCCCACAGGCAGCACCCAGACTCGCGCCGCGCCGTGCTCGCCGCCGCCGGTCTGCGGGCGGTTGAGGCACTATGGACGACGGTATGACAACTCCGAGCCCTCTCCCCACGGCGGACCCGACCGCGGAGCGCACCCCCGTCGGGGTCGTGACCGCGATCCTGGTCACCCGTGGCACCACGCCCTACCTCGACGCCTCCCTCCGCGCCGTGCTGGCTGCCGACCGTGCTCCGTCGCGGGTCGTCGTCGCCGACACCTCCGAGGACTCGAGCGCACAGGTCGCTCCCGACCTCGCCGACCAGGTGGTCGTGCACAGGGTCCCCGGGGCCCGCTCCTTCGGGACCGCCGTCTCCGCGGTGCTCGCCGACCTCCCCGTCGTCGACAGCACGTGGCTCTGGCTGTTCCACGACGACTCCGCCCCGGGGCGCAGGTCGCTCGACCACCTGCTGCGCGCCCTCGAGCACACGAGCAACGTCGCCGTGGCCGGGTCCAAGCAGGTCCGCTGGGACGCCCCCGAGGAGCTCCTCGAGGTCGGCTACACGGTCTCCCGCAGCGGTCGCCGCATGACAGGCGTCGAAGACGGCGAGCTCGAGCAGGGCCAGCACGACTCCCGCGACGACGTCCTCGCGGTCGGCCTCACGGGTGCGCTCGTGCGTCGTTCGGTGTGGCTCGAGCTCCGGGGGACGGACCCGACCTACGGCGTCTTCGGGGACAGCCTCGACCTCTGCTACCGGGCCCG
>Ga0247813_10001415_pt1 | contig 18375 bp, 9 predicted proteins | sample UWRJL169409C1_FD_180719 | JGI IMG/M metagenome (GOLD analysis project Ga0247813, IMG submission 180719) | Plant litter microbial communities from Arlington Agricultural Research Station in Wisconsin, United States - UWRJ-L169-409C-1 | ecosystem: Environmental > Terrestrial > Plant litter >... | reverse complement strand
GGGCGGCCTATGACCACCCCTCGTCGGTTTGAATTCCCCAACGGCATCGTCTTCGAAACATTGGTCGAAGGCGGACGTTTTCTCGGCCTCGGCAATGTGAGTTTTCGCGGCACCGCGCTGCGTTCCGCGCAACTGCCCTGGACGGTTTACACCGAAAGCGAATTCGAGGGCGGCTCGGTGCGCTTCGAGAATTTCTCGCTGGCCGAGGTCCGCGAGACCGGCGGCGGCGTTGACCTGATTATCAAGTCGGCCGGTTCGTGGATGCCGCGTATCCAGGAAGCGGATGCGATGGGCGAGGCGCGAATCAAGAGCCGCCGCCTGAACCTGCCCGTGGCGACCTTCACCTGGAGCCTGCGCCCGATCAGCGAACGTATTTTCGAAAACGAGTGGCCGGGCATGTCGGTGCGCATCGCCTACGAGTGCGCCGAGGCGCCGATTCACTGGCTGATGGAAGTCGCGACGTGGGAAATCGGCGGCAATGCCGAGGGCAACACGCTGATCCAGCAGGACATCTCGACGATGGATCTGGAGCAGGCGGTGACCAACGCCGGGGCTTTTTCCACGATCGAGAAGTTTTTCACCGACGGGTGGGGCGGAGCTTACCCGATGGACATGCTGCCGCGTGCGGCGGGTGCGGCCATCTGTGACTTTCTGACGAAGGGCGACCTGGCGGTGTGTTTGTTTGCCGAGAACCCGGGCATGACCCGCGCCCGTCTCGACAAGTTCGCCGGCGAGAACGTCATTCACTACCTCGACCGCGCGTATTTTGAGTTGGGCACGAAGGTGCAGGCTCCCGAGCGCAAGCTGGTCGTGTTCAAGGCGCCGAAACCGCTCAAGCGCCACGAGAGCCGCAATCTCTGGCTGGACTGCTTCGTGCAGGTCCGCAGCCGCATCCTTGCGCAGTATGGCTTCAAGCTGGAAATCCCCGAGCCGTGCAGCGGCGGCCACCTCTGGGATAACGATCTCAAGGCCCGCATGGAAAAGTGGCTCGACCCGCTTGAGCGCGATCTGCCGGAGTATGCGCGACTCGGATACAAGCAGGCGTTTATCCACGGCGTGTGGGACAGCATCACGTCCGATCCGAATCCGCCGATGCCCGGCAACATCTGCTGCCCCTACACGTTTACATTTGCCGAGTCATTCGGCGGACCGAAGCGCATCAAGCAGCTCAACGATGCGGCGGAAAAGAGCGGCCTGCGCTTGATGCAGTGGTTCTCGTTCCATCTCTCCAAGTGCGCGCCGATCTGGAAAGAGCACCCGGATTGGGTCCTCAAGGAAGCCAACGGTGATCCGTGGGACGGCAACTATGGTTCGCTCTGGAGCGGCCGCGTGCGCAGCGGGTTCGGCGACTGGTTCAAGAACCAGATTCTCGACGTTAACACCGACACGGGGGTCGCCGGCATTTTCTGGGATTCTTACCAGAATCTGGGCGTCACGTGCATCGATTGGAGCGCCAAGGACAAGGCGCCGCAGGCGGACGAGATTTTCCGCATGCAGGCCGAGTTGCAGCGCAAGGGCTTCAAGCAGCGCGTCGAGATCGTGACGATTTTCGGCGTGAGCCAAGTCGCGACGTTCGGTTTCGACAGCGACAAGTTCCGCCGCCGCCTGTGGGACGACTTCGTGGCGGGCGACCATGCGTTTGCGCTGATTGATAACAGTCCGGCGTTCTTCAGCGGCAAGAAGAGTCATGTGGGTCCGGACCGGCTCAGCCCGGAGAAATACTTCTGGATGGTCGCGCATCGCTCGGTGCCGGGCATCAGCGCCGATCCGTGGGAGTTGGGCGGCGCGAAGGCGCGGTATCCCGGCGGCGAGCAGGCGGAGGATTACGCCCGTGTGAATCACCTCTACAACCGCTTCGTCCCGAGCATGGACCGCCTGCGCCTGCAGGAAGGCGGCACGCATGTCGTGTGGCTCGACGCCTCCGGCAAGCCGTCGGTGGTGTGGGTGTTCCAGGACGCACCTGCCCCGGCGGGTAAACTTGTCGATGCCGAGAGCGGCGCGACGGCGGGCGCGACGCTCAAGGGCGGACGCGTCTATACCTTCGCGAACGCGTAACCGGCGATGCGCACGATTATCTGCCTCGGTGATTCGTTGACCGGCCCCGTGCCGGGTCAGCGTTACTTGGACAAATACATCAAGTGGGCCGACCTGCTGCAGGTGGGCCTCGACGCGGTGTTTGGTGGCGGACACGTCGCCGTGTTGAACCAAGGAAAGGCGGGCGACCCGTCGTCGCGCGTGCTGGCGGCGCTCGACGAACGGCTCCTGCGCCACAAGCCGGACGTGGCGGTTGTCCTGATCGGGGCCAACAACTACGGGCACAACGCGCCGCGCGATGAGGCGGGCGTGCTGTTTAAGGCCGACCTGCTCGCTATCGTGCAACGTGCGCAGGCGGCGGGCATTCACGTGCTGTTGCTGCAATATCCGAAACCCCGGGCCGCGGTGATGGACAAGGTCTGGATTCACGGTGATTACGGCAACGCCGTCGTCGCCGATGTCGCTGCCACGACGGGCGCGGCATTGCTCGCGCTGGCGCCGTTCTTTGATGAAGCGGCGAAGACGCAGCCGCTCGCCGAACTGGCGAGCGCGGTGGATGGCGTGCACTTGAACCCCGGCGGTGAGATCGTGCTGGCGCGCGCGGTGTTGGAAAAGTTGCGCACGCTCGACTGGCCCCGGCCGTGGCCGGGACGGTCCCCTGTATGAATTGTGTGCGATGACGGCGACGTGGGGGAGCGGCGTCACAACCACTGATTTTAACGCCCCATGCGCTCCTTCACTACCCCGTTGTTTGTCCGCTGCCTGATGGTGTCCTTGCCCGCGCTCGCGACCGTGTCGCTGAATGCGCGACCGGAGCCGCAGACGCTCGCCATCGGGCGCATGGCGACTGCGCCGGTGATCGATGGGCAGCTCACGGACTGGCCGGCCGATGCGTCGGTGTTTTTGCTAGGCGAGGCGGAACAGACGTTGCCGCGCGCGGCCAATTGGGCCGGCGCGCGTGACTTGTCCGGCGCGGTGCGGCTAGCGTGGGACGACACGTATCTCTACCTCGCGGCCGACGTGGCGGACGACAAACCGCTGCAAGCTTCCGCGACGGGAGCGGAGCCGTGGCACGGGGATTCGATGGAGATTTTTTTCAACGCTTCACCGGGCGAGCAGCGGAAGGCGGGGTTTTACCAAGTCGGGCTCGTGCCGCCGATCGCGGCGGGTGTGAAGCTCGCGGTGCTATGTCCGCAGGGGGATTTCCCGGGCGTCGAAGGCGCGGCGGTTGGACGCACCAACGGCTACACGTTTGAGTGCCGCATCCCGTGGAAGACCATCGCCGGGGTTTCGCCGGCGGCGGGCGGGAAGGTGGGTTTTCAGATCATGCTGAACGATCGCGACTCCAAGGGGCGCAAGTCGCAGCTCTGCTGGTATCCGTCGGCGATCACGTATGCGCATCCGCTGGATATGAATGTGCTGCAACTCGCGGGGACCGGCGCGGGGCAGGTGGGGCCTGCGCTGTTGGCCGGGTCGAACGCGGCAATCGTGACAAATCCGAAGCAAGCGGGATTGTCGGTGATCACGCGGTTGCCGGGCGCGACGAGCGTGCGGATTTCCACGGCGGGCGCGGAGCCGGTCACCTGGCCGCTGGAGAAATCGGGTTCGGAACTGGCGGTCGCGGCGGGGAATTTTCCGCTCGCGGGCAAGAACGATGGAGCGGCGGTATTCACGACAGCAGTGCTGGGCGCGGATGGAGCCGTGCTGGCTGAGCGGGCGGTGCCGGTGGAGTTGGCGGGCACGCGCTACACGGCGATGCGCGATCAATTGAAGGTGTTACAGGCGCGGTTGAAGTCGCCCGCCGTGACGGCGAAGGCGGATGCGGAAACGCTGGCGGGGCTGGGTTTCTGGGTGCAGCGCGTGGCGGCGCTGGCGTCCAACGAAGCGCGGCCCGAGTCAGTGCGAGCGGAGATGCTGGAGCAGATTCTGGTCGAGGAGGCGGATATCGCGCGGGCGCTCGATGGGGTTGAACGCGGCGAGAACCCCTACGCGGCGGGACGGACGGGTTCTTATGTGCGCGCGTATCGTTCGCCGCTCACGGGAGAATTTAGGCCCCATTCGCTATTTGTGCCGGCGGGGATCGCGACCGGAGAGAAGCGGCCGCTGATCGTGGTGCTGCACGGGATTTTCGGAGATGACCGGCATCTGTTTCAGATGCTCGATTCGGTGAAGGGACTGGGGGCGATTGTTTATCAGGCGGCCTCGTATCGTCAGTTTGACTGGGCGGACATTTCGGCGGCAGAGACGTGGGCGGGACTGGATCAAGTGCTCGCCAGCCAGCCGGTGGATCGTGAACGCGTTTACTTGATCGGGCACCACAACGGCGGGCGCGGGGTGTTGCAGTTGGCGATGGCGCGGCCGGGGTTTTTCGCGGCGCTGGCTCCGCTGTATCCGGGCATCGACACGAAGCCGGCGTATCCGGCGTTGCAGTTGTATCCGCAATTCTACGATCAAGCGGCGCCTGGGAATCTGATTCCGTTTCCGGTGTATAAGGTAGAGCCCGCGCCGGCGCCGGTGACGGATCCGCTGGAGCGGAAGCTGATGGAGCGGTTGTCGCTGGCGACGCGGGCGGAAAACATCGCGGGCGTGCCGATCCGCATGGTGGTGGGCGAAGCGCAACCCGATGCGACGGCGGAGCGGCTGGCGTTGCTGGGGCGGTTGAAGGCGCTCGGTGATAATGTGCCGGTGCGACATGACGTCGGGGCGCAACACGGCGCGAAACCGGCGGAGTTGGATGATCCGGCATTTTATCAGTGGCTGTTGGCGCAGCGGCGGTCGGCGGGGGCTGCGGACAAAGGCTTTGATTTTGTAGTGGCGGATTTGAGGGACAACACGGCGGGGTTTGTGCGTGTGGATGCGCTGACTTCACCGGTCGAGCCGGGGCGCTTGCATGCGGTTTATGCGGAGGGAAAGTATGTCGTGACGACGAAAGGCGTGGCGGGGATTTCTTCGCTGGTGGAGCACGGAACCACCGGCACGTTCGTCGTAGATGGGCAGGCGTGCGATCACGGGGCGTTGGTGAAAAACGCGGGGGGCAAGTGGGTGCCGGGCGGCGTGCCGGCAGGAGTTAAGCGTTCGGGCTGGTCGGGCCCGATTGATGATTTTCAGCGCGACCGGTTCATCTATGTTTACGGTGCGGACACGGAGAAGGCGGCGCGCAAGCTGGCGAATCGCGGGTTGGGCACGGAGTTTTCCGTAAAGGCGGATCGTGAGCTCACCGATGATGACCGGGTCCATGCGCACTTGGTGTTGGTGGGAACGCCGGCGAACAATGCGGAGTTGGCAAAATTGGCCGACCGGCTGCCGCTCAAGTGGGAAGCGGACGGCGGACTGCGGCTGGGCGATGCGACGACGAGCGGCGCGGGCGCGGCGGCGTGCGTGATTTACCCGAATCCGTCGGTCGAGGGACGTTACGTCGTGGTGATCACGGCGGCCGATGATGCGGGCTACAAGGTGTGGGCCGAACGCGCGGGCGTGGATTATGTGCTGACGCGGGCGAGCGCGGCGGAGAAAGGCGGGCTGGAAGTCGTGGCGCGCGGCGTGTTCGACAACGCCTGGACGTTTTCGCCGGAGTTTCGAGTGAAGGCGAAGGCTCCCTAATTTTTTACGATCATGAAATTGAAGCTATTGTTGGGACTGTGCGTGTTGCTGGGTGCGGCGTGGGTGCGCGGGGCGTTGCCGGCGGGGTATTATGACGAGCCGGCGGGCTTGTCGTATGCGGAGACAATCCAGCAGGAAAAAACGGAGGACGGCTGGAAGTGGACGGAGTTTCGCTACACGAGCATCGTGCATAACGGAGAGCCGATGCGTATTCATGCGATCTATGCGGTGCCGGTGTCGGCGGGGAAGGACGCGAAGGTGCCGCTCGTCGTGATGACGCACGGGAAGTTTGGGCAAATTATGAGGATCGATGAGCGTCAGCCGGAGTCGTCGCCGAGTCGCTGGGGTGATCCGCGGTATTGGGCGGCGGTGAAAGACCTGGCGAAGGCGGGTTATGCGGTGATGTATTTTGAGTGGAATCCGGATCCGGCGATCAAGGCCGGACCGTTGCCGGCGGGAGCGCCGGAGCCGCAGTATTCAACGTTTGGATCGCTGGATTTCTCGAAGGAGTGGAATCAGCCGGGCAACGAGTGGCGGGACGGGATGTTTTATCAGGCGATGATGGCGGGGCGTCGGGCGATCAGTTGGGCGGCGGCGCGACCCGAGGTGGATGCGACGCGGATCGGTGCGACGGGCGCTTCGTATGGCGGGATTTTCTCGTCGCTGCTGGCGGCGATTGACCCGCGAATCAAAGCGGTGGCGCCGACGGTGTATGCGACGGGTTTTGGTGCGGAGGAACGCGGCTACAACAGCCTGTCGCCGAAGAAATTCACGGCGGAGCAGATCGCGGATTGGAGATCGCGGTTTGATTCCGAGGTATTGCTGGCGGAGCGCGCGGTGAAGTTGCCGATCCTGTATTCGGTGGGGACAAACGATGCGGCGTTTACGATTTTGAAGGCGGCGCGACACTACCGCGCGTTACCCGAGCCGAAGCAGATCTTAATGGCCCCGAACCAAGGCCATGGTTTTTGGAACTTTGCGCAGACGGTGCGGTTCTTTGATCGTGAACTTCAGCAGAAAGGCACACATCCGAAGCTCGGTGACGTGAAGATCACGGGCACGGCGGCGGACGGCTGGAGGTTGTCGGTCGAGACGGATGCGCCGACGGTAGAGTTTTTTTATGCGTTGGAGCCGGTGCCGGACATGGCGGTTCGGGCGGACCAACGCGTGAAGCCGGAGACTTGGAAGTGGGTTCAGTTAAAGGGAATCGCGGCGGTGCTGAAGCTGTCGGATGAAGAGCGCATGAAGACAGCGACGGTGCATGTCTTCGCGCGGGCGAAGGATCAGTCGGGAACGGAGGCGTGTTCGCCGCTGGTGCGGATCGCGGTGACCGAGGCGACGAAGTGAGCGAGTGGTGTTTTTCGGACCACTCGCTGGCGCTCGTGGCTACGCAACGGATTTGGTAAGCGTGAAGTCGTGGCGGCCGGAGGCGAGGGAGCGGGGCGACGATTCGATGTAGCCGGCGGGGGGCGTGAAAGTCGCGCGGGTGCCGGCGGGGACGGTGAGTTGCACGCGCAGTCCGGAGGGCGTGAGGTCCCAGCGGATGGCGGTGTCGCCGTGCGGGGTTTTCAAGCTTGCCTCGGCCCAGGTGAGCGAGCCGCCGGGGTGCGGGCGGAAGACGATGTGTCGGTAGCCGGGATCAGCAGGATCAAGATCGAGGCCGGCGACGGTGTGATACATCCAGTTGCCCACCGCACCGTAGGCGTAGTGGTTGAAGGAGTTCATTTCCTTGTTCTGGAAACCCTTTTCGGCGGACCAGCCATCCCAGCGCTCCCAGATCGTGGTGGCTCCGTTTTTAACGGGAAACAGCCACGACGGATATGACTCTTGTTCGAGTAGCGAATAGGCGACGTCGAGGTGGCCGTGGGCTTCCAAAACATCGAGCAAGTAGGGCGTGCCGACGAAGCCGGTGGAGAGGTGGTTTTTGCGCTCCTTGATGTTTTGAACCAGTGCGCGGACCACGGCACTGACGTGCTTGGCGGGCACGAGGTCGAAGTGGAGGGCGAGGACTTGCGAGGTCTGGGTGCCGCCGGCAATGAGGCCGTCGCCAGTGATGAAACGGTTTTGGAACGCGGCGACGACTTCAGTGCGCCAGGACGCGAAATGCGCGGCGTCGGCGGCATGGCCGAGGACCGTGGCGATGCGATTCATCAGATGAAGATCGTAGGCGAGGAAGGCGGTGCCGATGAGGTCGGAAGGCGTGGAGCCTTTCCAGTTGTCGTGTCCGTCTAGCGCGAGCCAGTCGCCGAAGCCCTGCCATTTTTCGAGGTCGGGGTGGGCGCGGATCTGGCCGAGGCACCAGTCCTTCTTTTGGAAGGCGAGCCAGGACTTCATCGAGGTGTAGTGGTCGGCGAGGATTTGGGTGTCGCCGTAGCAGAGGTAGATCGTCCACGGGCAGATGATCGTGGCGTCGGACCAGGCGGGACCGCCGTCGGGCGTGGCGCCGCCCATGGAAACATCGGGAGCGTAGGCGGGGATGCTGCCGGAGGCGTGCTGGGAGTCGCGCAGATCCTGCACCCACTTGTGAAAGAAGCCGCGCACGTCGCGGTTGAAACAGGCGGTGCGCACAAAGACCTGGGCGTCGCCGGTCCAGCCAAGGCGCTCGTTGCGTTGCGGGCAGTCGGTGGGGACTTCGAGGAAGTTACCTTTTTGGCCCCAGACGATGTTGCTCTGAAGTTGGTTGAGCAGCGGATGCGAGCAGGCGAAGCGGCCGGTCTCGGGAATATCGGAGTAAAGGGCTATGCCGGTGAGCGTGAGCGGGTGTTTAGGGGCGAGCCAGTTGACCTCGGCGTAGCGGAAACCGTGGAAGGTGAAGCGCGGTTCCCACGTCTCGGGGCCGCCGCCTTTGCAGGTGTAATAATCGGTGGCGAGGGCGTCGCGGAGGTTGTCGTAATAAGGCGTGCCGTCGGCATTGAGGACCTCGGCGTGGCGGATCTTGATCGTGGTGCCGGCGGGGGCCTCGACGGTGATACGGAGACGGCCGGAGAAGTTTTGGCGAAAATCGTAGATGCGCGTGTGTTCGTTTTTGGAGGGGAGAAGGACGGGATTGATTTCCTCGTGGCGCTTCACGCCGGGACCGGCGGACTCGTTGAAAATCAGATCGGCGGGCGCATCCACGACCGTGGCGGTCAGCCAGGCGGAGTCATTGTAGCCGGCGGACGACCAGGCACCGAGTTCGAGGCGGGCGTCATAGATTTCACCCTGGAAGAAATCGTTTTCGAGGATGGGTCCTTGGGTGACTTTCCAGGATGCATCGGAGGCGACCAGCAACGTGCGGCCGTCGGCGAGCGTGATTTCCAACTGGGCGAGGAGACGAGGGCGATCGCCGTAGTTCTGGCGTTGGAGCCAGCCGACGAAACCGGAATACCAGCCCTCACCGAGGAGCGCGCCGAGGACGTTTTCGCCTTCGTTGAGGAAGGAGGTGACGTCGTAGGTCTGGTATTGCAGGCGGAAGCGGTAGTCGGTCCAGCCGGGAGTGAAGATGAGATCGCCGATACGACGGCCATTGAGTTCACATTCGTAGAGGCCGAGCGCGGTGATGCCGAGACGGGCGGAGGCTACGGGACCGGGGACGGTGAAGGATTTGCGCAGATGCGGAGCGGGGCCGGAGGTGCGTTTGCCGCCGCCGTGGGCGGAGGCGATCCAGGAGGCGCGGGAAAGGGAAGCGGGCAAGGGGTTCATCAGCGTCATTGATAGCAGAAATGGGCGGACAGTGACCTTGATTATCCTGCCAAATAGCTCAGTTATTCCGCCATGGCTGTCGCGGTATTTAAGCGCAAAACATTCTTCGGCCGGCATCGCCGGCGGGTGATGGTGTATCGTGTGCCGCGCCATGCGGAGATGTATCGGCACCGGCATGAGTTTTGCGAAATCGTGGTGGTGTTGTCCGGCACGGGGCTGCACGTGACCGGGGCGTTCCGGCGTGAGATCTCGGCGGGCGAAGTGCTCGTGATCAACAGCCGGCGCGCGCACGGCTACGAACGCACGCGGGGGCTGAATCTGGTGAACATCCTGGTGCACAACGAGGCGCTGGCGCGGATCGTGCGTCCGCTGCGCGAGGAGGCAGGTTATGCGGAGTTGTTTAACACGAAGACGGGGCGGTGGAAACGTCCGGAAGAGCGGGACCGTATCCAATTCACGGAGACGGAGCAGGAGCAGGCGATGGAGTGGATCGACCGGCTGGAAGCGGAGACACGCGGCGATACGGGCGAGAATGCGTCGATGGCGGAGGCGTGGCTGACGCTGCTGGTGGGGCTGATCGCGCGTCGGCAGCGGGCGGGTGCGGACCAGAAGATGGCGGCGGGACGAAAGTCGGGAGCGGCGGCGGGAGGCGTAGGCGGTGTGGTGAGCTGGATCGAGCAGAATCTGGACAAACCGATCACGGTCGCGGCGCTGGCGAAACGGGCGGGGATGTCGGCGCGCACGCTGCACCGGAAGTTTCGCGAGACGACGGGCAGCGCGCCGGTTGAATATGTGCTGGGTGCGCGTCTGCGTCGGGCGGGGCAGCTCTTGACGGAGGGCCGGGGCCGCCGGCGCGTGGCCGAGGTGGCGCAGGCGTGCGGGTTTGCGGACAGCAACTATTTTTCGACGTGTTTTCGCCGACTCAAGGGCTGTTCACCGCGGGCGTTTGGTGCGCGGGCGGGCGAAGGCGACGTGCGGGCTGATCAGCGTTGAGGCGTCGGAGGCGGGCTTACGGGACGAATCCTTCTTTTTGGTCGGAAGCTGGCGTAACGCGCGAGGGGAGCGGCCGGTTTTTTTGCGCACCCAGGTGGAGAAGTGAGAGAGGGAACTGAAGCCGAGTTCGTAGGCGATGGTCTTCACGCTGCGACCGGATTCCATGAGCGCGCTGCGCGCGGCCTGCACGCGACGGTCGGCCCAGTAATCGGCGGGGGTTTTACCTGTGTTGATGACGAACATGCGGTTCAAGTGGCTCTTGCTGACGCCGGCGAGCTTGGCCAACTCGGATTCGCGCAACGGCTCGTGGAGCTCGGCGCGCTCGATGCGGTTGATGGCGATCCAGACGCGTTCATCGAGTTGCTGGTGCGTGGAGGACGGAATGTGGTGCGTGCGCATCAGCTCCACGTAGGTGGTCATCCAAGAAAGAAAGAGGCGCTGCATGTCGATGTAGCGGTCGAGGCTTTTGGGGACCTGCTCAAATCCACGGGTATCCTCGACGTGATTGAGGCTGACGTAGCGCGCCATGCGACGGGCGAGAGAGGTGAGCCGTGGCACCTCGGCGGCGGGGATTTGCAGGCTGCGCGAGCGGTCAAACAAGGCGGTTTCGTCGGGCCAGTGCGCGATGAAACGCAGGCTCAGGATTTCGGCATCGGAGCTGAAGTCCTGGGTCCACGGTTCGCCTTTGGGGAAATACCAGGAACCCGCTTCGCATTGCTCGACGGAGTGGGCGAAGGTGAGCCGGACGGAGCCGCGGTTGATGAGCCAGGCGACGATGCCTTCCTGGCGATAAGCGCCGTGCTGGAATTTGGCGCGGACGGGTCCCTCGTAAGCCCAGAAGAGACGGCAATTTAGCTTATGCCAGTTTTCGATTTTAGGGGACATGAAGTGAGTCGGACACTGGAGCGGGAACGAATAGAGTGCGCAAAAGATGAAACTATTTAGGAAACTATGAGAAGTGTAATCAATTGGATTTAGCGGAAAGCACGCATGGAGTGACGGCGAGGCGTTCGGTGCGAAAAAAGCAGGCCTGCATAACTCCCTATCCCATGAATATTTCTTCCTTACATTTGTCCGGCCGGTGCGCTCGCGGTTCGTTGGTGACGACGCTGGCTCTGGCGATGGCCGGCTTGGTGAGCGGCCTGAATGCGACCACTTACACTTGGGATCCGGATGCGTCGACGGCGGGCGTGCAGGCGGGTGGCGGGACGTGGGATGCGGCGGGCACCGTGTGGACGACGGACGGAGGGGTGACGCATCTGGCGTGGGTGGACGGCACCAGCAATGCGATCTCCAGCGGGGCGGTATTCGCAGGAGATGACACCGGAGGGGTCATTTCCCTCGGGACGAATCGCACGATCGCCGTAACAGGCAACTCGCTGAATTTTCTAAATTCCGGATATACGCTTCAATCGGCCAACGCTTCGGTCAGGACCATCAACTTTATCAATAGCACATCGTTGCTCGTGGCCGCAGGGAAGAGTGTGACCATTGGAGCGAAGATGACGCTGTCCAACCCGGTGGTCGGGGGAACCTCGGGGACGGCGAACGGGACAATCAATATCGCTTCCGACGGCAAACTGAGCTCGAGCGGAACCATGAGTATTTTAGGTGACGGGACCACGATTAATGTGAAAGCCGGCGGCGCCATCACCGCCGGGGGGACGATCGTGCTGGGGAATGCAGCCAACGATCACGTGTCATTGGTGGTGGATGGCGGCGACGTGACGGTGACCTCCAGTTCGCAGGGCAATCTGGGACTGAACAACAGTTCGAGCGCGACGAATGTTTCGTCCTCGGCAACCCTGAATTCGGGAACGATCACGCTGGCCGGAACCGCCAGCCGCGTGCTGATGGGCGCGTCGAACAGCGCGACGGTGACCACGACGTTTAATTTGAACGGAGGCATACTCACGACGAGTGCCGTGACGGATACCACGGCGTCGGTTTCCACTTTTAACTTTAACGGAGGAACGTTGAAAGCGGGCTTGGTGGCGAATGGCCTGATCGTCGCAACGGCGGGTAATTTTATGGACGCGTTGAACAACGCGGTGGTCAAGGCGGGCGGCGCCAAGGTGGACAGCAATGGAAGCGACATCAAAATCGCGGCGGCGCTGGGCCATGATTCCGGGCTCGGTGTGACGCCGGACGGCGGTTTTGAAAAACTCGGCGGAGGCACGCTGACGCTCACCGGCGCGAACACCTACACGGGAGCGACCACGGTGACGGCGGGCGGACTGGCAACGGCGGCGACGGGAACATTCGGCAATGGCAACATCACGGTGGCCGGCGGCGCGACGCTCACGATCGGTAATGGGACGTCGATCTCGGACACGGGGTTGCTGGTTTTCAACACCGCGTCACTGGTGAATCTGAGTTTTGCGGGGCAGGAAACGCTGGGCGGGTTGCAGCTTTTTGGAGGTTCGAGCATCGGCGCGGGCACGTATGATGCGGATGAGTTAAACGGCTTTTTCGGCGGGGAAGTGTTTAGCGGCGGAGGTGAGCTTACCATCCCGTCCGCGGTGCCCGAGCCTGCGACGTGGGCGATGCTGGCAGGAGCCGCCGCGTTGATCGGTGCGACGATGCGGCGTCGCCGGCGTGCCGCCTAACCCAGCGACTGTTTGCGGTAGGCGCTGGGGGGAAGGCCGACCTTTTCCTTGAACTGGCGGCTGAAGAAAAAGATGTCGGAGTAACCCAGGCGCTCGGAGATTTCGTTAATCGAAAGCTCCGTCCCGACAAGAAGATGGCGGGCGCGGGTGAGGCGGGTCGTGAGCAAAAAATCGCGGGGGCTGTGTCCGGTGATTTTATGAAACACCCGGGAGAAGTGCGCCTGACTGAGCCCGGTGCGACGCGCCATGGTGGCGACGTCGGGGAGTTCGCTGGTGCCCGACTGGATCTCCGCGACCATGGCGGAGATGGAGGATTCGTGCAGATAGTGAACGGAGGGCGGGCCATCCAAGAGTGGCGGACGTTGAAGGATGTCGCTGAGGACGCCTTTCAAGAGGTCGTTGGCGACAGGTATGGCCGTCGGGGATTTTTGATTGGCGAGGTGGACGATGCGGCGGGTCACGGCATCGAGATAATCAAGATCGCTGAGTTGGAAAAACTCAGGCCAGGCGGCCAGTGCGTCGGTCGGGCAGGGGACGGGTTTTCCGCCTTTGGGGGTGAGGACGCTGAAGTGAATGAACGTGATGCCGAGCGGTGTGTTATCGTCCTGGCCGGCATCGTAGATTCCGCCCGGCCGCATCAAGGCGCAAAAGCCGGGGAGCAGGGAAAACGTTTGCTCGCGGGTTTTCATCCAGCCGTGGCCTTGACGCACGAGCCAGAGCTCCATGTCGGCAAGGCGAAGGGAGTTTTCGCGCGGGCGTCCCCAAGCCGGAGGGCAGGCGAGTCGGTAACACGGATCATTGACCTGGACGGTCCAAGTGGCAGCAGGGGTAAGCATAATACTACAAGAGTGAAGAGCGGTATGCCGGGGATTGTCGAGTGTGACCACGGTCGGGCTGAAGAATCAACTAAGCAGAAAAAGACAAAAATAGGGCAGCGGAGTGCATTTCTTTCATAGAGCCGTTCGTGTAGTATCGGGCACCCCTCGACGACCCCTGATATGGCTTTTATCCCCAATGAATTTACAGAGAGAGCCCGCGCGCGCCGAGGTTTTGCGTTGTTGATTACGGTGACATTGCTGGCGTTTTTAGTGCTCCTGCTGGTGTCGTTGGCGAGTCTTACACGGGTTGAAACACAGGTGGCCGACAACACGCAGAAAGTGTCCCTCGCGCGTCAGCAGGCGTTGATGGCGCTGACGATTGCGATTGGCGAGTTGCAGAGACACGCCGGGCCCGATCAACGCGTGACCGCGACGGCGGATTTGGTGGCGCAGAACGCTGTTTCCGGCGCGCTTTTGCCCACGGCTCCCGCAACCAATGGTGTAGTGCAACCCGCCACCCGGCACTGGACGGGAGTGTGGGGGAACGGAGCGACCGACATCGGCTACGGTTTGCGTCCCGAACAAATCAGCGGCCGGGGCGTCACTCCGCTGCAACTCAGCTGGCTCGTCAGCGGTAATGAAAGCACGACCTACACCCAGGCGGCCAACGGCGGGGTGTCCGCCGTCACCGCGCAGCGGTTCTCGCCGGCGCTGGCGGTTGCCGGACTGACCGCAACCAGCACCCCTGACGAAGTGCTATCATTCCCAGTGGAGGATGCGGTCACTGGAGAATCCACCACGCGGGGGGTTCTGATGGTGGGACCGGGTTCGGTGTCCGATGGAACCACGGCGGGGCGGAGCGCGAGTTTCGCCGCGGATGAGTATGTGGTCGCACCCATCGTCACGGTCCGGGCGCCCTCCGGGGTCGTGCCGGGGCAGGACGCCAGCGCGGTGACGGTGGGGCGTTATGCGTGGTGGATTGGCGATGAGGGGACCAAGGCCCGGGTGAATCTGCGCAACGGGTATCTGCAAACCGGCGCCGCCGCCGATCACCTCAACAGCTTCGCCATCGCGCAACGGGCCGCTCCGGAGTTTATGAACCGGGAAGTCGCCGGGGTGGCTTCGCCGACGGCGGTAGGTGGGGCGTATCCGTTCGGCGATGCACGGCTGACGGAGCTGATCGAGCCGGGGCAACTGGGCTTGATCAATGCCGCGCTGGTGAACGTGTCCCGGCATCGGTTTCATGATCTCACCACCCGCAGCCAGGGAGTGTTGAGCGACACCTATGCGGGGGGCCTCAAAAAAGACCTGACCGCGGACATCGCCGACACGTCCGCCCTGGCGGATTACCGGCCGGCGGACACGGCGCCGATTTTTACGCCACGAGGGAGCGGAGAAGCGAACTTGCCGACCTGGGGGCACCTGCGTTCGTGGGCGCGGGCGACGCCGGTGCCCAACGCGACCACGGGTATCAGCGAGTTGACGCCGGTGCCGCCGACTACGACGCAGGCGGGGATTGCGCCGATCATGGTTTATGCCGCGGTGGGGCTGGATCTGTATATCGACCACGACAACGTCGTGCACGTGGCGTTGGTTCCGGCGGTGCTGCTGTCGAATCCCTACCCGGTGACAATGACGGCGGCGCGGTATGATTTGGGGTTCAGGTTTCCGGCTGGAACGATGTGCCGGTTGGATACCGCGGCGCCGGTGCCGGATGACGGAAACTTGGTGTGGCAGCCGCAGGCCGTGTTGGATTTGGGAAACTGGGCGGTCGTGCCGGGGAATCCGGCGGCGTCAACGTTGACGGTATCCAGCACCTTGTCGTTCGTGATCGACGCGGAGGCGATTCCGCCGGGGGAGACTCACCTGTATCGGCTGGATGGTAACTTGAACCGCGCGGTTTATACCCCGGGACGGCGGCTCACGCGCGCGCCGGAGGACACCTCAATGGCGCTCGGGCTGGCGAATCATGTGTTGTTGCCCACGACGCTCACGCTGCCGGCTGTGATGGACGATGAGTATTACTTTCGAGTGAAGCGGATCAACGTGGCGAATGCAGGCAACAACACCACGCGAATGGAAACGATTCTAGCGGCTGAAAACGGCCTCAATGATGCGACCAAACGTTATCAGTTTTTCAGCATGATCACGGGGCAGAATCCGCGCACGGACATGGTTCAGTGGCTGACGGAATATGCCAAAGGGTCGATTCCTTCGCTTCCTCCGCCCGCGCCACCCGATCTGCGCGACGCGGACGCGAGACCAAGCAATGCCGCCTCGATGCAAATCGGGCCGAACTGGCGAAAGAGTGGAGTGGGGACGGTGCGTTCTTCATTCCGGGTGGGGTTTCCCATGGAGGCGCAATCCCCGGGCAGCTACGGAATGCCGCAGTTCACCCGGCACTGGCTGAGGCATGGGAATTTTCGTGCGCCGATGGTGATTCCCACGCGCTACGAAACCACTGACGCGCTGCTGGGGGCCAATAAATACGACAACCGGGGCGGAACGATGCTGGCGGGTTCGGGCCTGCCCAACCGCACGGATACCAATCGTGACGTGGTGATGTATCCGGTGACGCGGGGATATGCGACGAGCATCGCGGGTGAGGGTGGCACGCTCGATGCCCCGGCGTCGGAGGCGAAGCCGCTTTATCGGGCGATCTTTTTCGATGTGCCCGACACACCAGACCACCTCTTGTCGCTGGGGCAGCTGCAACACGTGCCGTTTTCGCGCCATGTGTTTTCACCGCTGTATCCGGTGGGCAACTCCATGGCCGATCTGCGGGTGCCTCGCACGACCACTTACATCGATGGCATCGTGGAGCGTGATCCCGGCGTGACCACGACGGCACTCGATCCCGCCTACGACCTGTCGTGGCATCTTAATCGTGCGCTGTGGGATCGCTATTTCGTGAGTGGTGCGCCGACCGGGCTGACGCAGGCCGATCTCGACGCAGGAAAACCGCTGCCGAATGCGCGGATGACTCTCGTGCCTCGCGCTGGACACGCGCCGAAGCTGGCCGATTTGAAGAAAACCGTCGCGTCGGACAATCCGGCGTATGACCGCGCGGCGGCAAATCTGCTGGTCACGGGTGCGTTTAACATCAACTCCACGTCGGAACAGGCGTGGCGGGCGATTTTGGGCGGCACCTTGGGGGTGCCGGCCGATCCGGCCTACTCGCACGCGACAGCCGACAAGGTGGAGCAGATCGTGCCGTATCCGCGTTTTACCCGCGGATTGAAGTTTCCAGCCAGCGGGCCTTGGGCGGCGATCGATTCGACGATGGGGTTGAACAACACCGACGCGAATACGACGCGCGGAACGTTTTATCACGGGAACCGCGGGCTGTGGTTAAACACGCCCAAGGCGAGCACCAACACCTCGGCCTCCGCGGTCATCAACGAACTCGCGCGCACCCTGGTGAATGAGATTCGTCGCAACGGCCCGTTCCTATCGCTGGCGGACTTCGTGAATCGTCCTGTGCTGGCGACGAAGGAAACGCGCGGGATCAAAGGGGCTTTGCAGGCCGCCATTGATACGATGAGCCCGACTGCGGCGCAGGCCAATCCGCTGACCGGTGTCACGACACGGATCGGCACGGGCACGTCACGTTATCTGATGTGGGATTCGGAGCATTTTTACGGAGGCCCCCTGGATGAGACGAAGACATTTGTCGGCGAGGCCAACACCGACAGTTATGCGGATCGAAAAGCGTTTGGGTCCAAATATCTGACGCAAGCGGACGTGCTTTCGACGCTGGGACCTCAACTCACGGCGCGTTCCGATACGTTCCGTATCCGCACGTATGGCGAAAACGTGAATCCGGCCACGCAGGAGACGGACGGTCGCGTGTGGTGCGAAGCCGTGGTGCAGCGATTACCCGACTATGTGGACGATGCCCAACGCCCGGAAGCGGCGGCGGCGGGAATCAACCTCACATTGGGGCGACGGTTTCAGATCGTTTCGTTCCGCTGGCTGACTCCCTCCGAAATATGAAAAAATGCTTAAATCGCCCGGGAGGAATTTTACTACAAGCCAAGGCACCGGTCTTGATCATGGTTTTGCTCACGGCGCTTTTTCCGATGATACGCGCGCAATCTTCACCGCAATCCGAAGGCCCGGCGCCGCGCACGTTTCGTATCCTCACGGTGACGAGCTTTGTCCCGGGATTGAAATATGACACGAGTGCCGGGAGTAAGCCGACGCCGCTTTCGATCAGCGCCCAGCCGTTCAAGGCCTATCCGGTCCCGGCGAACAACCGGTTGGTGCTCTACCGGGAAGTCCCGCCGCCTCCGGATGCGCCGCCCGGCACGCTGCCGCGCAAACAAACCGTGGCCGAGGCGGAATTGCCGTCCCGGGTGGCGCGTGTGCTGGTGGTGGTGATCCCGGAGGGGGCGGATCGTGAGATCAGTTACCGCTTGGTGGTGATCGACGACGATCCGGCGGAGCATCCGGCGGGGAAATTGCGCGTGATTAATTTTTCCAAGCTCGATGCCGCGATGGGGCTGAATCGTGACCGGCATACCGTGGCGGCGGGCAGGTCGATCATGGTTGAAAGCGGGCAGGGCGGGGTGCTGGTGCAGGTCGCCGCGCAAAAGGGAGGCCAGTGGCAGATGGTCTTTCGAGGGGAGCGTCTGGGG
>Ga0247813_10001414_pt1 | contig 18376 bp, 17 predicted proteins | sample UWRJL169409C1_FD_180719 | JGI IMG/M metagenome (GOLD analysis project Ga0247813, IMG submission 180719) | Plant litter microbial communities from Arlington Agricultural Research Station in Wisconsin, United States - UWRJ-L169-409C-1 | ecosystem: Environmental > Terrestrial > Plant litter >... | reverse complement strand
GGGGTAAAAGCCGTATGTCGACGATCCGTCCGGTGTTCTACGTGTCCGATGGAACCGGTATCACCGCTGAAACCATTGGGCATAGCCTCCTGACCCAGTTCTCCGGGTTCAGCTTCATCACCGACCGAATGTCGTTCATCGATGATCCGGAAAAAGCGCGGGAAGCCTGTGAAAGGATCCGTGCAGCGGGTGAGCGCTACCAGGTTCGGCCGATCGTGGTCAGTTCCTGCGTGGACAGCGGGCTGAGCATCATCCTGGCCGAAAGCGGCGGGTTGATGCTGGACGTGTTCGCCCCCTTCATCGAGCCGCTGGAGCGCGAACTGGCGGTCAACCGGCATTCCCGGGTGGGCCAGGCCCACGGCATGGTCGACTTCGAGACCTACCACCGCCGCATCAACGCGATGAACTTCGCACTGACCCACGACGACGGCATCGCCATCAACTACGACGATGCCGACGTGATCCTGGTGGCCGTGTCCCGGGCCGGCAAGACCCCGACCTGCATCTACCTGGCCCTGCATTACGGGGTCCGCGCGGCCAATTACCCGCTGACGGATGAGGATCTGGAGCAGGACCGCCTGCCGCCGCGGCTGCGCCCGTACCGCAAAAAGCTGTTCGGGCTGACCATCGACCCGGACCGCCTGCAGCAGATCCGCCAGGAGCGCCGCCCCAATTCGCGCTACGCCAATCTGGACACCTGCCGCCGCGAGGTCGCCGCGGCCGAGACCATGTTCCGGATGGAGCGGATCCCGACGCTGAGCACCACCCACACCTCGATCGAGGAGATCTCGAGCAAGGTGCTGGGCACGCTGGGGCTGCAGCGCGAGATGTACTGATCCGGCGCGCCCCTTGAACAACAAGGGGGCTCTTCCTTCGTCCGGGGCCGGGACTACCCTGCGTCCGTGAACCGGTGGCGGGCCGCCCCTTTGGCCGGGCGGCTGCCGCCCCCACGTTGGGAGATCAACGTGTAGGATCGACCCATGGCCCAGGCATCGCCCCGTATCGAACGCATTCCCCGGCTCAGCCGCTTGAGCTGGCTGATGGGCCTGTACGCCGAGAACTACCAGCACCTCGTGCGCCTGTTCGCCCCCGCCGAGCTCGTCCCGGGCAGCTACGTCTCCTCGATCGGCGATGGGCTGGATGTACGTCTGGACGTGATCGAGTGTCACCGTTACACCGTCGAGCTGCGCCTGACCTATGACTTTGCCGACCCGGTCACCGGGCAGCCGGATCCCTCGGCGTATGTGCGCCTGTACCGTGACGCCCGCCAGGCCGAGACTACCCATTGCTACGTGGGCCGCCGCTGGCAGGATGTGGTGGGCATGTACCCGCCGCCGGCCGAGCTGATCAGCCACCGCATGCGCATGAACACCTTTCTCGGCAAATGGCTGGAATACCTGGCCGAGCGCGGCCACGGCGTGGCCACGCTGCGCCGCGATGGCACGGTGACGGCGCCGGCCGACGCGCGCAGCACCAGCCTGGTGCCCTGAGCCGTCCCCGGGCGGATCACGCATAATCGGGGGTCTGTGTTCCCGAGCCTGTGCGAAATGCCTTATACCCCCATCGTGGCCACCCTGGGCTACGTGCTGTCCGCCGACGGCAAGCAAGTGCTGATGATCCACCGCAATGCCCGCCCGGGTGACCTGCACCTGGGCAAGTACAACGGCTTGGGCGGGAAGATGGAGCGCGATGAAGATGCCGCTGCCTGCATGCGCCGCGAGATCCGCGAAGAGGCCGGTATCGAGTGCGGGACCATGCGCCTGCGCGGCACGATCAGCTGGCCGGGCTTCGGCAAGAACGGTGAGGACTGGTTCGGCTTCGTGTTCGTCATCGATGACTTCACTGGCACACCGCTGACCTCCAACCCGGAGGGCACGCTGGAGTGGGTGGACGTGGACAAGATCGACAGCCTGCCGCTGTGGGAGGGCGATCGCAGCTTCCTGCCGCTGGTCTTCGACGACGAACCGCGCGCCTTCCACGGGGTGATGCCCTACCGCGACGGCGCCATGCAGTCGTGGAGTTACACCCGGCTGTAACACCGGCCGGCGGCCGGCACTACCGGCGGGCGAGCAGCAGGTGGAAGTGCTTGGTCACTTCGCGGCCGTCGTTGCTGCGCCCGGTTTCGCGATGCGTGCGCCAGGCCTGCACCGTCAAGCCGGCGCTGCGCAGTGCCGACTCGACGTCGGCCAGTTCATGCAGATGGAACCCGTGCGCGGTGAACGGCAGGGTGCGCATGAAGGCGGCATCGCCGAAGGCCAGGCAGAGCCGGCCACCGGGGCGAAGCACGCGGGTCAGTTCGGCGAACGGGAATTTCAGTTCGTCCCAGAAATACAGGGTGTTCACTGCCAGCGCCGCATCGGTGCAGGCCGAGTCCAGGGGCAGGGCATGCGCATCGCCCAGACGGACGTCGGCGCGATCCTGCAGCGCGTGCGCGGCCAGCAGCGCGTTACCCGCGTCGACCATGGCCGCTGAGACATCGACACCCACGTAGCGGCTGCGCGGCGTGCGCAGCAGGTCCGGTGCGAAGGCGGCATTGCCCGGGCCGATCTCCAGCACCTGTTCGCCAGGGGTGATCGACAGCAGGGCGATGGCGGCGCGGTTGAGGTCACCGTTGCTGCGGTTCATGGCGTCGGCCACGGCAAGCGCATGCTCACCGTGCGGATGGCGCAACTGGGCGGCCAGATCATCGTGGGAAAGCACGCGCAAGACTCCTGTCGGTGGGCGGCAGGACCTGGCGGCGGCGGAGTCCATTGACCAGCTTAGCCGACCCGCGGCCGCTGTGGGGAGGGATGCAGAGCGGGATCGGGACGAGGCAATGAGGATCGGTGATCAACAAATGACCATCGTCGCGTCTATTGAGATCGAGTTGTCCACAGGGGGTGTGGATGACTCGTGGGCAAGTTTGTGGATAAGCCGCGTCGGCCCCCGCCGGTACTCGCTGTCAAGATGGGTGGCCAAAAATTCACCGCAGGTCGTGCTGGGGTGAACGGCGCGGCAAGGCTGGAGTACGGTGGCGTAGGGAACGCTGTCCCGGCGCGGGCCGCTCGCGGTACTCTCTTGCCATTGCCGCCACCTGATCCTTCATGAAACGTCACTTCTCGATGTTGCGCGAGTTCCACCTGGCCGACTGGTTCACCCTGGCCAACGCGTTCTGCGGCACCGGCGCGGTCTTTGCCGCCATGCGCTACCTGCAGGATGGCGAGCGCAGCTATCTGCTGTTCGGCATGGCCCTGATTCCCTTGGCCTTCATCTTCGACGCGCTGGACGGGCGCATCGCCCGCTGGCGCAAGTCCAGCTCCACGCTGGGCCGTGAGCTGGATTCGCTGTCGGACATCATCTCCTTCGGCGTCGCCCCGGCGGCGCTGGCCTATGCCTGCGGCATGCAGGGCGGCTGGGACTGGCTGGTGCTGAGCTACTTCGTCTGCTGTGGCGTCAGTCGCCTGGCGCGCTACAACGTGACCGCCGAAGCGCTGGCCGGCGAGGGCGACAAAGTGCCGTACTTCGAGGGCACCCCGATCCCGACCAGCCTGGCGCTGGTGGTGGTGCTGGCCGTGGCGGCAAGCGTCGGCGCTACCGGCGCGGACCTGTGGCTGGGCCAATGGCAGCTGGGGCCGTGGCAGCTGCACCCACTGGTGCTGCTGTTCGCGCTGTCCGGCTCGCTGATGATCAGCAAGACCCTGCGCATCCCCAAGCCGTGAGGCACGGCAGCGCGGCATTGCTATCATCGTTCTCCGAGACGGGAGGACGGTCATGACCACGGCGGGCAGCGGCAGCGGCGCAGGCGATGTAGAAGCCCTGGCGCGGCAGTATTTCAGTGCGTGGGGCGATGCCCTTCGGCACGCTGCGGCACCGCCCGGCGCTACCGCCGGCCCCGAAGGCCAAGGCAACTGGCAGCAGGCGATCGATTGGTGGGCACAGATGATGCCCAACGCCGCCAGCGGCCCGGCCGATGAAGCGGTGCATCGCTTCCGTGAACAGGCCGGTGGCTGGTACGGCACGATGCAGCAGGTCGCCGCGCAGTTCGCTGGTCGCGATACCACCAGCGCAGAAGTCGCGCAGGCGTGGCGCACGGCGGTGCTGGGGCAGGGCGACGGGCTGCTGCAGTGGATGCTGCAGGGCGCCCGCGGACATACCCAGGCCGAGGGGCCGGATCTGCTGCAGCTGTTGGAAACCCTGCAGCGTCAGTTCGGTCCATGGCTGCAGAGCCCGGCGTTTGGTCCCGGCCGTGAGCACCAGGCCCGCTGGCAGGCGCTGCTGCGGGCCCAGCAGGACTACCAGGCGCACTCGCGCGATTACGTGGATCAGATCAAGCAGGCGCTGGACGATGCGTTCACCCTGTTCGAGCAGCGCCTGGCCGAGCACGAACAGCCGGGCAACCAGCTGACCAGCGCGCGGGCGATGTTCGATCTGTGGATCGATGCGGCCGAGGAGGCCTATGCGAAGGTCGCGCTGTCCGAGCCGTTCCAGGCGGTGTACGCCTCGCTGGGCAACGCCCAGATGCGGTTGCGCGCGGCCGCCCAGCAGGAGATCGAACGGTTGACCGAGAGCTTCGGGCTGCCGACACGCACCGAAATGGATGCAGCACATCGCCGGATCGCCGAGCTTGAGCGGCTGGTGCGACGCATGGCCGCCGGCGCGGGTGCGGCACCTGCCAGTGCGGCCAAGGTGCGCAGGCCCGCAGTGAAACCAGCCGCCGCGAGCAAGCGCACACCCCGCGCGGCCAAGCCGGCCAAGCCGGCCAAGCCGGCCAAGGCCACCGCCAAACCCACCAAGGCCAGCAAGCCCACCAAGCCCCGGAAGCGCAGCGAATGAAAGGCCCCCTGGGCTTCAACGCCGAAGACCTGCTGCAGGAAACCCTGGCCATGCAGCGCAAGCTGATGGACGGGCTCAAGCTGCTGCCCTCCGTGGACGATGTCGATTACGGCGTGACCACCCGCGAGGAAGTCTGGCGCGACGGCAAGGTCACGCTGTACCGCTTTGTCGGCACCGAGCCGCCGGTGCATGCCACGCCGCTGCTGATCGTCTATGCGCTGGTGAACCGGCCGTACATGGTCGACCTGCAGACCGACCGCTCGCTGGTGCAGAAACTGCTGGCACTAGGTCACGATGTCTACGTGCTGGACTGGGGCTACCCGGACCGCTCCGAGCGCTACCAGACGCTGGAGGATTACCTGCTGCGCTTCGTCGATGGTGCGGTGGATCACCTGCAGGCGCACAACGGCGGCGAGCCGATCAACATGCTCGGCATCTGCCAGGGTGGCGTGTTCGCGCTGTGCTATGCCGCGCTGCGCCAGGCCAAGCTGGCCAACCTGATCACGATGGTCACCCCGGTGGATTTCCACACACCGGACAACATGCTCTCGCACTGGGCGCGCCAAGTGGACGTGGACCTGCTGGTGGACACGCTGGGCAATATTCCGGCCGACCTGATGAATGCCAGCTACCTGATGCTCAAGCCGTTCCGCCTCAACGTGCAGAAGTACGTGGGTTTGCTGGACATCCTGGACGACAAGGACGCGCTGGAGGATTTCCTGCGCATGGAGAAGTGGATCTTCGACTCGCCCGATCTCGCCGGCGAAGCCTTCCGTGACTTCATCAAGCAGTTCTACCAGGGCAATGGCCTGATGCATGACGGCGTGCGCATCGGCGAGGACACCGTCGACCTCCAGCAGGTCACGTTGCCGGTGTTGAACATCTATGCCGAGCAGGACCATCTGGTCCCGCCGGATGCGTCACGCGCGTTGCGCGGCCGGATCGGCAGCACGGATTACACCGAGAGCAGTTTCCGCGGCGGCCATATCGGTATCTATGTCTCCGGGCGGGCCCAGCGCGAAGTGCCCGTGACCATCACCCGTTGGTTGAACGAGCGTTCGCAATGAAGCCTCGTCGCCTTCTCTGGCTGGCTTTGGGTCTGTTGGGCATCGGTACCGCCCACGCCGCACCCAGCGAAACCGCCCGCCGCGAGATCGCCGGCCTGATCGGCGCGCTGGATGGCTCCAGTTGCCGCTTCCAGCGCAATGGCAGCTGGCACGATGCGCCCGAGGCGCGGGCCCATCTGCAGCGCAAGTACGACTACCTGCTCAAGAAAGACAAGGTGGACACGGCCGAGCAGTTCATCGAACGTGCCGCCAGCCAGAGCAGCATGAGCGGCAAGCCCTACCGGATTGCCTGTCCGGGCCAGCCCGAGCAGACCGCAGCGGTGTGGTTCGGCGCGCGGCTCAAGGCCCTGCGCCAACGCACCCCGTAGACACGGTTCGCGCTAGAGTCGGCACCTACCGGCTCGAGACCCCGTGCATGAACACACCGCCGCGCCCGCTGTCCCGTTCGCTCAACGACCGCATGATCGCCGGCGTCATGGGCGGCATCGCGCATCGCTACGGCTGGAACGTCACCCTGGTACGGGTGCTGTTCGTGCTGATCTCGATCGGTTCGGCCGCCTTCCCGGGCATCCTGGTCTACCTGATCCTGTGGCTGTTGATCCCCAACGAGGCCGATTGAGCCTCTCGCCGGGGCTGCTGCGCGCGCTGCAGGGGCTCGGCGCGCTGTGGACCTCACCCAACACCCTGATCGGCCTGGCCGCCGGTACCGCCGGGATGCTGGCCGGTGCGCGCCCGTCATGGAACGGGCGCGACTGCGCGATCGTGTTCCGCGAATTTCCGTGGGGGCCGGGCGGGGCGATCACGCTGGGCAACGTCATCCTGCACACCGGGCCGGTGCTGGACGTGCCATGCCGCACCTATGCACACCAGGCCGGTCACGCCACCGAGCCGGTGATCGGGTTGCACGACCACGAACGTGCGCACGTCTACCAGTATCTGGTGCTGGGGCCTTTGTACCTGCCGGTGTACCTGCTGTGCGGTGGGGTCAGTGCACGCAATCCGTTCGAGCGGGCGGCCGATGTCTATGCGCTGCAGGGGCGGGGCTGGTGGCCATCGTGGCGTGCTGCGCGGTGACGTTATTTCCGCGTTAAATTCATGTAAGAAAAGCGTCGACAACGCGACGTCATCTGCATGCAAAAAAACGTTATTAGCCTGCATGACGAATCAGTCAGGTTTGCCGGGGTAAGCTTGCAGCGCTGTATGAGCAAACGTTTTTCTGGAGGAATACATCACATGGCAATCGTTCTTTATGTCGGTGGTAGCAAGGATGGCGACAAGGGCCTGGTGCCCCATGGTTTCAGCAAGTCCCAGGCCGATACCGAGCTGGGTCCGGAGATCTACACCGAGCGGTTCATGGAACTGCAGGGTGTGGGCAAGGTGCGGGTGATGGCGTTGGAGTCGATGCACGACGAGATCGTCTACCAACGCGCGGCCGTGCATTACCGGTAAGCCAGTCACACCGCAGAGGTGCCCGGTTGTCGCGGGCGCCCGCGCCGGCATCCCAGCCCCACGCAGGATGCCGGCGTGAACGCAGGACCCCTCGTGTGGTCATCGCCACGGGGCGACAGGTTCGGCCCGACCTGTCAACGGCTTTCCCCCGCCGCCGCGCATCGCCAGAATGGGTTCTTTCCGCAGAAGCGGCTCCGGCCGGAAGCAATGCCTGACATCAAGCTCGCGCAGCAGATCGCCCAGACCATCGCCGATGAGATCGGTGCCCAGACCGCCCAGGCCCTGGCCGCCATCGCCCTGTTGGACGAAGGCGCCAGCGTTCCGTTCATCGCCCGCTACCGCAAGGAAGTCACCGGCGGCCTGGACGATACCCAGCTGCGCAACCTCGAAACGCGCCTGACCTACCTGCGCGAGCTGGAAGACCGCCGCGCCGCGGTGCTGTCCAGCATCGACGAACAGGGCAAGCTCAGCGACGAGCTGCGCAACGAGATCCTCGGCGCGGACACCAAGTCGCGCCTGGAAGATCTGTACCTGCCGTACAAGCCCAAGCGCCGCACCCGTGCCCAGATCGCGCGCGAAGCCGGCCTGGAGCCGCTCGCCGATGGCCTGCTGGCCGATCCGGGCCTGGACCCGCAGGTGTTTGGCGCGACCTTCGTCGATAGCGACAAGGGCGTGGCCGACGTCAAGGCGGCCCTGGAAGGTGCGCGCGCGATCCTGATGGAGCGTTGGGGCGAAGATGCCGCGCTGGTCGGCGAGCTGCGCACCTGGCTGGGCGAGAACGGCGTGATCCGCGCACGTGTCGCCGAAGGCAAGGAAGAGCAGGGCGCCAAGTACCGCGATTACTTCGAACATGCCGAGTCGCTGGCGAAGATTCCGTCCCACCGCTTGCTGGCCCTGTTCCGCGCGCGCCGCGAGGAAATCCTGTTCCTGGAACTGGACCCGGGCAGCGATGCCGAGGCCGGCAATCTGTATGCCGAAGGCCGTGTCGCGCACAACGCGGGCATCCGTGATGCCGGCCGCCCCGGTGATCGCTGGCTGCTAGACGCCTGCCGCCTGACCTGGCGCGCCAAGCTGCACATGCACCTGCTGCTGGACCTGTTCAACCAAGCGCGCGAAAAGGCCGAGGCCGAAGCCATCTCGGTCTTCGGCGACAACCTCAAGGACCTGCTGCTGTCCGCCCCGGCCGGCCCCAAGGCCGTGCTCGGCCTGGACCCGGGCATCCGCACCGGCTGCAAGATCGCGGTGGTCGATGCCACCGGCAAGCTGGTCGCCACCGACACCATCTACCCGCACGAGCCGCGCCGCCAGTGGGACCAGTCGCTGCACACGATCAAGCAGCTGTGCGTGCAGCACAACGTGGAACTGATCGCGATCGGCAATGGCACCGCCAGCCGCGAGACCGACAAGCTGGCCGGTGACGTGATCAAGGCGCTGGGCGACACCAAGCTGCAGAAGATCGTGGTCAGCGAAGCCGGCGCGTCCGTCTACTCGGCGTCGGAACTCGCGGCCAAGGAGTTCCCGAACCTGGACGTCTCGATCCGCGGTGCGGTATCGATCGCGCGCCGCCTGCAGGATCCGCTGGCCGAGCTGGTCAAGATCGAGCCCAAAGCGATCGGTGTGGGCCAGTACCAGCACGACGTGGACCAGTACCGGCTGGCGCGTGCGCTGGATGCGCGCGTGGAAGACTGTGTCAACGCGGTCGGCGTGCACGTCAACACCGCCTCGGCGGCGCTGCTCTCGCGCGTGTCGGGGCTGTCGTCCACCGTGGCCGAGAACATCGTGCGGCATCGCGATGACAACGGTCCGTTCAAGCGCCGCAAGGACCTGCTCAAGGTGCCGCGGCTGGGCGAGAAGACCTTCGAGCAGTGCGCCGGCTTCCTGCGCATCGCCGACGGCGACCAGCCGCTGGATGCCTCCTCGGTGCACCCGGAAGCCTACCCCGTGGTGGAGCGCATCGTGGCCGCCACCGCGCGCCCGATCAAGGCACTGATTGGCGACGGCAGCTTCCTGCGCGGGCTCAAGGCGGAGCAGTTCACCGACGCCACCTTCGGTGTGCCGACCGTGCGCGACATCCTCAAGGAACTGGAAAAACCCGGCCGCGATCCCCGCCCGGAGTTCAAGGCGGCCCGTTTCGCCGACGGGGTCGAGGAGCTGAAAGACCTCAAGGTCGGCATGATCCTGGAAGGCGTGGTCAGCAACGTGGCCGCGTTCGGTGCCTTCGTGGACATCGGTGTGCACCAGGATGGCCTGATCCACATCTCCGCGCTGTCCGATACCTACGTCAAGGATCCGCGTGACGTGGTCAAGGCCGGTGACATCGTCAAGGTGAAGGTGCTGGAGGTCGACGTGGCGCGCAAGCGCATCGCGCTGACCCGCCGTCTGGATGACACCCCGGCCCCGGCCAAGGCGCCCGGTGAGCGCGATGCGCGCCCGGCCGGTGGCGGCCGCCGTGACGGCGGGGCGGGCAATGGGCCGCGCGGTAGCGGTCGTGGCACCCCGTCCGGCCCGCGGCCGGGCAGTGCGGCGCCGCCGGCCAACAACGCGCTGGCCGATGCCTTCGCGCGGGCCAAGCGCGGCGGTTGAGGCCAGCGCGGGAACGCCCAGAGGCCGCCTTCGGGCGGCCTTTGGCGTTTCAGGCGACCGGTTCTTGCCGGAGGCACTTCTGGTTTGACGCGGGTTTACGCAAACTCTGCGTTGAATGCCGGTATGGTGGATGGGCGGCGGGGAGGCCAGATGACCGACAAACAGGCAGCGCCGGGCGACCGGCCGGGCCACAGTGGTGACGTCGAGGCCGCCCTGCCGGCCATGGCCGAGCACGCCCGTCGCCTGGAGATGATCATCGAGGGCACCGCGGCTGGCACCTGGGACTGGAACATTCCCGACGGCCTGATGCGGGTGAACGAACGCTGGGCGCAGATCGTTGGCTATACGCGGGAGGAGCTGGCGCCGATCACGCCGGAGACCTTCTTCCGGCTGGTCCATCCCGAGGATCTGGCGCAGTCCAATGCGCTGTTGGACGAGCATCTGCAAGGCCGCTCCGCGCATTACGAGAGTCTGTGCCGGATGCGCCACAAGCAGGGGCACTGGATCTGGGTGCAGGATCGCGGGCGCGTCTACGAGCGGGATGGGCAGGGCAGGCCGATCTGGATGGCCGGCGCCCATGCCGATGTCACCGATCTGCAGCAGGCCCGGCAGGACGCGGCGGACATGCGGCAGCGGCTCCAAGCGGTGGTCGATGCGTCCGACGAAGTAGCGGTGATCGCCACCGACATCGACGGCGTGATCAATCTGTTCAACACCGGCGCGCAGAAGCTGCTGGGCTACGCCGCCGAGGAGGTGATCGGCCGGGTCGACCTGGGCCGGTTCCACGATCCGGATGAAATGCGTGCCTATCTGCAGGCCGACGCACCGGCGGACGGGCAAGTACCGAGCATCTTCCAGGCACTCACCGCGCGCGCGACCCAGGGCACCTGGTCACGTCAGTGGACCTTCGTGCGCAAGGACGGTGAGCGCCGCCAGGTGCGCTTGTCGATCAGCCCGCTCGACGGTGCGGGCGGCCGGATCGGTTACGTGGGCATGGCGGTGGATCTGACCCCGCTGCTGGAAGTGCGTGAGCAGGCCCATGTGGCGGCCAAGAAGTTCGCCGGCGCATTCTCATCGGCGGCGCTGGGCATGGCCCTGGTCTCGCTGGAAGGTCGCTGGCTGGACGTCAACGATGCGCTGTGCGGGATTCTCGGCTACACCCGCGCCGAACTGCTGCAGATCGACTTCCAGACGCTCACCCACGCCGATGATCTGAACGCCGATCTGGCCTTGCTTGGCGACCTGCTGGCCGGGCGTCGCGACCACTACCACATGGAAAAACGTTACCTGGGCAAGGCCGGCAACCTGGTCTGGGGGCGCCTCTCGGTCTCGCTGGTGCGCTCGGAGAGTGGGGAGCCGCTGCATTTCGTGTCCCAGATCCAGGACGTGACGGTGCAGCGCCAGAGTGGCCAGCAACTGCGCGAATCCGAACAGCGCACCCGGGTCACCCTGGATGCGGTGGCCGACATGGTGCTGACCCTGGATCTGCACGGTGGCATCCAGTACGCGAACGCGGCGGCCACACGCGCGCTGGCCGGCGAGGGGGCTGAATCACTGGCCGGCGGTCAGCTGCAGGACGTCATGGAGCTGACCACCGAGTACGCGCCGCGCTCGCCGTTGGACCTGGCCGTGCTGCTGGACCCGGAGAGCAATGCCGTCGACCTCCATTCGGATCTGCTGCTCTCGGTGGGCGCCCACCTGTTGCCGGTGGACGTCACCCGGGCCTGGCTGCGTGGCGAGGACGGGCAGACCACCGGCGCAGTCTGGGTCATCCGCGATGTCACCCAGCAGCGCGCCCGGCAGCGGGAAGCACGGCACCTGGCCGAAGTCGACCCGCTCACCGAGCTGAGCAACCGGCGTGGGTTCGAGGCTCACCTGCAGCAGGCCATCACCCGGGTCGCCCGGACGGGGCAGTCGGCGTCGCTGATGTACATCGACCTGGACCGGTTCAAGCCGGTCAACGATACCCATGGCCATCTCGCCGGCGATGCCGTGCTGTGGGCGGTGGCCAGTCTGCTGCGCCATGGGGTACGTGATTCGGACATCGTGGCGCGGCTGGGGGGCGATGAGTTCGCGGTGATCCTGGCCGGTTGTTCGCTCAAACGCGCGCGCCGGATCGCCAGCGACCTGCTGGAGTCGCTGCGCGGGCTGTCCATTCCCTGGGACCTGCAGCGGCTGAAGGTGGGCGCCAGCATCGGTATCGCCCGGATCGGTGGCAGCATGAGCGTGGATGATGCGGTGGCCGCCGCCGATGCGCAGTGCTACCGGGCCAAGGCGATGGGACGTGACAACGTGCAGGTGGAGACCCTGGTGGCGGGGGACGTGGAGGTGCTTGAGAGCCAGGACGGCTCGGAGGGTGGCGAGTGAGCCGGTGCAGGCTTAACCGCAGCGCGCCCTAAAGCTCCCGGAATCTCGGCCGTTATATGACTCGCAGTCATTGCCTGCACACTCACGTGGATATCTGGCTTTACACCTGTTTGAACGGTTCATTGCCGCCGCCTGTCGCGGCGTTTGAAGCGCACTGAAGTAACGTCAGCCCCACTGGCGATCTTCGTGAGTCCAGCCAACGGAATACCGCTACCGGGCCACCGCCCGGGGTTGACCTATTCGCTAAACGGACACCGAGGTCTAACGATGCTTACTTCAGGCTTGCACACGCATGTGCCCGACCGTGCCTCCGATACAGGTGCATGGTCCCCGCGACACGCTTTCGCCACATTGTTCGCTTCCCGCCGCAGCACGGAGGGCGCGGTCTCCGCCGCCCGACAGCGCCAGTGCGAGCTGGAAGACCAGGTCAAGGCCCTGCATCGGGTCCAGGCCGTGATCGAGTTCGACCTGGACGGCACCATCCTGCAGGCCAATGAGAACTTCCTGCAGACGCTCGGCTACACGCTGGACGACATCCAAGGCAGGCACCACGCCATGTTCGTCGATCCCGAGTACGCCAAAAGCAGGGAATATCGGGACTTCTGGGCGAATCTGGGGCGTGGCGAATTCGATGCAGGACAGTACCGCCGCATCGGCAAAGGCGGCCGTGACATCTGGATCCAGGCGTCCTACAACCCGGTGTTCGACGCCGACGGGCGGCCCTACAAGGTGGTCAAGTTCGCCACCGACATCACCGCGCAGAAATTCCAGGCCGCCGATTTTGCCGGCCAGTTGGCGGCGATCAACAAGTCCCAGGCGGTGATCGAGTTCGATCTCGACGGCCGCATCCTGGCCGCCAACGAAAACTTCCTCGCCGCCATGGGGTATACGCTGGACGAGGTGCGCGGCCAGCACCATTCCATGTTCGCCGAGCCTGGGTACCGCGACAGTGCCGATTACCGTGCGTTCTGGGCGAAACTCGGCCGTGGCGAGTACGACGCCGGCCAGTACAAACGATTGGGCAAGAGCGGGCGCGAGGTCTGGATCCAGGCCTCGTACAACCCGATCTACGATATGAACGGTCGTCCGTTCAAGGTCGTCAAATATGCCACCGACATCACCGCCCAGGTGCGTGACACCCAGGCATTGCAGGAGGCCGTGGCACAGACGCGCGAAGTGGTGGCCGCCGCCCAGAGCGGTGACCTGACCGGACATATCGCCACCCAGGACAAAACCGGCCCGATCGCCGAGCTTTGCGACGGCATCAATGCGCTGGTCGAAGCGATGGCCGGCATCATCGCCCAGATCAAGCTGGCCGCAGACACCATCGCGGTGGGCGCCAGCGAGATCGCCGAAGGCAACAGCGACCTCTCCGTGCGCACCGAGCAGCAGGCAGCCGCCCTGGAAGAAACGGCCGTTTCGATGAAGGGACTGACGGCTACCGTGCGGCGGACGGCCGACAATGCCGTGCAGGCCAACCAGCTGGTGGGCGGGGCGGTGGAGGTGGCTGCGCAGGGGGGGCAGGTGGTGCACGAGGTGGTCTCGACCATGTCGCTGATCAACGACTCCTCGCGCCGCATCGTCGACATCATCGGGGTGATCGACGGCATCGCCTTCCAGACCAATATCCTTGCGCTCAATGCGGCCGTCGAAGCGGCGCGTGCCGGCGAACACGGTCGCGGCTTCGCCGTGGTGGCGTCGGAAATCCGCTCGCTGTCGCAGCGTTCGGCCGAGGCAGCCAAGGAAATCAAGCAGCTGATCGGGGATTCGGTCGAGAAGGTCGGGGCGGGCACGCGCCAGGTCGAAAGCGCCGGGCGCACGATGGACGAGATCGTCGTCAGTGTGAGGCGGGTGAGCGATCTGATGGCCGACATCAGTACGGCCGCGCGTGAGCAGAGCGACAGCATCGAGCAGATCAACCAGGTGGTCGAGCATATCGACGAGAGCACCCAGCAGAATGCCGCCCTGGTGGAGGAAGCCTCGGCCGCCGCGCGCAGCATGGAAGAGCAGTCCACCCAGTTGCTGCAGACGGTGGCGGCATTCCGGGTGGGGGGAGCGGGCACGCATCGCTCGGTGCACCTCAATCCCATTACCGGCCAGCCCGCGCTGCGTCTGGTCTAACTGCAGTGCGGGAAACCCCCACCGCGCGCCGCAGTAAACCGTGATGCACACGGCGCGCGGCTTTGGGATACTCGATCTTCCAAGGACAGGTCGGAGTATCACAATGCGGATTGCACCACGGTTGAACATGCTGCTGGTCATGGGGATGGCCCTGCCTTGCACTGCGGGGGCGGCGTCGGCGGTGTTTTACGACGCACACACCGGTGCCTACGGCTATTCAATGAACAAGCGCAGCATCAGCACGGCCATGCAACAGGCGCTGGGGTATTGCGCGCAGCGCTCACCTAACTGCAGCACTGTGGCCAGCACCTCGGAGGGCGGTTACTCGGCGCTGTATACGGGCACGGGTGCCATGGGTATTGCCCTGTCCGCACAGGACGATGCAGCTGCTCAGCGCAAGGCCGAGTCGATGTGCCGGCGAAAGGCAGGGGACTGCCGGCTGGTACTACTGTGGCGCGAAGAACCGGTGGCGCCGTCCGTGCCGCCGGTTCCCGCGATCCCGCCACATACCCTGCCTCCCATCGGGCCGGCCGGGTAACGGTCGCGGCGCTGCCGAGCGGAATGAAAAAACGCCCCGGATCCGTCGATCCGGGGCGTTCTGGTTTTCCATGGTGCCGAAGGTGGGACTCGAACCCACACGCTTTTAAGGGCGGCGGATTTTGAGTCCGCTGCGTCTACCGATTCCGCCACTTCGGCTGGCTGGCCGCGTAGTGTATACAAAATTCACACATCTGTGCAGACCTGAATGCTTAAGTTCCTGTCAGGGTTTCACCTACACAGGACGCTATACTCATCGCGCTGAACCATACAGGGAGTCGTCATGAGCGCGCTGCAGGATCTTCGGGTACTGGTGGTCGAGAACGACGAAATGAGCGCGGCCCTGCTGCAGATGCAGCTGGTCCAGTCCGGCGCCATCGTGGTGGGGCTGGCGGCCTCGGTGGGCGAGGCGCTGCGCCTGCTGGGCGAGACCCAGCCGCAGGTTGCCCTGCTGGACTATCGGCTGGCCAACAACGAAACCAGCGAGCCTGTCGCCCAGGCATTGGCGGCGCGCCAGATTCCCTTCGTGCTGGCGACCGGCATGGCCACCGCGCATCTGCCCGACGCCTTCCGTTCGGGCGTGATCCTGAGCAAGCCGTACCTGACTGCCGAATTGAACGCTGCGCTGGCGCGCGCGCAGGTCGGCGATTCCGTCGCCGGCTGAGCAGCACTCACGCGGCTTCGGCATGGGCGAGTGTCACCGGCTCGCGATCGTCGAGGATCCGATACAGCGCTGCAAGGTCCTGCGGATCCGGGTTCAACCAGGCGTCCAGATATTCCGGCCGGATCGGCACGATGCAGCGGTCATGGCCGGTGCGCGCCACGTCCATCGGCGGCGCATCGGTAATGGCGGCAAACGACAGCAACCGGCCTTCCGGCCCTTCCCACTCCGACCACAGGCAGGCGATCAGCAGATCGCGCGGCGGCCGCGGGCTGAATTCCAGGACAACGTTCTCGGCTGTTTCGCCTGGCGACAGCAGCCGCTGTTCCAGGGCGTGCCGCGGCACGTGCTCGTAGAACGATTGCACCACCACCACGCCATGCTGATGGCCAAACGCGGATTTCCAATACGCCTCGAGGCTGTCGCGGCGCGCGTTGTAGGTGCCGGGATACAGCACGTCGTTGCGCGCGGGCTTGTCCGGTAGCCGGCATTGGTAGCGCATGGGTTTGATTACGCGTTGGCCCTGCTCGGACACGATCACGGGTGCATACACGCCGGGAAAGATGCGGCTGTCGCGCGGAACCAGGCCGGCGCGTTGCAGATCGGACAGGCGTGTCTGTGCGCGGTCGATGCGGTTGCCCGCGACGCGTACCTCGTTGCGTACCTTCTGCGTGGCGCGCGCGGCCAGTTGCGGCTCGGCCGCCTTCAAACGCGCGCCCTGCAGCCGCACTTCTTCGTCGAGTGCCTGCATTTCCTCGGCATGCCACTGCTGGATCCGCGCCACGATCTCCTGGCCCAGGGGCGTGCGCGCACCGGCGAAGCCATCGTCCATCGCCTTGGGGGTTTTCGGGCGTTGCTTGCCGGCGTCGTGGGCATACAGCTGAGCGAACTCGTCCAGCGACAGCATGGCGCCGTACTCACGGACCAGCTTGGTGTAGTCGGCACGGATCTGGGCGGAATAGCACATGGCAGGGCAACAGGGCGGGCAGGGGGACAGGATAGGCCGATGGGTCGCACATCCTGCGAATCCATTCGGGCAAGCTGAGCGTCCATTCATTACTGGAGCCGCGTCATGTCGCTGCCCGCCGGTGTTCACTGCATTCCGTTGCCGCCCAGCGTGGAGGAGTATCGCGCGCTGCGCGTGCTCGCCGGGCTGAGCCCCAAGACGGCCGAGGCGGCGGCGCGAGGCCTGCCCAACACGATCTTTGGCGTGAGCATGCGCGAGGGTGACCGGCTGCTGGCCATGGGCCGGATCATCGGCGACGGCGGCTGTTTCCTGCAGGTGGTGGATATCGCGGTCGTGCCGGACCGCCAAGGGCAGGGCTTGGGCAAGGCTGTGATGCAGCAGTTGGATGACTGGCTGCGGGGTCATGCCGTGGGTGCGTATGTGAGCCTGATCGCCGACGGCCAGGCGCACCGGCTGTACGCGCAGTTCGGCTTTGCCTTGACCGCGCCGCGTTCGGTGGGAATGGCCAAGGTCGTGGCATAGCGCCCATAAACAAACAGCCCCGACCGAAGTCAGGGCTGTTTGTTTGAAGCTGGCGTCCCCACGGGGATTCGAACCCCGGTCGCCACCGTGAAAGGGTGATGTCCTAGGCCTCTAGACGATGGGGACGCGTTAAACCGAATTTTGGCTTCCATCGGACGGCCTGTGTCCGGAGAAGTGGTGGAGCCAGGCGGGATCGAACCGCCGACCTCCTGCATGCCATGCAGGCGCTCTCCCAGCTGAGCTATGGCCCCACAGTTGTGCTGCGAGCCGCCTATCATAGCGGTGGTTTCACCGGATGGGAAGGGGTTCGTAAAAACAAACAGCCCCGACCGAAGTCAGGGCTGTTTGTTTGAAGCTGGCGTCCCCACGGGGATTCGAACCCCGGTCGCCACCGTGAAAGGGTGATGTCCTAGGCCTCTAGACGATGGGGACGCGTTAAACCGAATTTTGGCTTCCATCGGACGGCCTGTGTCCGGAGAAGTGGTGGAGCCAGGCGGGATCGAACCGCCGACCTCCTGCATGCCATGCAGGCGCTCTCCCAGCTGAGCTATGGCCCCACGTTGTACCGCGAGCCGCCTAGTATATCTGCCTGTTCACGTTTGTGGAAGCCTTTCGGGCATCCGCATCGCAACCGCAGGAGGCGGTGAACAAAAAGACCCGGCATGCCGGGCCTCGGTGTTCTTCTGATGAGTGGCGTCCCCACGGGGATTCGAACCCCGGTCGCCACCGTGAAAGGGTGATGTCCTAGGCCTCTAGACGATGGGGACGCATAAACTCATCAAATTGTTCAGCACACCCGAACGGCCTAAGGTCCGGAGTGGTGGAGCCAGGCGGGATCGAACCGCCGACCTCCTGCATGCCATGCAGGCGCTCTCCCAGCTGAGCTATGGCCCCACGATGCTGGAGGCGGAATTCTACGCGGCCGTGAAGCGTTCGCCAAGTCTTTTTTCTGAAATATCGAAGAAAGAATGCCGGACATTGATCGACGCGCCACAAACAAAAAGCCCCGACCGAAGTCAGGGCTTAGTGCGTTGCAATTGGCGTCCCCACGGGGATTCGAACCCCGGTCGCCACCGTGAAAGGGTGATGTCCTAGGCCTCTAGACGATGGGGACGCACGAAAACTTTAAATTTTGTCACTGCAATCTGATCGGCCTAATGATCGGATTGGTGGAGCCAGGCGGGATCGAACCGCCGACCTCCTGCATGCCATGCAGGCGCTCTCCCAGCTGAGCTATGGCCCCACGTCGTGAGGAGCGAAATCATAGCGACGACGTTTTGGATTGGCAAG
>Ga0247813_10001413_pt1 | contig 18393 bp, 24 predicted proteins | sample UWRJL169409C1_FD_180719 | JGI IMG/M metagenome (GOLD analysis project Ga0247813, IMG submission 180719) | Plant litter microbial communities from Arlington Agricultural Research Station in Wisconsin, United States - UWRJ-L169-409C-1 | ecosystem: Environmental > Terrestrial > Plant litter >... | reverse complement strand
TCGAGCCGGGGGATACCGCTGTGCCGCGCGGCTGGCTACGCTGCCATCACCATTCGATCTTCCCACTATCAGAGGAGCAGGTCATGAGTGCATTCAGCGTCGGCGCAGACACCGCGAGTGTTGCAGCAAACGGAACTGTGACACCTAAGCAACAAACCCCGGCTACAACGTCGAACGTGCCGGAGACCATCGTTAAATGGATCCCCGGGGAGGCCATTACCTTCTATGCGGCAATCATCGGTGTCGGCACCGCTCAGGGCGCGCTGACCGGCAACGAAACTCCCGAGCAACTGCTCGAGCGCATCGACGCCGGTTCGCTTCCGTGGTTTCTCGCGGGGGTCGCGGTGGCGGTGGCTCTCGTCATTCTCGGGTCGTTCACGACCAAGTCGAATCCGCAGAACGAGAGGCCGTCAGCTCGAGGGATTGCGCTGCGCGCAGCGCTCACCGTGGTGGCCTTCGCGCTGTGGACGAGCGCGCTCCCCGGTTCGTGGACCTACAGCCTCAACATCATCCGAGACATGGGCCCCGCCTTCGCGATCCTGCTTGTGCCCCTCGGCCTGGTCTTCTCCGGTATCGCCGAGATGGTTACCCGGAGGGTTGCGCTGTAGTCGTATCCGCCAACAGCTCGAAGTCGCCCCGCCCCAGGATGACCCCGTTCACCTGGAGCTCGATGGCGTGGGCGCCAGGGTAGTAGCGTCGCGTCGTGATGGCACGGAAAGAGTGCTCGCGCGCACGCGTGAAACTCTCTCCGGGGGCCAGGGTCGCGGTGGTCAGCTTGAACGTCTTGCTCGACTGGGAGCCGTTCGCCTTGCTGTGGTGCACGATGTAGTCGATAGCGAGGCGGGCAGCGGTCGAGCCGCCATTGGTCACGGTGATGGTGAATCGCGCCGTTCCGCCGAAGGGGACACTGGATGACTCGAGTGTGGGCCCAACCGCAGTGACGGAGTCGACGGGGTCGTAGCCGAGTAGAGCGAGAGCCGCGACATCCCCTCGCTTGATGAGAGTGCGGAGCGCGTGGGTAACTAGCCGCAGGGTGTTCTCGTCGGGGTCAGCGAGCCAGGCGCGTGCTGTCTCGACCACGATGGCGGGTTGCTGGCGGCTCAGGTCGTTGAGGTGGTTGGCGACGGAGCGTCGCACATACTCGCTGGGATCCCGGTAGAGCGCATTGATGATGGGAAGTGTCGCGCGAGGTTGGGCAAGGAGGCCCTGCACCCGAATCGACCAGGGGAGGAAGGCGCGGGTTCCTTCGGAGGCGAGGCGCCGCACGTGCTCGTCGTCAGACGTCGTCCACGTCTGGATCAGCTCGAGCGCGCGGTCGAGGTTGTGGTCGAGCAGGCCGCGGATCGCGAACTCGGAGCTCAGCCGCGGAGTGAGATCGGCGAGGACAGCGAGGGCATCGTCGAAGGCGGCATCGGTGTTCTCGCGAATGGCCTTGAGGGCGACAGCGCTCGTGACCGGCCAGATGAGCCAGCCGCTGAACATCGGGGCGCCCGCCTGAGCACGGCGGACTACGGCGGCGAACGACGCGTAGTCGCCGGGAAGGTCGTCGAGAAGTGCATCCCTGAGCAGGTCACTGCGCTCGCGGAGCGACAGCGGGTCGAGCTTCGCCTGCGCAGACTGAAGGCTCGCGAGCTCACTGCCGGGCACGGCTTCAGAGATGGCATTGAGAAGCGCGAGGGCCGTGCGTTGTCCGATGAGTTCGTCGGCGAAGGGCATATGTGGCTTTCCGTGATGGGCGGCGGGCTCTCGATGCAACGTTGGCCGACGTGCGGGTCTTCCCGCTCGGGGGAATCCTCTAGCGTTCGAGCGACAGCAGGCGCAGCACGCCGCGCGCGAGAACGTCGCCGGCTTCCGCGGTCTCTTCGGCACTGAGGGTCGGCGTCGCGCTGAGCACAGTCTGCATCGCGCCGAGGGCAGCGAGCGAGAGTACGCGCACCTCGTTGCCTGAAAGAGTGGGGTTCGCCGCTGCCAGCGCCGAGTGCACGTCTGTACGCATGCGCTCGCCGAGCGCATCGTTTCGCTCGCCGACGAGAGTAAACCGGCGGGAGAGCACTGCAGCGGTGAGCGGCCGTTCGGTTGCCAGCCGCCCGGTCAGGCGAACGCTCTCGTACAGGCGTTTCGCGGGGTCGGCGTCTGGCGGAAGCTGCTCGTCGAGCCACTCGAGGTAGTCCGTCATCGAATCAGCGATGGCGGCGTCGTAGAGCTCATCTTTGGTGGCGAAGTGGTTGTAGAACGAGCCGAACCCGACGTCGGCGAGGTCGGTGATGTTCTGGATGCTGGCGTGGGCGTCCAATCCCTCGCGGATGAGTTGCTGGCCCGCGGCGATCAGCGCCGCTCGCGTGCGCACTTTGCGTCGATCGATGCGAGGTGCGTCATTCACAGGCATGTTCCCCATCTTAGGCCGCATCATCACTATTGATGATTTCATCAGGAACGTGAGTATGGTGGATCTCATGAGTGAACAATCCAGCGACAGCGAGACCACGGGCGAGACCGGCGCGAAGCCGGAGAGCACCCGTCGCACCTTTCTCAAACGAGCGGGCGTGGGTGTCGCTCTCGTCGGGCTGGGCGCGGTCGGAGCCGAAGCCGTGAGAACCGCCAACCTCCCACCCGTGCCGCCACGCACCACGTTCTCCGCGTCCCGCGCGGTGCGCATCGACAACGTGTCGATCGTCGATCCTGTGGACGGCAGCATCCTTCCGCAGCACTCCATCGTGATGCGCGACGGACGGATCGAAGCCGTCGCGCCAACGGCCACGATGCCGGTCGAGTCATCCATGCGCGCCATTGATGGAGCGGGGCGGTTCGCAGTTCCCGGCTTCAACGAGATGCATACGCACGTGCTGCAGTCAGCGAACCCCGAACTCGGCTTCGCGCTCATGCTAGCGCAGGGCATCACCGGCATCCGCCAGATGGAAGGATCTGCGACACTCCTGGCCAACCGTGCGCAGAGCCGACTCGGACTCACCGAGAAGGCGCCGCGCTTGCTCGGGATGCCGGGCGAGCTGCTGCTGCCATTCAACGCGAACACCATTGACGGAGTGCGTGACGAGATCGCGCGCCAGTGGGACAACGGGGCCGACTTCATCAAGATGGTTCTCACCGAGCCCGACATCTTCTACGCCGCGATCGATGCGGCGCACGACCGCGGCCTCCGCATCGCCGGGCATATGCCGCCGCCGGTGCGCATCGACGAGGCCGCCGCTGCCGGCTTCGACTCGATCGAGCACCTCGGAACCGGGCTGAGCGTCTTTCTCAGCCTGTCATCGAAAGCCGACGAGCTCTGGGCGAAGAGCCCGAAGGGGCTGCCGTTTCCATCGTGGGCCGTGAAGCTGCCGTTCGCCGGGGCTGCCTTTGACGCCTTTCTCAAGGAAGGCTTTCTCGGCCCGGCCACCAACTCGACCAACGCAGAGCAACTCGCGGTTCTCACGACGACCTTCGAGACCTACTCCGAAGACCGGGCCGCCGCTCTCGGCGCTGACTTCGCGAGGCGCGAGACCTGGAACGTACCGACGCTCATCGGCGTGCGCACCAAATATCGCCTGGATGACCCGGAGTACATCAGTGACCCGTGGCTGCAGCTGATGCCTGCCGCCGACCGCGAGAAGGAGATCGCCGAGATCGAGAAGTTCAGTGCGACCCCGCCCGCAGACCTCGACGTGTACCACGAGTACTACGACCGCCTTCTTGAAACCATCGGAATCTGGTCACGAGAGGGTGCCCCGATCATGACCGGCACCGACAACAACGGGCAGGGCGTCGGGAGCACTATCGCTGGTGAGTTCCGCGAGTTGGGCCGCGCAGGGCTCTCGTCGCTTGAGATCCTGCGGGCAGCGACGTCGAACCCGGCGAAGTACCTCGGCCAGTCCGACACGATGGGCCGCATTGGGGCGGGGATGAACGCCGACCTACTCCTCCTCGACGCGAATCCGCTCGACTCCATTGACGCGTTGAGCGCGATCTCGCTCGTCGTGCGTGGCGGGCACGACTACACGGCGGGTGAACTCGACGCGAGAGTGGATGAGCTGCTCGCGGCGCAGGAGAGCTAGACCGGCAGGTGCGGATACTCCGCCGAGCGCCCCTGAAAGGTCAGGATCGCCTCGTTGCGGATCACCCCGCCCTCGATTTCGATTGCCCGACGGATGGTCTCCGAGGATGCCCACGACGCGGGCCCCTCCATCGCCGTGCGCAGGAAGGGCAGCAGCGCTTCGCTGATCTCCCACGTGGTCGAGTTCCAGAGCAGTGACGGGCTGTGGTCGACCGCGTAGTAGTTGGTCGAGTCGCCGACCGTGAACATCGGGTCGGCGAAGGTCGTGGGCCTGGCCCAGCTGAATCCCATGCCCTCGTCCACCGAGACGTCGTCGATGAGGCTTCCGGGGCGAAACGCGTCGAGGTCGTCGAGCCCCAGGTAGGTGAGTGGCGCGTTGGGATCCTGCAGCGTGCAGTTGACGACGATGTCGTTGGCGGCGAGGTAGGGCGCGAGGTGCACGGGGCCGTCATCCGTGTTGACGATGCTCTCGTAAGGGGCTTCGTCGTTGTGCTCGAACTGGATGATGTCGACCGACGGGATCGGGGAGCCGACCGCCGCGACATCCCGGTTGGTGAGAACGCGCACATCGTGGATGCCGTGCGCGTTCAGCGCGGTGACCGCACCTCGCGCGGTAGCACCGAATCCGATCACGATGGCGCTCAGCCGACGGCCGTAGTCACCCGTCGAACCGCACAACTGGAGCGCGTGGAGCACCGAGCAGTAGCCGGCGAGCTCGTTGTTCTTGTGAAAGACGTGGAGCCCGAAGCCGCCATCGGACTGCCAGTGGTTCATGGCCTCCCACGCGATGAGAGTGAGTTTCTTGTCGATCGCGAGCTGCGTGATGGCGCGGTCCTGTACGCAGTGCGGCCAGCCCCACAGCGTCTGGCCGTCGCGCAGGTCTTCGAGGTCGGAGGCCTGCGGCTTGGGGAGCAGCACGATGTCGGCGCTCGCGATGATCTCTTCGCGGGTTGCCATTGCTCCGACGAGAGGTTCAAGCTCCTCATCATGGATGCCGAAACGCAGGCCATAACCGCGTTCGAGAATCATCTGCGCGCGCAGGTCGGCGTCTATGCGCTCGAGGTGCGTCGGATGGATCGGAAGCCGTCGCTCGTCGGCCTTGCGTGACGTGGCCATGACGCCGAGGCGCAGCAATCCAGTTTTACTCATACTCAACACTAGGTGCCGTGCACGCTTTACTTCTCCGAAACGAACCGGAGATCCATACTGGGAGCATCGCTCATCAGGAGGTCGGCATGGCAAAAGTCACCAGGAGGCGCGTCGCTCTCGTGGCGCACGACAACAAGAAGGCCGAGCTCATCCGCTGGGCCGCGTTCAACCGCGAGACCCTCGTGCACCACGACCTCTTCGCTACCGGAACGACCGGAACACTGCTCGAGTTCGAACTCGGCCTGTCGGTCACGCGGCTGCTGAGCGGCCCGGTGGGCGGCGACCAGCAGATCGGTGCCCTTATCGCCGAAGGCAAGATCGACCTGCTCATCTTCTTCTGGGACCCGCTCGAGCCGCAGCCCCACGACCCCGACGTCAAGGCACTCCTGCGCATCGCCGCGGTGTGGAACACGGCGGTGGCCTGCAACGTGTCGAGCGCCGACTTCATGATCTCGTCGCCGTTGCTCTCGGGCGACTACGAGTTCATCCGGCCCGACTTCGGCGACCGTCCGGCGGAGATCTTCGCGAGCGACCCCGTAGCGCCGTGATCGCCCAACAGAGATCCGTGCCGACGAGCGGGGCGAGATTCTCAACTGAATAGCGGTCTCGACAACACTTCCGCGGGAGCCGTGTATAAATCGAACCCCTACTTTCACCGGATGGCAACGTGAAGTAAGTTGACACCGTACACATGACGAGGGGCGCAGCAATGAAGCTGACATCCATGGAGCTGATCAACGGTGGCGCGCTCGAAACACGCCACGGTGAGAAGTACGACAACGTGTGCCCCCAGCTCGGCTGGAACGGAGCTCCACCCGAGACCGCGTCATTCCTTCTTGCCATGGTGGACGTACATCCCGACGGTTTCGGGGATGTGCACTGGCTCGTCGACCGGATCCCGGCGGAGGTCGGGGAGATCGAGGGGGGAGGCGCGATCGCCGGTCGCGAACTCACGCGGTACGCGGGGCCGTGCCCCTCTGACGGCACCCACGAGTACGCCTTCACGCTGTATGCGCTGGATGCCGCAGCGCCCGAACTCCCGGCGACGACCACGCTGGATGCGGCGCTCGAGCAGCTCGATGGGCATGTGCTCGCGACGTCCACGCTCAGTGGGTCATTCACCAGGCCCGCGGATTAGGCGAAGCTCACGCCGGTGAGCTTCTCAGACGCTGCCCAGATGCGCTCTGCATCCACCGTGCTGCGCAGTCGCGAGTAGAGTTTCTGCGGGCCGGGCGCTCCGCCGAGGTGACCGAGCCCGCTCGGGCCGAAGAACTCGCCTGCCGTTCCTGTTGAGCCTGCCGTTCCTGCCGAAACGGGCGAGGTGGCGGCAAGGAGGGCGGGGAGTCCCGCGGTCTCGGCAGTGCCGACCACGACGCCGAGCCGTGACATCGTGCCGATGAGTCCGCGACCTCCCGTTGCCTCACCGCGTCCGAGTTCCGGACGCGCCGCGAGCAGGCTCGTGGGTGCGACGCCCGGGTGCGAGAGGTTGCTCGTGATTCCCCAGCCGCCGGCGCGGCTCCGGCGATCGAGCTCGAGTCCGAAGAGACCGAATGCGATCTTCGACTGGCTGTAGGCCCGCATGCCGTTATACGACTTCTCCCAGTTGAGGTCGTCCCAGTTGATCGCGCCCGAGTTTGCGGCGATGCTGACCTGCGACGTGACCCGTGCTTTGCCCGCGCGCAGCAGCGGCAGCAGTCCGCCGACGAGTGCGAAGTGACCGAGGTGGTTGGTGCCGAACTGCAGCTCGAAGCCATCGGCGGTCGACTGTCGCTCCGGTGGCGTCATGACGCCCGCGTTGTTGATGAGCAGCTGGATGGGCGCGCCATCGTTGTTCAGATCCTCGGCCAGCGCCGCAACCGACTCGAGTGAAGAGAGGTCGAGTGCGCGCAGCTCCACTCGAGCGCCCGATACCCGCTCGCGGATCGTGGCGGCCGCGGCCTCACCCTTGGCCGGGTTGCGCACGGGGAGCACGACCTCGGCTCCCGCCGCAGCGAGCCGCGTCGCGATGCCGAGTCCGATGCCGTCGCTGCCGCCCGTGACGAGGGCGCGCTTTCCGGTGAGGTCGGGGAGGGTGAGATCGATGGTTCGAGACATGTGTGGGCTCCTGGCTTGGTCGTTTTATTCACGATCGCGCACGACTCCACGGTTATACAGGGATGGCCGATCCGTGGTTGCGCGGGTCCCCACCCTGTAGAACTGGAGCATGGACATCGACCGCGCCGGACTCGCCGAGTTTCTTCGGCAGCGACGCGAAGCGCTGCAGCCCGAAGACGTGGGGCTTCCACGAGGGCAACGGCGACGCACGAGCGGACTGCGCCGTGAGGAGGTCGCCGCCCTCAGCTTCATGTCGACCGACTATTACTCGCGCCTCGAGCAGGAGCGCGGGCCACAGCCATCCGAGCAGATGATCGCGGCGATCGCGCAGGGGCTGCACCTCGGGCTCGAGGAACGCGACCACCTGTTCCGTCTTGCCGGGCACAACCCTCCGGCCGCGGGCGCGGGCAGTGAACACATCAGCCCGGGAATGCTGCGCATCTTCGACCGCCTGCAGGACACCGCCGCCGAGATCGTCACGGAGCTCGGAGAGAGTCTCAAGCAGACCCCGCTCGCTGTCGCGCTCACGGGAGACCTCGTGTCGCTCACCGGGCCGTTCCGCAGCATCGGCTACCGCTGGTTCGCCGACCCCGCCGCTCGCGACCTGTACAACCCCGACGACCACGAGCACCTCGGGCGCATGTTCGCCTCCGGCCTGCGCGAACGGATCGCCGCCCGCGGGGCCGAGTCACGCGCTGCCCACCTTGCGCAGCTGCTCCTGGAGCAGAGCGAAGAGTTTCGGCGGGTGTGGGCGACGCACGAGGTGGGGATCCGGCCCAACGAGGTCAAGCGCTACGTTCATCCCGAGGTCGGGGAACTCGAGCTCAGCTGCCAGGTGCTCTTGGACCCCGCGCAGTCGCACTCACTGCTCGTGTACACGGCAGTTCCGGGCAGCGAGAGCTACGAGAAACTGCAGCTGCTGTCAGTGATCGGTGCTCAGTCGCTGCGGTGAGGCGTCGGCTGGCTCGGTGGTGACGGCTTTGTCGGGCTCGGCGTCGGCCGGCTCGGCGTCGTCGGGCGCCGCCAGATACTGCGCCGAGATGCGCCGGTACGACCGCGTGAAGAACGCGGCGATGGCGGCGAGCACCATGACGAGCCCCGCGACCAGGAACACGAGCGCGATACCCCGTGCCTGGCCGTCGCCGAGGAGCCATCCCAGGCTTGAGCGACCTGCATCCGAGTTCATGAATGGGATGATGACGAACTCGGCGATCGGGGCGATGAGAAAAGCGGTCACGGGCGCTGCTGCTGACTCGAAGGCGGCCGCGAAGCCGAACACCCGGCCCTGGGTCTCGAACGGCACGACCTTCTGGATGACCGTCTGCTCGGCGGCCTCGACTGCCGGGATCAGGGTCATGTACATCCAGATGCCGATCGCGTACAACAGCCACCACTCACGGATCGTGAAGAGCGCGCCGAGCACGCCCATGAGGATCACGAGCACAAGGAGCGTGCGGATTGGGTTCTTGCCAAGGCCGAACTTGGCGACGAGCAAGCCGCCGATGATGAAGCCGGTCGACGAGATTCCAAGCACGACACCCCACCACTCGACCGCGAACAACTCGAGGCCGTACGGGTCCATGAGCGCCATGTAGACGCCGCCGATGAGGTTGTTGAACGTCGAGAAGATGATGAGTGCGAAGAGCCCGGTCGCCGCGCGTACCGCGGTGATGCTGCCGCGCAGGTCGATGAGCGGACGGCCTTTATCGACAGCGGGCTGCTCCTCGGGGATGTCGAGGAACAGCAGGTGCACGAGCGCCGCAGCCGATAGTGCGACCGCGATGACCAGGGTCCACTGCATACCGAGCAGGCCGATCGAGAGCCCACTGAAGACGCTCGTCACCATGAACGCGATGCCCTGCACCGTGCCGACGAGGCCATTGGCGTTGGCGTGCCGATCGATCGGGATGAGCAGTGTGACAACGGTCGACAGCGCGATGTTGCGCATGTTCTCGACGACCGCCCCGATGAGGATCACGCCGCTGAAGATCCAGAACATCGGTCCGCCGAGGTTGAGCAGCACCGCCTCGTCGAACGCGAGGAAGAGTCCCAGGCTGATGGCGAACGCGATGACAGTGAAGGCGCCCGCGAAGACCATGACGCGGTGCTTGCGGTGCCGGTCGACGATTGTGCCGAACGCCATCGAGCACAGGGCGACGAGCAGCATGTACGCGCCGCCGATGATCCCCGTCGCGAGCACCGAGCGCGTCTCGAGGTAGACCCAGAAGGTGAGCGCCCACCACAGGTAGCTCGTTGTCACATTCGCGACGGCGGTGTTGACGAGAATCGCGGCGAAGGTGCGCGCGCCGTTGGGCGGGGGTTGGTGGGGAGCGGAGGGTGTGGTCACCTCATCGGTCGTGGCCATGCCTCAGTGTATGTAAACGCTGTGAACATGTCGAGGGCTAGATGCCGCCGAGTGCGGGCGCCAATGCGAGCGCGATGAGCCCGGCGACCCCGACCGCCCCGAGAACCCGCCACCAGCCGCCGAGAAGCAGAGCGCTCGCCGCACCGGTCGCGAGCGACACGAGGATGATCACGATTTCCGGGCGGAGCATGGCGACCGAACTCGACTGGGTTCCGGCGAGGGCGATAGCGAGGTAGGTGACGAGCACCGCGGTGGTGAGGACTCCCGCACCGAGCCTCGACCGTCGCGCCCGCAATCGATGGAGCAGCAGCGCGAGGGCCACGGCGAGCGCGGCAGCCGCAACGACAATGACCACCGCTGGCCCAATCATTCCTGTGCCGAGCAGCACCGACTGAACGACGAGCACGAGACCGAGACTGCTCGCGAGCGCGACGAGCACCGCGACAAGCAGCGGCTGGATGCCGCGGTGCACGCTCACGCGCGTGCCGCCCAGTCGGCGAACGTCGTGGTCGAGAGCGCGGCGCCGGCTGCGGGCAGCAGCTCGCGCTCTTCCAGGTGGTTGCCGAAGTAGGTTGCGAGCGGGTCTGCCGCGACCTGGCGCGGGTCGTCCCGGGCGAGAAGTGCCGAGCGCACGAGGTCGTCGAGACGAGCCTGGTCGGGACCGCCGATCTCGGTGACGCGGTTGAGCGGTTCGGCGGATGCGAATCCGACGAGGGCGGACGCCACGTCGTCCGCCGCGATCGGCTGCACGAAAGCCGACGAGACCCGCACGAGGTTGCCGGAGGTCGCTGCATCCGCGATGTTCTTCAGGAACTCGAAGAACTGCGTGGAGTGCACGATCGTGTACGCGTGGCCGGACTCGCGGATGAGCTTCTCCTGGGCGAACTTGGCACGGAAGTAGCCGCCTTCGGTCGACGCGAGACGCTCAGTGCCCACGACGGACAGAGCAACGTGATGCTTCACGCCCGCCGCCGCCCCGTAGGTGAGCAGGTTGAGAGTCGACGCCTCGAAGAAATCGAGCGCCCCGGCCTCGTCGAGGTAAGACGAATTAGAGACGTCGACGATGGTGTCGGCACTCTCGAGGGCTTCCGCGAGTCCCTCGCCCGTGTAGGAGTTGACTCCGGTGGCCCGAGCCGCGGCGACAGCCTGGTGACCAGCCGCGGTGAGCAGGGGGACGAGCTTGGCGCCGATAAGTCCGGTTCCGCCGATGACTACGATCTTCATTTTCGCTGTCCTGTTCGCTTAGGAGTTCGCCGGGAGCCAGTCGACGAGACGCGTCTCGAAGATGGTCGCGCCATCTGACGGGACGAGGGTGTGCTCGTCGGGGTGGGCGCCGAAGTACTTCGCGTCAGGGTCGGTCACGACGACTCGAGGGTCGTTGCGGAAGGTGAGCCCGGCACGAACGAAGTCGTCGAGGCCCATCTTCTCCGGGCCGGCGATCTCGAGCGTCCCGTTGAGCGGCTCGTGCGCCGCGGTGCGCGCGACAGCGGTCGCGACGTCGTCAGCGGCGATGGGCTGAACGGGCGCGCTCGGCAGGCGAACTTCGTCGTCGACGGTCGAGGTGGCTGCGATACCCGTGATGAACTCGAAGAACTGCGTGGCGTGCACGAGCGAGTACGGAAGCCCGGATGCGACGATCAGCTTCTCCTGCGCGACTTTCGCGCGCATGTAGCCGGAGTCGGGCAGGCGGTCGGTGCCGACGACTGACAGCGCAACGTAGTGCGAGATGTTCGCAGCCTTCGCAGCCGCGATGAGATTCGTGGTCGACGTGACGAAGAAGCTCATGACATCGTCGTCGGCGAAGGACGGCGAGTTGGAGGCGTCGACGACGGCATCGGCACCGACGAGTACCTCGGCGAGACCCTCGCCCGTGATGGTGTTGACGCCGGAGTTCGGCGATGCGGCGATCGCCTCGTGGCCGTGGGAAGTCAGGAGTGCGATGGTCTTGGACCCGATGAGGCCGGTTCCGCCGATGACAACGATTCTGGACATAGTGTGCCTTTCGTTCGAAAGCGACACCGTTTGGCGCCGTCATAGATACAGACCGAAGAGCCCGGCGATCTGTGACAGCTACCGGAGGATCAGTTCCATGAGCGCAGCTTCTCGGCATCGGTGACGAGCCAGACATGCTCGATCAGCCCGTGCCGCATGCGCAGGATCGTCACGCCGACGACCGCCGTGCCGCGCCGAATCGTGAGCCCGGGCTCGCCGTTTATCGACTCGAGTTCGACCGAGTACGGCCGCAGCTCGGCATAGACGCTCGCGAGATAGCGGGCGCAGTCGTCCCGCCCACGCAGGTCGAGACCATTAGTAGTGAGCGCCGCATCGGGCGCGAGAATCTCGGAGAACGCACCCGTCATGAACGCTGACGCCGCGACCCCGCGGTCGTCGAGCACCTCAGGCCAGCTGGCTGAGCTTGGCAGGGTTCATCAACCAGAGCACTTGGTCGATCCCCTCCGCTGTCGTCGACACGGTCAACAGGGCGAAGCTTGAGCCATCACGAGACAGCACGGCGGATGGCGCTCCGTTCATGACCGAGAACGTCACATCCACCCCGGTCCAGAACCGTGGCGCAAAGGCCCGGACGAACTTCGACACCCGCTCGCGACCGACAACCGGGAACAGCGATGCGCGCACGGCACCGCCCCCATCGGAGTAGCTGATGACGTCGGCGGCGAGCACGTGCTCGAGCGCGGCGAGGTCGCCGGTCTGGGCGGCAGCGACGAAAGCCTCGAGCAGTCGCGCCTGCTCGGGCTGGGACACCGGTTGCCGGCGCTCGGCCAGAAGGTGTTTGCGCCCTCGACTCACGAGCTGGCGCGCCGTCGGTTCGGAGACCTGGACGATCTCGCTGATCTGCGCGTATTCGTAGTCGAACGCTTCGCGCAGGATATAGGCGGCTCGTTCCGTGGGCGTGAGCTTCTCGAGCAGCATGAGAACGGCGAAGCTGAGGGCCTCGCCGCGTTCCGCGCCGAGTGCCGGATCCGCGCTCGTGTCGACTGGCTCCGGAAGCCACGGTCCGATGTAAGTCTCGTGCCGCGCCCGCGCCGACTGCGCCATCGTGATCGCGAGACGAGTCGTCGTGGTGGAGAGGAACGCTGACGGGTCGCGCACGACCGAGCGGTCGGTCGTCTGCCAGCGGAGCCAGGCGTCCTGCACGATATCCTCGGCTTCGCTCACACTGCCGAGCATGCGGTACGCGATGCCGAAGAGTCGCGGTCGCAAAGCCGTGAATACCTCGAGCGCGTCGTCAAACATGGGTCTCCGATTCCCGGCAGGGCGTGCCGTCTACAAGGTTGACCGAGTAGCCCCTGGACTTGTGACACGTGCGCCAAAATTGCTCAGCGGTCGACTCCGGTGGGGTGCACGACATAGTCGCGCGATCCGACGATCTCGTCATCAGGAAGCGCCGCGGAAAGTTGACGCAGGTCGCCACCGTCAAGACTCACCTTCACCGCGGCCGCGTTCTCATCCAGTCGATCTCGATGACGGGTGCCCGGGATCGGCACGACACCTTGCGCGAGTAACCAGGCAAGTGCCACCTGTCCGCTCGTGACGCCCTTCGCATGCGCTATCGACCGCACCCGATCGACAAGCACAAGGTTGGCTGCGATCGCATCCGGCTGAAAACGCGGCAATCCGAGTCGAGCGTCGTCGGCGTCGAGGTCGGCCACGGATCGAATGGCACCGGTGAGAAATCCACGGCCGAGAGGCGAGAACGCCACGAGCCCGATGCCAAGCTCGTCGAGGGTCGCTTTCTCGCCATTGTGGAGAACGTCGCGCGCGAACAGCGAGAACTCGGACTGCACCGCGGCGAGCGGGTGCACCGCGTGAGCGCGGCGAATCGTCGCGGTGGATGCCTCGGACAACCCAATGTGACGGACTTTGCCTTCGGCTACGAGCTCTGACATCGCACCCACGGACTCCTCGATGGGCACGTTCGGGTCAACCCGGTGCAGGTAGTAGAGGTCGATGACGTCGGTACCCAGGTGCCGGAGCGAACGCTCCGCCGCTTTGCGGATGTAGGCGGGCGTGCCGTTGCGTCCGTGAACAGTTCCGTCATCGTCCGTCTCGGATGACGCCTTCGTCGCGAGGGTGACCTCGTCACGTCTGCTCCCCAGGGCGCGGGCAATGAGTTTCTCGTTCGCGAATGGGCCGTATGCCTCGGCTGTGTCGATAAACGTCACGCCGATGTCGAGTGCGTGTTTGAGAGTCGCGATGGACTCATTTTCATCACTCGCGCCGTAGAACGCACTCATTCCCATCGCGCCGAGACCGAGAGGGGAGACGCGAAGGCCGTCGCCAAGCAGCACGGGCCTCACGAGTTCACCGTCTCGCGGTAAGCCGAGATCTTGGAGTCGAGGGCTGCGAGGTGGGCGCGGGTGCGCTCGAGCTCGGCGAGCACACGCTCGCGGTGCTCCTCGAGCACGACAAGTCGATCCGCTTCGGTCCCCTCAGTGCGACTGAGTTTCGCCATCCGCGCGACGTCTGCGATGCTCATGCCTGTCTCGCGCAACATGATGAGTCCGGCGATCCAGTCGAGATCGTTTCTGCCGTATCGTCGGCGACCGCCCGGATCCCGCGGTGTCGGGTCGAGCAGGAGGCCTGCCCTCTCGTAATAGCGCAGTGTGTCGATGCTGAGACCCATGACCTCCGCGACGGCTCCAATAGGGAGCCCTTCGGGCGGGATCGCGATGCCGACTGCAGGGAGAGAGATAGTTGCCATGCATCCATGGTGCAACCTGGAGTGCACTTCAGGTCAAGTTATCTATTGACGTGCTACTTGTTTTTTGCAAGTGTTGGCGTACACGCAAACGGAGGAGAATCGAATGCCCCAGATGTTCGTCAACATGGCAGTGCGCGACCTCGACCAGTCGAAGGCGTTCTACGAAGCCCTCGGCTTCAGCATCAACCCGCAGTTCACCGACCACAACGCTGCCTGCGTCGTCGTCGACGAGGGCCACATCTACTTCATGATCCACACGCGCGAGTTCTTCCAGACCTTCACCGAACTCACGATCGGCGACCCCGCGGTCAACCCGACCGCCTCGGTTGCGATCTTCGTCGACAGCAAAGACGCCGTCAACGCCGCAGTCGAGGCTGGCCTCGCCGCGGGTGGCACCGAGCCGGGGGAACCCTCCGACTACGGCTTCATGTACCAGCGTGGGCTCACCGATCCCTCGGGCAATGTCATCGACTTCGGCTGGATGGACCCGGTCGCCGCAGCCCAGGGCCCCGAGGCCTTCGCCGAGCAGCAGGGCTAAGAGCTCGATGGCCGCACGTGACTACGGTCAGTACGGCGGAATCACCCGCGCCCTCGAACTCGTGGGCGAGCGCTGGTCGCTCCTCATCATCCGTGACCTGCTCGTGGGGCCGCGACGGTACAGCGACCTCGCCGGCGGGTTACACCGCATCCCGAGCAACATCCTCTCGGCACGCCTCAAAGAGCTGCAGGCCGCGGGTGTCATCCGCCGGGTGCCGCACTCCCGCGTCATCGTCTACGACCTCACCCCCTACGGCCGCGAACTCGAACCCGTCGTTCTTGCGCTCGGCGCGTGGGGCTTCAAGGCGCTTGACGAGCCGCGCGCCGAACAGCTCATCACGCCCGACTCGATGACGATGGACCTCCGCACAGCGTTTCGTGCGAATGTAGCGGCCGGTCTTCCGTCCACCACGTACGCGGCAAGTTTTGGGGAGGCCGAGCTTCTCATCCGGGTGGATGGCCCTGCCCTCGCGGTCACGCGCGGTGACGGGCCGGCCGATCTCACGTTTGCGGTGAGCGCGGACATCCATCGCCTCATCTCCGGGGATCTCGCCCCGAGCCGCGCCATCTCGAGCGGCGTGGTGCAGGTGTTGCGTGGGCCCGGCGCCCTGCTCGACCGCTTCGCGGAGACCTTCCACGTAGCGGCGTGAGTGAGGGGGTGCACCGCACCCTTCCAGCGCTCGCTGCGCACGGCGAAAGTTGAGACATGACAACACCACACGACGACATCATCAACCGCTGGATCGCTGCGTCCAACGACTTCGACACCGCTGGCTACCTCAGCTTCTTCACCGAGGGCGCGTCCATCGACGACCCGTCGATCGGTGACGTATTCGAGGGCGAGGCGGGCCTCAGAAACTACTTCGAGAATTACTTCATCGGCTACAAGACGCAGACCCGAGTGGTCAGCATCGAGCCTGAGGAGACATTCACCCACGTGGTCGTCGATTTCACCGGGATCTTTCCCGGAGGGCAGGTCGGTGGCATCTTCGACATGACCTTCGAGGGCGAGAAGATCGCGACTATCCGCGCTGACCTGGTCTGAGCGCGAGGGAGCTGAGGGCTTGCTCGCTTATGCTTCCCGGCTCGGGAGTTCCGACGAGGAGCTGTTGGCCGGGAGCATCCTTTACCTCAAATGTCTGGTAGGTCAGTTCGACTCGACCGGCTTCCGGGTGGTCGAAGACCTTGAAGGCACGGGTGAGGCCGCCGGCTGTCTGGTCGTTCCAGAGTTCGGTGAACTTCGGCGATGCTGCAGTCAACTCGGCGACGAGTTCTCTAATCGAAGAGTCGCGCGGAAACAGCCCGGCGTTGAGCCGCAGGGCGTGCACCGTCGCGCTCGCCATCCGTTGCCACTCCGGGTAGATCACACGCGCTAGCGGATGCGTGAAGAGGATGCGCGTCATGTTCGACTCGGGTGCGAACGGAGCCAGCAGAGCGGCGGCAGGAGTATTTGTCGCGAGCACGTCGAACGCCCGACCGAGCACGTAGGCGGCAGAGTCGTCGAAGCGATCCACAAGGGCGAGAAGTGATGGATGCACCGACTCGCGATCGCCGTCGATGGTCGGCCCCACACCGGCGATGCGAAACAGGTGGGCGCGGGCATCCACGTCGAGACGCAGTGCCCGGCTGATGGCGTCGAGCATCTGCGGGGATGGGCTGCGCTCGCGCCCCTGCTCGAGCCTCGCGTAGTAGTCGACGCTCACGCCCGCGAGCTCGGCGACTTCTTCACGGCGAAGGCCGGTAACGCGGCGTACGGTAGGTGCGCTCGAAAGACCCGCCTCGGCGGGCGTGACGCGAGACCTGCTCGATCGCAGGTACTCGCCGAGCGTGCTGTCGGATGCCATTCATGAAGGCTACGACAGTAGGGTTGCCGCATGGATCTCGAGGTGACGCCTGACCTCACTATCGCGGACTCAGAGCTGCGCTGGAAGTTCTCCCGCTCCTCTGGACCGGGCGGCCAGCACGTCAACACCTCCGACAGCCGCGTGCAGCTGACCTGGAGCGTCGTGGACTCTGCAGCGCTCACCGACGACCAACGCGCCATCGTCCTGACCAAGCTCGGGCGGCGGCTCGTCAACGGCACGCTCACAGTGACAGTGTCAGCCCAGCGCTCGCAGTTGCGCAATCGCGAGACAGCGCTCGAGGGTCTGGCGCAGGTCGTGCGTGACGCACTCGCTCCGCCCGGGCCACTCCGCCGCGCCACTCGGCCCACGCGCGGCTCGGCCCGTCGTCACCTCGCGGCGAAGAAGCGCCGCTCGGAGACCAAGCAGCAGCGGCAGCGTCCGACCGGAGACTAGTTGAGCTTCGCGAGTCGCGCCCGCGCGACGCTGTAGACGCCGTAGGCGATGAAGCCGAGGCCGACGAGTACGAGGATGACCTGACCGAACGGCAGGCTCGCGAGTGTCTTGAGCGCGCCGTCGAGTCCCGTCGCCTTGTCGGGATCGGCCGTGACCGCGGCAACCACGAATAGCACGCCGACAATGAACAGGGCCACGCCGCGCGCGACGTAGCCGGCTATACCTACGGCGCGAACACCCTTCGCGGCGGTGCCGGTCGGCATCGTGAGGTCATCTTCGAACTTTCGGGTGATTCCCTTGCGCACCATGTAGGCGCCGATGCCGCAGATCGCGAGGCCGATCACGACAATGAGAACTACTCCGCCCGGGGTCGCGAGAAGGTCGGCGGTGAGCGACGAGGACTGCTTCGAGCTGTCGCCGCCGCCGCCCACGGCGAAACCGAAGGCTGTGGCCGCGAGTGCGAGGTACGCGACGCCCTTGCCGATCTCGATGGCGATGTTCGCAGCACGATGCTTGGTGTCCTTGCCCTGGGTCAGCACTGAGCCCACCAGGTACCAGATGCCCAGCGCTGCCAGCGCGACGGCGATCACCCAGAGGGCAACGAGACCCCCGGGAGTGGATGCGATTGCGCCGAACGCCCCCGATTGGTCGGCGCTACCGCCGCCACTCAGGGCGATGCCGATAGCGATGAATCCAATGACCACATTGACAACACCGTTGACGGCATACCCGGCACGGGCGAGAGCGTGCACGGCAGTCGAGTTGCGGGAGGAGCGGGCTGCGTTCTTCACGGAGGGGCTCATCTGGCCAGACTAGGCGCGGCGCGAGTCAGGTGCAGGGGTATTGCGCGAATCCGGTGGTCGGGGTAGTCAGGTTGTCGCGGTCGCGGTCGCGGTCGCGGTCGCGGTCTCGAGCACGGTCTCGTTGTCGGGCACCCACCGCATGATGTCGCCGGGTTGACATTCGAGCACTTCACAGAGCGCCTCGAGCGTCGTGAACCGCACGGCCTTGGCCCGACCGTTCTTGAGCACGGAGAGGTTCGCGGGCGAGATACCGATTCGATCAGCAAGGGTGCCGACCGCCATCTTGCGCGTGGCGAGCATCACGTCGATGTCAATGACGATCGCCACTAGATGACCTCACTCAGTTCTGAGCGCAGGTGGGATGCTTCAATCTCGCG